>ERZ506887.282-NODE-282-length-30813-cov-10.940926_pt1 | contig 30813 bp, 33 predicted proteins | sample MGYA00512905_ERZ506887 | MGnify/ENA metagenome assembly ERZ506887 | reverse complement strand
GCAGTTGTTAAGCGTTGCTTAATAACTTGGGCAGTCTGTCAACTATCCGGGATTTTTGGATGGTTCGAGTTTAGCAGTTGGAACTATTAAGAAAAACTTAATGGTTGGACGTGCCAGAGAAAATAGAATGATATAAAGATATAATTTTAAGTTAAAGCTTCTCGAAAGATACCATGGCAGAAAGAGAGTTTCTCATTTTTGCATGGCGATCTGCCGACAGAGCCTTTTCACGAGAGGTGTCGGCGTAGCCGAGGACAAGGATGTTGACCGGTTCAAGGTTGTCGGGAATCTTAAATTCAGCCTTCAGGATGTCCGGCTTGAAATAGCATACCCATACGCTTCCTAAACCTAAGTAGGTGGCTTCCATCATCATGTGGTCGGTAATGATGCTTGCATCAATATCGGTCAGCTTTTTACCATCAAAGGGACGTGTCCAGACCTTATTTGTATCGCTGCAAACGATAATTGCCAGCGGCGCACCATAGATATTTGTGGCCTTTCCAATTTTACGAAGGCCCTCATCACTCTGCACTACAATCAGGTGTTGAGGCTGGCAATTACCACCCGTGGGTGCAACGTGAGCTGCCTCTAAGATGGCATCCAGCTTTTCCTTCTCAACCTTCTGCTTTGTGTAAGCGCGTACACTATACCGTTTCTTTGCAAGTGTCAAAAAATCCATAATGTGATGGTCCTTTCTGGAAGTGTAAATTTGTGTAGGGTCTTGATAATTCAATCGGCCTATGCTATGATTTTATCAGTCGTTTTCAAAAAAGCAAGAACGCACTTTTTTGTCATATACTACCTAAAAAGATAGTGGATGGAAGAGAAAAATGAAATGTCCAAGTACCTTTAGCTGCCCGGTTGAAGCAACCCTCGATTTGATTGGTGGGAAATATAAAGCACTTATTCTGTGGCATTTGATTGATAATACCTTGCGCTTTAATGAGATAGGAAAGTTGATTCCCAAGGCTACGCCTAAAATGCTGACACAGCAGCTTCGGGAGCTTGAAAATGATAACTTGGTTATTCGGAAAGTTTATCCTGTTGTGCCGCCAAAGGTAGAATATTCGCTCAGCGACTTTGGGAGAAGCATCATTCCTATTTTGGATGCGATGTGTAAATGGGGAGAAAACTATCTGGCAGATGTAAGCAAGAAGTAATCCTTAAAAGACAGTTGCATCCTGAACGTAAATACGTTATAATACACACAGAGATCCCACTGGTTGCGTGATACTATCCTGATACTAAAAAATCAGCAAGCCACATCTACCACGGCAATCTCATGAAAAAGTGAACATCCAAGAATAGACTTACTAAACAAATTTGTTTAGTAAGAATCCGGACTTACCGAACTCGAGTAATCCATAATAGCACCATCACCCCGGAGGGTTCCGTGAAAACGAAACCTCCCGGGGTGTTTTTTATCTTCCGCTACGATCAAACAAGCCGTAACATTCAAAGTGGTTCCTATATCAGCGCAAACTCTAAGCATTTTGACCGCAGTATTTTACACAAAAAAGCCCGAAACCCCTTTCTTCTCTGCCTGCAGGGGAGTATAATAGAATCTGTTGTTTGCAAAATAGGAAAGGGGAAGTATCAACTATGGAATCGAAGCAGAGGCTTTTAGAGCCGCAGCTCGTCCAAACAGGAAGGGCGGATCAATTCAGCCGCAAGGTGTTCTGCGACGGAATGCGGGATGGCGTGCCCATTGCGCTGGGCTATTTTGCGGTATCGTTTTCGTTGGGCATCGCAGCCCGCAAGGCGGGCTTTACGCCGTTTCAGGGATTTCTTGTCAGCTTGCTGAACAATGCCTCCGCAGGAGAATATGCCGCATTTGCGCTGATTATGGCAAATGCCACCTATTTTGAGGTGGCGGTCATCACCCTGATCGCCAATGCACGGTATCTACTGATGAGCTGCGCGCTGGCACAGCGCTTTGCGCCGGAAACACCCTTCTGGCATCGGCTGCTCATCGGCTATGACGTCACGGACGAGCTGTTCGGCATTACCATCGCCCGCCCGGGCAGCCTGAACCCGTACTATACCTATGGTGCTATCCTGTTGGCGGCACCTGCTTGGGCGTCCGGTACGGCGCTGGGCATTATAGCGGGCAATCTGCTGCCGCTGCGGGTGGTCAGCGCCCTGAGTGTGGCGTTGTACGGGATGTTTTTGGCCATCATTATCCCGCCCGCCCGTAAGGATCGGATCGTTGCGGTGCTGGTGGTCATCAGTTTTGCGCTGAGCTTTCTGTGCAGCTATCTGCCGGGCATCTCGGCGCTCTCCGAGGGCACTCGCACCATTCTTTTAACGGTGGCGATCTCCGGTGCGGCAGCGCTTTTGTTCCCGGTCAGGCAGGAGGAAAACGAAGATGACGCATAACAATTATATTTATATTGCGGTCATGGCGCTGGTATCCTATGCCATCCGCATTCTGCCGCTGACACTGATCCGCAAGCCAATCAAAAACCGCTTCGTCCAGTCGTTTTTGTACTATGTGCCCTATGTGACGCTGGCCGTGATGACTTTCCCTGCCATCATTCAGGCAACGCAGAGCCCGGCAGCCGGTGCTGTTGCACTGGTAGTTGGCATTGCTGCCGCATGGTTTGGCGCAAGCCTGTTTCAGGTGGCTGCGGGCTGCTGCGCCGTGGTGTTCGTGCTGGAATTTTTTATCTGATGCCTTATAGCGGGGAAACAAAATGAAAAAGATCCTTGTAACCGGTGCAGGCGGCTTTGTGGGCTCCCGTGTGATGCAGCAATGGACGGGGCGGTACGACCTATGCACTTTTCCCAAAGGCTTTCTGGCAACAGCAGGGGAGGACGCCGTGCGGCAGGCTGTTTTGCAGCAGTGCCCGGATGTCATCCTGCACACCGCAGCCATTTCGGATACCGGCTACTGCGCCGATCACCCGGAGCAGGCTTACCGTGCCAATGTGGAGCTGCCGGTCTGGTTTGCCCGGGCGGCAGCTGAGACCGGTGCAAAGCTGGTGGCCTTCAGTTCGGATCAGGTCTATGCCGGTATAGAGCAGTCCGGCCCGCTGCCGGAGAACATTCCGCTGCAGCCTGCCAATGTGTATGGGCAGGGCAAGCTGGAAATGGAGCAGCGGGTGCAGGCGCTCTGTCCGAGCGCTGTATTGCTGCGCGCCACATGGATGTACGACCTGCCGGGCTACCGGCTGCCCATCCGGGGCAACCTGTTGCTGAACCTTCTGCGTGCGGCACAGCGGGGAGAATCTGTCCGTTTTTCTGTCCAGGATTTCCGGGGCATCACCTATGTCCGTCAGGCGGTGGCGCTGCTGGAGCCCGCCCTGACCCTGCCCGGCGGGGTCTACAACTTTGGCAGCGAAAATACCAAAAACATGGTGCTGACCGCCCGGCAGTTTGCTGAGACGCTGGGAATCATGGTCGATATTCAGGAAGCTGACTGGGCACGGAATCTTGCAATGGATTGCAGCAAGCTACGGGCGCAGGGCATCGTATTTGATACCACACAGACCGGTCTTACGCGTTGTCTGCGAGATTATGGACTGCTCTGACCACAGAGAAGCAAATTTTTCCGTATCGCACAAAAAACAGAGAAAAGCACAAAAAAAGCAGGGGATTCTGTATGCTGCCAGCAACATCAGGCAGGATAAATCATGCAGAAACCCTGCTTTTTTGCTTGTCTGCCGGAGAAAAGTTCGATTATAGAATGCAGCAATTTTTCATATAAAAGTCATACTTATTTTACATCTTATCTGCATTTTGCTATAATATTTTCGCTTTTTTGCAAAGCATCCGAACCGCATAAACCTTTAAAACCTTGAGGAGAGTGGAATTTTTGAAGGAAGTCAAGCTTGAAGAAGCGGCTTATCAATTTGAAGCCAAAATGTCCCTGCGTCAGGCCATCCCGCTGGGCTTGCAGCACGTCTGCGCCATGTTCGTGGGCAACCTGACCCCGCTGCTGATCATCACCAGCGCCTGCGGCATTGCAGGCGGCGAGTTTGCAGACCTGCAGGTCACCCTGCTGCAGAGCGCCATGTTCGTGGCAGGCATCGTCACGCTGGTGCAGCTGTTCACCATCGGACCCGTGGGCGGTGCAGTACCTATTATCATGGGCACCAGCTCCGGCTTTATTGGCGTGTTCAACAGCGTTGTGGGCACGATGGGCGGCGGTGTGCTGGCCTATGGTGCGATCATGGGCGCATCCATCATCGGCGGTATTTTTGAAAGCGTGCTGGGCTTCTTCCTGAAGCCGCTGCGCAGGTTCTTCCCGCCGGTGGTCACCGGCACGGTGGTGCTTTCCATCGGCCTTTCGCTGATTTCGGTAGGCATCAACTCCTTCGGCGGCGGCAACAAAGCCAAGGACTTCGGCTCTGTGGAAAACCTGCTGCTGGCACTGTTCGTGCTGGTGGTCATCCTGTTCTTCAAGCACTGGACCACCGGTTTCCTCAGCTCCTCCGCCATCCTCATCGGCATTCTGGCCGGTTATGTGGTTGCTTTCATCATGGGGCTGGTGCTGCCCACCACCGGTGTAACTGCTGATGGCGTAGAGTTCACCAAGGCATGGGTGCTCAACTGGAGCAAGGTGGCGCAGGCTTCCTGGTTCGCAGTGCCCAAGCTGATGCCTGTCAAGGTGGTATTTGACGCCCGTGCGATCCTGCCGGTGCTGATCATGTTCATCGTTACCGCAGTGGAGACTGTGGGCGATATCTCCGGCGTGATGGAGGGCGGCATGAACCGTGAGCCCTCTGATAAGGAGCTGTCCGGCGGCGTCATCTGCGATGGCCTCGGCTCTACCTTTGCTGCACTGTTCGGCGTGCTGCCCAACACTTCTTTCAGTCAGAACGTGGGTCTGGTGGCCATGACCAAGGTGGTCAACCGTATGGCACTGGCCTCCGGTGCTGTGTTCCTGATCCTCTGCGGTTTGATCCCCAAGCTGGGCGCACTGATCTCCATCATGCCGCAGGCCGTTCTGGGCGGTGCTGCCGTTATGATGTTCTCTTCCATCGTGGTCAGCGGCATCCAGCTGATCACCAAGGAAAAGATGACCCCGCGCCACCTGACCATCGTGTCTGTGGCACTGGGCGTGGGCTACGGTATGGGTGCCAACAGCGGCATTCTGGCACAGGCTCCGCAGGTCTTCCAGCTGATCTGTGGCGAGTCCGGTATCGTTCCGGCCGCCTTTGTGGCGATTCTGCTGAACGTGCTGCTGCCCAAGAACGATATGGCAGAGTAAGCTTTAGCCTTTTTGCCGGGCAAGGACTTCCAGCTGCTGCAACACCTCCGGGGTGTCTGCATCCAGCAGTTCTGCGCTGTCTGCAATGCAGATCGTGCGCACCTGCGCAGGGTACTTTTTAAGCAGCACGTTGCCGCCTTTGTTTTCCGGCAGGGTGAGCAGTTCCGGAAAGAAGCTGCTTCCAAACAGAACGGGACTTCCGACAAGGGGTGCCGGGTCGTTTTCGGCCACGGCTCCCAGACGGAAGATCTCCCGTTCTGTTTCTTTTTGCCATTCTGCCGGGTACGGCCGCTCCTGACAGAAGCGCTCTGTCATAGTTTCTACCGTCTCCCGGCGCAGCAGGGGCTGATCCCCGGGCAGAAATATACAGCCGCTAAGCTCCGGCTGCTGCTCCAGCAGTGCCGAAAGGCCCAGTCGAACGGTATCATTGCGGCCGGGCAGACTGTGCAGCAGCACCGGGACGCCGTGCGCCCTGCACAACGCCTGCACCTCTTCCGAGCGGGTCACTACGATGCGGGCAGCGATACCGGGTGTGGCGGTGGCGTCAAAAGCACGGCAGAGCATGGGCTGCCCGCAAAAATCTGCCAGTAGCTTGTTTGCGCCAAACCGGCGGCTCAACCCGGAGGCCATGATCACGCAGCCGACCGTAAGCGACTTCTTCATACAAAAACACCCCTTCAGCAGCATTTTATAATAGTATTATACCGAAAGCTGTGATAAAATAAAAGCAGAGATATCGCAGCGATAGAAAAGAGAGGTACTGCACATGATGACGATCCGAGAATACAAGCGGGCAGAAAGTCTGGAGGAAGCGTGGCAGCTGAACCAGAAAAAGCCAAACCGCATTTTGGGCGGCATGATCTGGCTGAAGATGGAAACCATCAATGTCGGCACCGCCATCGACCTTTCCGGTCTGGGACTGGATACCATTGAGGAGACCGAGGACAGCTTTTCCATCGGTGCTATGGTCACCCTGCGCCAGTTGGAGCAGCATCCGGGGCTTGCTGCCTACACACACGGTGCCATGCGTGAGGCTGTGCGTCATATCGTGGGCGTGCAGCTGCGCAATCTGGCAACCGTGGGCGGCAGCATCTACAGCCGGTTCGGCTTTTCGGATGTACTGACCATGTTCCTTGCCATGGATTGTGATGTAGAACTGTACAAGGGTGGCATCCTGCCTTTGCAGGAATATGCCCAGCGTCCCTACGACCGGGACATTCTGGTGCGGCTGATCGTAAAAAAGACACCGATGCAGCTTTATTACCAGTCGGTGCGCAACAGCCAGACCGATATCCCGGTGCTGACCTGTGCCGCTGCCCGGATGGAGACCGGAGATTACCGCATCGTCATCGGTGCGCGTCCGCTGCGCGCCGTGCGGTTCGAGCTCCCGGCAGAGCCTGCCCTTGCGGCAGAACAGCTTGCTGCACAGTTTGCCGAAAGCGTAAAGGCGCAGGTCATTACCGGCTCCAATATGCGCGGCAGCGCCGAATACCGCAGGCATCTGGCTGGCGTGCTGACAAAGCGCGCGGTACTGGAACTGGAACAGCGTAAAATGCAGGAGGAAAAGTAAATGCAGATCACACTTACATTGAACGGTGTCCGGGTATCCGAGGAAATCGCCCCGGATATGCTTTTGATCGATTTTGTCCGCGCACACGGCTGCAAGAGCGTTAAGCGCGGCTGCGAGACCTCCAACTGCGGTCTGTGCACCGTGTTTATGGACGATAAGCCTGTGCTGTCCTGCTCGGTGCTGGCAGCCCGCGCCGATGGACACAAGATCACTACGCTGGAGGGCTTGCAGGAAGAGGCTGCTGAGTTTGGTGCCTTTATTGCAGATCAGGGCGCAGAGCAGTGCGGCTTCTGCAACCCGGGCTTTATCATGAACGCGCTGGCTTTATTCCGGGAGCAGCCGTACCCCACTGAAGAGCAGGTGAAGGAATACCTTGCCGGAAACCTGTGCCGCTGCTCCGGCTACGAAGGCCAGCTGCGCGGCATTATGAACTTTCTGGCATGGAAAAAGCAGAAGGAGGGCGTACAGTGAAAACCGTCAACAAACCGTTCCGCAAAAAAGACGCGATGCAGCTGGTCACCGGCCAGCCTGTCTATATGGATGATCTTATCCCGCAGGACTGCCTGATCGTCAAGCTGCTGCGCTCGCCCCATGCAAACGCCATCGTCCGCACCATCAACACCGCCGTTGCCAAAAAAGTGCCCGGCATCGAAGCTATCTTCACTTGGGAGGATGTGCCGCAGGATGCCCGCCGCTACACGCAGGCCGGCCAGACCTACCCGGAAGCCAGCCCCTACGACCGTCTGCTGATCGATCGCCACGTCCGCTTTGTGGGAGACGTGGTGGCCATCGTAGCCGGTAAGGACGAAAAGTGCGTGGACAAGGCGCTCAAGCTCATTAAAGTGGATTATGAGGTGCTGGAAGCCGTGCTGGATTTCCACACCGCAAAGGATAATCCTATCCTTGTGCACCCGGAGGACAACTGGGAGAGCCTTGCCCCCGTGGGTGCCGACAATAAGCGCAACCTCTGCGCTCATGATGAATGCGGCAACGGTGATATCGACGCTGTGCTGGCCGGGTGCGATGTGGTCATCGACCATGTGTACCACACCAAGGCCTGCCAGCAGGCCATGATGGAGACCTTCCGCACCTATTGTTCCATTGATACTTACGGGCGGCTGAATGTGCTCAGCTCTACCCAGATCGTTTTCCATGCCCGCCGCAACATCGCCAATGCACTGCACATTCCCAAGTCCATGGTGCGTGTCTCCAAGCCCCGCATCGGCGGCGGTTTTGGCGCAAAGCAGACCGCTGTCAGCGAGGTTTACCCGGCCTTTGTGACTTGGATGACCAAAAAACCTTCCAAGCTCATCTTCAGCCGCGTGGAAAGCCAGACGGCTTCTTCGCCGCGCCATGAGATGGAAATGCACGTCCGTCTGGGTGCGACCAAGGACGGTATTGTGAAGGGCATTGACCTGTACACCCTGTCTAACACCGGTGCTTACGGTGAGCATGGCCCCACTACCGTGGGTCTGTCTGGTCATAAGTCCATTCCGCTGTACGGCAAGGCCGAAGCCTTCCGCTTTGTCAGTGATGTGGTATATACCAACCACATGTCTGCCGGTGCATACCGCGGCTATGGCGCTACACAGGGCCTGTTTGCGGTGGAATCTGCCGTAAACGAGCTGGCACACAAGCTGAACATGGATCCCATTGCACTGCGCCTGAAGAACACCGTGCAGGAGGGCGATGTGATGCCCGCCTACTACGGTGCGGTGAATACCAGCTGCGCACTAGACCGGTGCGTACTCAAGGTGCGCGAGATGATCGACTGGGAGCACAAGTACCCCGCCCGGGATATGGGCAACGGCAAGATCCGTGCCGTTGGTATGGGTATGGCCATGCAGGGCTCCGGTATCTCCGGCATGGACGTGGGCAGTGCTACCCTCAAGCTGAATGATGACGGCTTCTATACCCTGATGATCGGTGCAGCCGATATGGGCACGGGCTGCGACACCACGCTGGCGCAGATCGCCGCCGAGGTTCTGGACTGCCCGCTGGATAACATTACTGTCTTTGGTGCGGATACGGATTCCTCTCCCTATGATTCCGGCTCTTATGCTTCCAGCACAACCTATGTCACCGGCAAGGCCACTGAAAAGTGCGCCATGAAGCTGCGGGAACAAATCTGCAAACTGGGTGCAGAGCTGCTGGGCTGCCCGGCGGATGCCGTGGAGTTTGACGGCAAGGTCGTGTTTGAAAGCGCCGACCCCGCCCGGCAAAAGACTCTGTCCGAGATTGCCTTTGCTTCCCAGTTCGGTCATAAAATCCCGCTGGAATTCACCGAGACTCACACCTCGCCTTTGTCGCCGCCGCCGTATATGGTGGGCGCTGCCGAAGTAGAGGTTGATACCGAGACCGGCGAGGTGAAGGTGCTGGAATTTGACGCCTGTGTGGACTGCGGCACCCCCATAAACCCCAACCTGACCCGTGTGCAGGCCGAGGGCGGCATTCTGCAGGGTATCGGTATGACCCTGACTGAGAACATCACCTACGACAAAAACGGCTACCCGGAGGAGAACTCTCTGTTCCAGTACAAGATCCCTGCCCGCAACGATATCGGCCACATCCATGTGGAGTTTGAGAATAGCTACGAGCCTAACGGCCCCTTTGGCGCAAAGTCCATCGGTGAGGTGGTTATCAATACGCCGCTGCCCGCCATCTCGGACGCCATCTACAACGCCATCGGCACCCGCTTCTACGAGCTGCCCATTACCCCGGAGCAGATTGCCATGGCAGTTGCAGCCAAGCACTAAAAGCAGATGCTGAACGAAAAAGAGCTTCCGTTTCTGGCAGAAAAGGGGCATATCGTTTCTCTGGTAGGCGGCGGGGGCAAAACGACCCTGCTGTATGCCATGGCAGACCACTGTGCCCGTAAGGGTTGGCGGGTGCTTGTGACCACGACCACTCACATCCGGCAGCCTGCTGCCTGTTATGCACCGGATGAAGCGGCTCTTTCTGCCCTATGGCAGGCGGGTCACTATGCAGTGATCGGAACCCCGGCAGAAAACGGAAAGCTGACCCTGCCGCCGCCGCAGCTTTTGCGCCGGATGGCGCAGGCAGATACGGTATTTATAGAAGCAGACGGGGCAAAGCACCACCCCTGCAAGCTCCCGGCGGCGCACGAGCCGGTGTTGCTGCCCCAAAGCGATATTGTTTTGGCGGTAGCAGGGCTTTCGGCGCTGGGTAAGCCCCTGCGAGAGGTCTGCTTCCGCTACGATACCATCCGTCCGCAGTTTTTAGCGGCTGCGCCGGATGCGCCCCTTACGCCGCCTGTGCTGGCACAGCTGCTTGCAAGTGCGCAGGGCGGTCGCAAGGCGGTGGGCGACCGGCAGTTTTACGCCGTACTCAATCAGGCCGATACACCGGAATTGCAGCAGCAGGGCATACAAATACAACAGCTTTTGCGTCAGCAGGGCATACCGTGTGTGTTAACGCATTTTAAAGAGGAAGAACGCGCATGAGCAAGGAAGATAAGATCGTATTCTGTACCGGGGGTGGCTGCACCGCAAAGCTGGGTGCCGGGGTGCTGAGCCGTATTCTGGAAAAGCTACCCCGGGGTGAAAAAGACCCGGATCTTCTGGTCGGCTACGACAGCCGGGATGATGCCGCAGTCTACCGCATTACGGACGACATTGCGCTGGTGCAGACCGTGGACTTTTTCCCGCCGATGGTGGACGACCCCTACACCTTTGGGCAGATCGCAGCCACGAACGCTCTGAGTGATGTCTACGCCATGGGCGGCGAGGTAAAGACTGCCTTAAATCTGGTCTGCTTCCCGGAGGATATGGATCTGAACGTGCTGGGTGAGATTTTGCGCGGTGGTGCAGAGAAGGTGGCAGAAGCCGGCGGCAGTCTTGCAGGTGGGCATTCCATTGCGGACAGCGGGGTGAAATACGGCCTTTCCGTGACCGGCCTTGTAGACCCGCACCGGATGTACACGAATGACACCGGCGTGCCCGGTGATAAGCTGGTATTGACCAAGGCTTTGGGTGTGGGTCTGCTGTGCACGGCAAACCGCGTAGGCGAGGCCGCCCCGGAGGAGATGGAAGCCGCCATCCGCTCCATGACCACCCTGAACAAAACGGCGACAGAGATCAGCCGCAAATACCGCGTCCATGCTGCTACGGATGTGACTGGATTCAGCTTTCTCGGTCATCTGCACGAGATGATGGGCGGCAAGCTTTCCTGTATCATCCACGCAAATGCCGTGCCGGTGCTGCCGGGCGCCCAAAAAGCAGCCGATGCATTTTTGTACACCGCCGCCGGGCAGCGCAACCGCAACCATACCGGGCCTTTTGTCCAGTTTGAAAACGTAAGCTTTGCCATGGAGGAAGTTTTGTTCGACCCGCAGACTTCCGGCGGGCTGCTGCTGGCGGTAGACCCGGCGGATGCCGCGGCACTGGAACAGGCGTTGCGCGCCGCAGGTCTGCCCGCAAGTATTGTGGGCGAGATCCTGCCGAAGCAGGAAATTGAGATCACCGTAACAGACAAATGAGAGGAGTAATCAGCATGGCAGAATTTATCAAAGTGGATGCGCTGGGCGATGCCTGCCCGCTGCCTGTCGTCAAAGCGAAAAAGGCCATTTCCGAGCTGCAGGGCGCGGGACAGGTGGAGGTACTGGTGGACAACGAGATCGCCGTACAGAACCTGACCAAGATGGCACAGCAGAAGGGTTATCAGTATAGTGCTGAAAAGCTGGAAGAGCGCAAATACCGCGTGCTGTTCACGCTGGGCGAAGCAGAAAGCGCACCGGCAGAGCAAGCCCCTGTCTGCGTACCGGATGCCCGCACGGATACGGTGGTGGCTATTTCCGCTGCCGTTATGGGCGAGGGCAGCGAAGAGCTGGGCAAGACCCTGCTCAAGGCCTTTGTGTTCGCACTGACCCAGCAGGACAAGCTGCCCAAGACGATCCTGTTCTATAATGGCGGCGCAGCGCTGACCTGTGAAGGCTCTGCCATGCTGGAGGATCTCAAGGCACTGGAAGCACAGGGCGTGGAGATCCTGACCTGCGGCACCTGCCTGAACTTCTACGGCCTTACCGAGAAGCTGGCTGTGGGCAGTGTGACCAACATGTACACCATTGCCGAAAAGCTGACGCAGGCAGGGAACGTGGTAAAGCCGTGATTTATCTTGACAACGCAGCCACCACCTTGCATAAACCGCCGCAGGTGGAACAGGCTATTGTGGAGGCACTGCATACGGCTGGCAATCCCGGGCGCGGCGCACACGAGCCTACCCTTCACGCCGCACGGGTCGCGCTGGATACCCGTCTGGCGCTGGCGGAGCTTTTCCATGCGCCAGACCCCTCCTGCATTGTTTTTGCCGCCAATGCAACCATGGCGCTGAACACAGTACTGAACGGCGTGCTGCATCCGGGTGACCATGTGATCACAACGGTATGTGAGCACAATTCTGTTCTGCGTCCGCTGTACCGGCTGCGGGCGCAGGGGATAGAAGTCTCCTTTACCGGAGTAGATGACGCTGCCCGGCTGTGCTACGACCAGTGGGAAACATTGCTGCGTCCCACGACCCGGGCACTGGTGGTGACGGGAGCTTCCAATGTGACCGGCAACGGCACCGACCTTGCCCGCGCAGCGGACTTTGCGCACCGGCACGGTCTGCTGCTGATCGTGGATGCTGCTCAGACTGCCGGTGCGCAGCCCATTGATGTGCAGCAACTTGGCATAGATGCTTTGTGCTTTACCGGGCACAAGGCGCTTTTGGGGCCACAGGGCACCGGCGGCGCTTATGTGCGCCCCGGCCTGCGTGTTGCGCCGCTCCTTGTGGGCGGCAGCGGTGTGCACAGCTTTGACGAAACGCACCCATTGCAGATGCCCACCGCACTGGAGGCTGGCACACTGAACGTGCACGGCCTTGCAGGGCTTTGCGCCGGGGTGCGCTGGCTGCTGGAGCAGGGTGTAGCAAGCCTTGTTGCCCGGGAAAGCTCCCTTGCCCGCCTGTTTTATGAGCAGGTGCGCACTGCGCCGGGCGTAACAGTGTATGGTGATATGACCATGCAGCCCCGTGCGCCCATTGTAGCGCTGAATATCGGGCAAGAGGATTCTGCCCGGGTGGCAGATATCTTGTGGGAGGACTATGGCGTCTGCGTGCGTGCCGGAGCGCACTGTGCTCCGCTGATGCACAAGGCGCTTGGCACTGTGGAGCAGGGCGTAGTACGGTTCAGCTTTTCCCATTTCAATACGGAGCAGGAGGTGCAGCGGGCAGCGCAGGCAGTTTGCGCACTTGCCCGGGAACTTTTATGCGAATAAAACGAAGCTATATTGTGCTTTCCTTCCGCACCACCTTAGAAGCTATGGAGTGGGAAAAGCAATGCCATGCCCGACAGGTGCCCGGGCGTCTGATCCCGCTGCCGCGTGAGATCTCGGCGGGGTGCGGGCTTGCATGGCGTATGCTGCCGGAGGACTGGCAAAGCTGGCAGGCAGCACTGGATCAAACACAGCTTGACAAGGTAACGCCGGTGGAGCAATAACAGAGGGAGAAAAACACCAATGAACAGACAAACGCTTGCAGACATTCTGCAAGATATGAGCCAGATCGGCAGCTATACGCTGGCTACTGTGCTGGAAGGTGCAGAGACGGGCAGTCAACTGTTGCTGCGGGATGGAAACGCCGTGTGGCAGACCCCAAACGCCGGGCTTCTGCAGCGGCAGCTTACCGCCCTGCAAGCCTGTACCGCTACGGGCTTTCTTACGCTGGACGGGCGGCGGGTATTTGCCGAGCGCTTTGGTGCTGTGCCGCAGCTGGTAGTCTGCGGCGGCGGTCATGTGGCGGCTGCTCTTGTAAAGCAGGCAAAGCTTCTCGGCCTGCCGGTGCTTGCCATAGACGACCGGGAGGAATTTGTCCAACAGCTGCGCGCCGCCGGAGCGGATACCGTGCTTTGTGCCCCATTTGCACAGGCACTTCAAAATGTGCCCGGCGGGGCAGAGACCTATTTTGCAGTGCTGACCCGCTCCCACGCCTTTGATTTGGATTGTCTTACCCAGATTTTGCAAAAACCTGCGGCCTATGTCGGCATGATGGGCAGCCGTGGCCGTGCCGCACTGGTGCGCCGTCAGCTGTTGGAGGCCGGGTTGGACAACCAGCGGATCAATGCACTCTGCGCGCCCATTGGCCTTGCCATCGGGGCGCAGACGGCTGCGGAGATCGCGCTCTCCATTCTGGCGCAGATCGTGCAGGTCAAGAATGCCCGCCACCAGACCGAGGGCTATCCCGTCACATTGCTGGATGCGATGGTGCAGGCAGAAAAAGCCAGCACCCCGGCGGTGCTGGCTACCATTGTTGCGCGGCACGGCTCCACTCCGCGGGATGTGGGTGCAAAGATGCTCATTATGCCCGATGGCAGTACAGTTGGCAGCGTGGGCGGCGGTATTATGGAGCATTACACGGTACAGGCTGCTCAGAAGCTGTTGGCACAGGCTGCACCCGTTCTGCAATGCCTGCAGCTTTCGGCTGACGGCAAAAACGAGGATGCGGCCATTGCTGCCTGCGGCGGCTCTATGGAGGTGCTATTGCAGACACTTTTCCCCGGGGAGGAAGCAAAATGAAAAAGGATGCCTTAATTATCGTGCGCGGCGGCGGCGATCTTGCCACTGGAACCATCCACAGGTTGTGGAGCGCCGGGCTGCGTGTGCTGGTACTGGAAACGACACAGCCCGCAGCCATCCGCCGTCAGGTGGCTCTGTGTGAAGCAGTGTATGAAGGCGAAACAACTGTTGAGGGTCTGCGCGCTGTCCGCATTGAAACATTAGAGCAGGCGCAGTCCGTCTGGGCGCAGGGCGCTGTTCCGGTGCTCGTTGACCCGGAGGGAGCCTGTATTGCCCGGGCAAAGCCGGAGGTCGTAGTGGACGCTATTCTGGCTAAGCGCAACCTTGGCACCTGCCGGAATATGGCACCGCTGACCATTGCCCTTGGCCCAGGCTTTGTTGCTGGGCAGGACGTGGATGCCGTGGTGGAGACCAAACGTGGCCACCGGCTTGGACGGATCATTCGGGAGGGAAGCGCTATCCCCAATACCGGCATCCCCGGCGTTATTGGCGGGTACGGTGCAGAGCGGGTGATCCATGCACAGGCCAACGGCGTTTTTATGAATGTGCGTAAAATTGGCGATTTGGTAGAGAAGGGCGAAGCTATTGCTACCATCCGCACCCCGGAGGGAAAAGATATCCCGGTCACTGCACAAATTTCCGGTATTCTGCGCGGATTGCTGCGCAGCGGCTATACGGTCACACCGGGCTTTAAGATTGCGGATATCGACCCCCGGCGGGAGGAACTTTCCAACTGTTTCCTGATTTCGGATAAATCCCGCTGCATTGCCGGCAGTGTACTGGAGCTTGTCTGTGCGCAGGTGTGGCAGTAAAACCTATATAAAAATAACCCCTGCCGTTTTGCGGAAAGGTCTGCAAATACGGCAGGGGTTTTAAGGTTCTATGTTAGTTGCGGTAGCAGCGATCCTGTCCTACAAGCCAGTTTTCGCACAGGCGCTGGGCTTCCTCAAGACTGCGGCTCTCGCAGTCAAAGAATGCGCCGCGCATGGAACAGTAGGAGTAGTGCACCTTAGGAACACCGTTGCCATCCTTGAAGCGCTCGTATCGTTCTTCACCGGGCATCAGAAAAAGCTGTTCCATGGTTCCTTCTCCTTTGTTTTCAAGCAGTATAAACGGCCGCCGGGCGGCGGCACACAACGCTTGCTATTGTATCACGATGGAGATCGGTTTGCCATTGTCTTTTTATCCAAAGATATGCCAGCTTTTTCTCTGCGGTTGTGTCAAAGAAGGGCTTGACAAATCATTCGTGCAAACTGCGTTCCTTTTCCAGCGCTGCTTTCATGCCGTGGATACGCCCCAGTGCATAGGAGAGCATTGCTGCGCACAACAGGTTCAGCCAGCCGCAGCGAGCTTGATTTAGAGAGTTCGTTATGCCAAGAATCAGGTTCGCCAGACAGATCAGGGAAAGCATCCGGTCGATACGACTCAGGTGCGTCAGACGGGAGTCGATATCCGAGAGCAGCTCAAAGCTGCCAAGCTCCGCTTTCCGACGGAAGTACACCCAGTTGACACAGCCACCGATATACTCTGCACCCAGTTCCTTTACAAAGGCGCGGTAATCGCTGCTGGGGTTCATCTCCAAGCGGATGATATACTCGCCCGGTTCGCAGCGTACAAAGGTATAAAAGGAAAAACCGGTATTGTCCAGTACCCAGCCCTCCTGTGCCATCTCGTTCAGCCAGCGCTCTTCTTTTTCAAAATCCCACACAAAGAAAAGCTTGAAAACGGTTTTCTTTTCCCTCATAAGGCTTCCTCCTTCAGGATGCTCTCACCATTTGCCACAAGCTGCTGCAAGCGGGCAAGCTCGTGCTTTAAAATCTGTACGCCTTCTGCGGTAAGCTGATATTCCTTTTTTCGGCTGCCGCTCTCAGCAGGCAGGGGACGGATCCAGCCTTTTTCGCACAGAGAGGTCAATGCACCATACAGTGTCCCGGCGGCAAGATGGACTCTGCCACCGGAAAGCTGCTCTGTCTGCTGCATGATGCCATAGCCGTGCTGTGGATGGTAAAGAGACAACAGGATATAATAGGTCGATTCGGTCAATGCAAGGTTTTCCATACTGAAATACTCCATGGATTCTATCGGACGTCTTTATATCGTCAACTGATATATCGTGCTTAAAGTATATCGTCAGCCGATATACTTTGTCAAGCGTTTTCAGAAAAAAGTTATCAAAAAGCTGTAAGACACAGTTCGTATGGAAAAACCGATGGAATGTAGGAAAATATTTTGTGCACTTTTCATAGTTTTCTTCTGAAGATTTTGGTGGTACAATATAATCATCAAATTCTGCAATTCGGGAGGAGCTCCATGGCGGAAAAGTGTATTGAACTGGATAGTGTAGAGATCGCAGCGGCTGTTTTTGGCAACTGCGACCGGAATATTCGCTTGTTGGAAAAAGAGTTTTCAGTCACCGCTGTCTGCCGCGGTACACAGCTGCGCATTTCCGGCGAGCCTGCCAACGTGGCCGCTGCGAACCGCGCCGTGGAGGGAATGCTTCTTCTGATCGAGAACCGCACCCCGCTGGAGGATCAGACCGTGCACTACTGCATCAGTCTGGCGCACGATGGCGCGGAGAAGCGGGTAAAGGAGCTGACCGAGGATTTTGTTACTGTCACGGTCAAGGGACGGCCGATCCGCCCCAAAACGCTGGGACAGAAGGAATACCTGAGCGCTATCCGCTCCAATGCTATTACCTTCGGTGTCGGCCCGGCGGGTACTGGCAAGACCTATCTGGCCGTTGCCATGGCAGTGAAGGCCTTCAAGGCCAAGGAGGTATCCCGCATCATCCTGACACGCCCGGCGGTGGAGGCAGGCGAAAAGCTGGGCTTTCTGCCCGGTGACCTCCAGCAGAAGGTAGACCCCTATCTGCGGCCGCTGTACGACGGCCTGTTTGATATGCTGGGCGCAGAGACCTACGAGCGTCTGGTGGAAAAGCAGATCATCGAGGTTGCTCCGCTAGCCTATATGCGTGGGCGCACACTGGATGATTCCTTTATCATTCTGGACGAGGCGCAGAACACCACACCGGAGCAGATGAAAATGTTCCTTACCCGTATGGGCGTAGGCTCTAAGGTGGTCGTTACCGGCGATGTGACCCAGATCGATTTACCGGGCAGCACCCGCAGCGGTCTGGTGGACGCGCTGAAGGTGCTGAAGGATGTGAACGGCATTGCGCAGTGCTATTTTACCGATAAGGACGTTGTGCGTCACCGGCTGGTGCAGGAGATCGTTAAGGCTTACGAGCGTGCCGCCCATCCGGCTGCCGAAGCGGAAAATAAAGAAAACAAAAAGAATTTTAAGTAACCCTTTGAAAGGAGTGGACCGATATGTCCAACAAAGTTTTGATCACCAACTCCCAGAAAGCTGTCAAGGTGCCCTCCGGGCTCCGCATCCTCATCCGCCGTGCCTGCAATGCCGTGCTGGAATATGAGCATTTCGACCGCCCCGCCGAGATCAGCGTTACCTTTGTGGACAACGCTGCCATTGCCGAGCTGAATAACCAGTACCGCAACAAGCCCATGCCCACCGATGTGCTGAGCTTTCCTCTGGGCGAGAACGGCAAGTATGATATCGACGAGAATAACGGCTGCATGATGCTGGGCGATATCGTCATTAGCATGGAGCGTGCCATGGAGCAGGCGAATCTGTATGGGCATCCGCTGCAGCGGGAGGTAGCCTTTTTGACCGTTCACTCCATGCTGCATCTGCTGGGCTACGACCACGAAAACGGCGGTCTGGAAGCCATGCGTATGCGCGAAAAGGAAGAGGCTGTGCTGCTGCAGCTGGGTCTGCCCCGCACGGTCAGCTACACGGAATGATATTCCTTCACTGCAACAGAACATAAAAACAAGACAGGAGTTCACTTTGAGTACTACAACACCCGTTCAGGAGCATTACGACACCTCCTCTGTATTCGTTGCTGTCATCGGACGGCCGAACGTGGGCAAATCCAGCCTGACGAACCTCTTGGTCGGCGAAAAGGTGGCTATCGTCACCTCCAAGCCCCAGACGACCCGCACCCGCATCACCGGCGTGATCACCCGGGGGCCGCTGCAATATGTGCTGCTGGATACCCCCGGTGTGCACAAAGCCCACAATAAGCTGGGCAAACGCATGGATAAGACCGCCAGCGATTCCATTGCGGATGTGGATGTTTCCATGATGCTGTTCGAACCCTACGGTGCACTGAACGAATCCGAGATGGTGCTGGTGGAGGCGCTGCAGCGCAGCGGCCCAGCTATTGCGGTTATCAACAAGACCGACCTTGTGAAAGATCCTGCCGACCTGGAAGCCCGCAAGGCAGAGCTGAAGGCGCTGGGTGTATTTGATGCAATCTACACTATCAGTGTGCGCAACAAGGAGGGCAGCGAGGAGCTGTTCGATGCTCTGAGCCGCTATGCCGTGGAAGGCCCCCATTACTTTGATGACGACGCTTATACCGATATGCCGGAAAAGGAGCTGGTGGCCGAGGTCATCCGCGAAAAGGCACTGCTCTTTATGCGGGATGAGATCCCGCACGGCATTGCAGTGGTGGTGGAGCGCTTCAAGGAGCGCCCGGGCACAGACCTGATCGACATTGATGTGAACATCTACTGCGAGCGGGAGAGCCATAAGGGCATGGTCATCGGCAAGGGTGGTGCCATGCTTAAAAAGATTGCTAGTGTTGCCCGCGCCGACTGCGAGGAGTTCCTGGGCTGCCGGGTCAATTTGCAGTGCTGGGTCAAGGTAAAATCCGACTGGCGGGACAACGAATTTTTGCTGAATAACTTCGGCTTCAAGCAGAATCCATCCAACCGCTGAGCGTTGCCAAAGCAGGACAGTTTTCCCTTGTATGCTGTGCTAGAATCAGGCTGACACTATAACAAAAGCAGCCTGTGTACAGGAAAGGGAAGGAGTGCTGAAAATGGATGTTGCTGCAAGCTGGCAGGCCTTTGCCTGCACGGGGAATATTCTCCGTTATCTCGATTACAAACAACGGGTGCAGCTGCCCGCCGAGCATCCGGCAGGAGAAACGGACGATGGAACCATTTGTGACCATGGGTCTGGTACTGAAGGAGACCCGTTATAGAGAAGCAGACCGTATTCTGACGATCCTTACCCCGAAACTGGGCGTGATCACGGCAATGGCTGCAAACAGTCTGCGGTTGAAAAGCAAGCTGTTCAGTGCCTGCGGGCTGTTCTGCTATTCAGAGTTTACGCTGGTGCCCGGACGCAATATGTATACCGTGCGAGAAGCCGAGGTGCAGAACATCTTCCACGGCATTTCCTCCTCCATTGAAGGGGTAAGCCTTGCCATGTATCTGACAGAACTTGCTGCTGCGCTTTCGCCTACCGGCGAGGAAGCGGCCCGGGAATTGCGTCTAGTGCTGAACAGCCTGTATATGATCGGCGAGCATCGCACCGACCTGCGGGTGATTAAGGCGGTATTTGAGCTGCGCACCATGAGCGAGTGCGGCTTTATGCCGCAGCTGGTCTGCTGCCGGGATTGCGGCACCTACGATGAAGGAGATGCCTTTTATCTGGACGCACAGGAAGGGCATCTGCTCTGTGCATCCTGTGCGGCAAAGGCGGGCAAGAACTGCAATCTGGACAAGGCTGCGCTGTTTGCACTGCGCCACATCTGCTTAGTAGAGGACAAAAAAATATTTGCATTCAAGATCTCTGTGGGCAGTCTGGCAAAGCTTTCCACAGTGGCTGAAAACTATGCCCTGACGCATCTGGATAAGCCGCTGAAGAGTTATGCCTTTTTGAAAAGTGTGCTGCCCTGACCAAAAAGGAACAGTATGGAAACAAGCTACTTAAAAACATTAGAACTGGATAAGATCATTGCCCGTGCAGCAGAGGGCTGCGTATGCAAGGAAGCCCGTGCCATGCTGCTGGCTATTGAGCCGCAGTGCGACCCGGATGAGGTGCGCTACGCACTAGAGCAGACGGACGCCATCAACACCCTGCTGATTAAAAACGGCTCGCCGCGCTTTGGCGGGGTAGAGGGGGTCAGCCAGCTTGCCGCCCGTGCCGTAAAGGGCGGCGTGCTTTCTATGGGTGAGCTACTGATGGTGGCCGGTGCGCTGCGCAATTTTCAGCACCTGACCAGCTGGTACGGCTCCTCCGAGCATGACGCGCTGCCGACCGATGATCTGTTTTACGCACTTGCACCGGAACCGGGTCTTGAGCAGCAGATCTCAAGTGCCATTCTGGCACCGGACGCCATGGCGGATACCGCCTCCCGCACGCTGGCAGAGCTGCGCAAAAAGATCCGCGCCACAGAAAACAGCATCCGCGACCGGCTGGAAAGCATGGTGCGCAATATGGATACCTCCAAATACCTGCAGGAAAGCGTGGTTTCTATGCGCAACGGCCGGTACGTTGTGCCGGTCAAGAGCGAGTATCGCGGCGAGGTAAGCGGCATCATCCACGATGTATCCTCTACGGGCGCTACGGTGTTTGTAGAGCCGCAAGCTGTGGTGGAAGCCAATGCCCGCATCCTGCAATACCGTGCACAGGAGGCGCAGGAGATTGAGCGCATTCTGGTGGCCTTTACCGCACAGGTGGCCGCTATTGAGCCGCAGTTTCAGTACAGCTACAAGGCCATGCTGGAAATCGACATCCTGCTGGCGAAAGCGCGGCTTGCGCTGGAGCTGAAGGCCTTCAAGCCCGCTGTGCGCACAGATTCTTCTTTTAATCTGATCCGCGCCCGCCACCCACTGATCGATCCGCAAAAGTGCGTTCCTGTGGATATTGCACTGGGTGGAGAATACGATTCTCTTATCATCACTGGCCCGAACACCGGCGGTAAAACAGTTACCCTGAAAACCGCCGGTCTGCTGTGTGCCATGGCGCAGTGCGGCTTTCTGATCCCGGCTGACGAGCGCAGCGAGATCTGCGTGTTTGATGAATTTTTGGTGGATATCGGCGACGAACAGAGCATTGAGCAGAGCCTTTCCACCTTCTCCGGCCACATGAAAAAAATCACCGGTATTCTGGAACTGGCCATGCCGCACACCCTTGTGCTGCTGGACGAGCTGGGTGCCGGTACCGATCCCGCCGAGGGCGCCGCGCTGGCAGTTGCCACCATTGAGGAGCTGCGACGCCGTGGCGTCCTGCTGATGGCGACCACCCACTATGCAGAGCTGAAGGTCTTTGCATTGGAAACAAAGGGCGTGGTCAATGCCAGCTGCGAGTTTGATTTGGAGACCCTACGCCCAACCTATAAGCTGAGTGTGGGCGTACCGGGCAAGTCCAACGCTTTCCTGATCAGCGAAAAGCTTGGCATTCCCAGCCGCGTCATTGAGGCTGCCCAACAGCATCTGTCTGCCGAGGATAAACGTCTGGATGCAGTTCTGGGTCAGCTGGATGATCTGAAACTTCAACTGAAAGAAAGCCAGAACGAGGTGGAGCAGCTACGCAACGAAGCCTCCCATCAGCTGGAAGCCGCCCGCAAAAAGCGGGACGAGCTGATCCAGCAGGGCGAGAATGAATTGGAAGCTGCTCGTGCCAAGGCGCGCACGCTGGCACAGCAGGTGGAAACACAGGCCTATGCGCTGACCGACGAGCTGCGCCAGCTGCAAAAAGATGAGCGCATGAGCGCCCAGCAGAAAGCGCAGCGTGCCCGCGAGATTGCCAAAAAGGAGACCGAAAAGCTGTTTGCCGGTACGGAAGTGGTGCATAACCCCGTTAAGGAGTTTGTGCCACTAAAGGAGGTAAAGGTAGGGCAGGAGGTCTGCATTGCAGAGCTGAACCAGCTGGCCACCGTTCTGGCGCTGCCTGATAAAAACGGCGATGTGCTGGTGCGCGCCGGTATCATTAAGACCAAGGTACCCCTCAAGGGCCTGAAGCAACCGGAAAAGCTGGTAAAAGAACCCACTGCACCAAAAACCAAGGCGCAGCAGCGGTATTCCCGCCTGACAGGCGATACCAACCGTCCCAACGGCAGGGTAGAGCGCGTACAGCGTACTGCCAAAATGGAGTGCAACCTGCTGGGGCTGACGGTGGACGAGGCACTGTCGGAGGTGGATTCCTTTATCGATCGCGCCATCCTGAACGGGCAGACGGTGGTCTATCTGATTCACGGCAACGGCACCGGCGCGCTGCGCACTGCCATTCATAAGCATCTGCGCGGCAACCGCATGGTCAAAAGCTTCCGTCTTGGTCGTTACGGCGAGGGCGAAAGCGGCGTAACGGTTGTAGAACTGAAATAACCCAGTAAAGACTGTCTTTTGAAAAATTGGCAGTCTTTTTTTGTTGCAGTGCAGGGAAAAGGCGAGTATACTCGTATTATAAATGTAAAACAAACAGGAAGTAAAACTTTATGCCAACCAGTCATCGCAGACCCGCAAATAAGCATAGTAAACGCAAAGCGCACCGCCGCAAAGCCCAGCGTCAGATTTTGCATGGACTACTGCTTGTTTTTGCGGCATTGATGCTCTGTTTCGGCCTGTTTTTATGGAAGGCGGCGCTGGAATTGAACGCACCCGCAGAACCCGCAGTCTCGTCCGCAGAGGATGATTTTCGTCCGGTGGTGGGCGACCCGCCGTACCGGGTGGCAATAGATGCCGGACATGGCGGCAACGACCCAGGCGCAAGGGGAGTAGTCGAGGAAAAACAGGTCACAGCAGCAACGGCTGCTGCGCTGCTTCAGTGGTTAGAAGAGGATTCTAATTACATTTCGCTGCAGACCCGGGAAAGCTTTGATGAAACCGCGACACCTGCCCAACGTGCAGCCACCGCCAGTGCCCAAAGCCCGCAGCTGCTGCTGTCCATCCACGGCAACTCCGCAGCCAATGGCTCTACGGCATCCGGCTTTGAATGCTATCCGGCAGTGCCCGGGCGCACATGGCATCAGGAGAGCTTTTATTTTGCCCGGCTGCTGGCAGGTGGAATGCAGAGCATCGGCGCAAAGCTGCGCGGACGTGGGGGAGTGCGGTACATTTATTATCTGGAAAACGACCAGAAGCAGCTGGTGGAGAACACCTACACACAGGTACGGCCTGAGCGCAGCTTTACGCTGCTGGAAGATGTGGATTGTCCGGCAGTGTTGGCAGAGCAGTGCTTTGTAACAAATGCCGAGGATGTAGAGCGCTTTGGCAGCGAGGAGAGCTGCAAGACTGTGGCGCGCATTTATTACGAAGCTATCTGTGCATATTTCGGCACAGAACCGCTGCCGACGGAATGAGCATCGTATCACCGAAGCAGAAGAAACAATACTACTTTTATAACATGACCTGTAATGCACCAGAACAGCCACCGCAGGTATAAGTCAAACACTTGAACGTCCAGCGGCGTAGAAGCGGGCACATACAAAAAGAACAGCATCCACAGAAGCTGCTGGAAATCTGACAGAAAGAGAGAAGGGCAGCTTCTGTTTTTTGATTACTGCTGTTTCGTATAATGCACGTTATGCGAAACTTAGGGAAGTGAAAAAAGCCCATTTCCCGGATTTTTGTCGTCTCAGCCTCGGCTGGCTCATTTTTAAGCTTAGTTCAACCGTTCTACGTAGTCTGCTCTTTTTATCATATTTTATTGTTTTATTTGTCTCACGCTTACACATACTTCCTGTGTTATGCGCTGCTGTATCATTTTGTAATTCAATTGGTCTTGCGGCATCTTTGCGGTTGCTTTGTAGCACTTCTTGCAGTTGCGTTTGTTTATCCAGCTGTTTTTTTGTGCGGACATGGCTTAGTATGTTTCTGCCAGAATCTTCCGAGGATGCTCCTGTATGGATGGCTGCTGACTGCTTATAATGCAAATTATAAGGACCTATGACGTTATCCGGTCAAGCCGTATCGCGCCATAGGTCCTTGAATCGTCTTAAACGTTTTGTGTAGGTTTAAGTATCACTCGATAAATCGTCGGTTTCATCGTAAGATATTGCTGAGATATCTGCCCGGAAGCCATCCTGTGTAGCGCCCTTAAAGGCAGCCATCGGGCCGGACGGTTCAGAAGCGTCCTCTCCCGCCGGGGCATTTTCGGCAGATGTCTCCCCTGCTGCCTCTGTTGTATCCAAGCTTGCTTTTGTAGCTTTTATGGGCAGCACCTTGCCCAGCGGATTTTCTTCAATGGCAGAGCGAACCTGAAATTCTTGTAGGTGCGTATAAATTTGTGTTGTTCCCACACTGCTGTGTCCCAGAAGCTGCTTGAGGGTAAGGATATCCACATTGCCGGTTTGATACATCAACGTAGCGGCAGTATGGCGCAGCTTATGGGTGGAAAAACCCTTCAGTCCGGCAGCCTTCATCGCGCCGGAGATCAGCTGTTCTACCCTGCGGTTCGAGATACGCTCCTTGCGCATCCGCGTAATGAACACGGCTTTTTCCTTGGGTGAAAGCCCTTCCATAGTATTGCGCTTGCGCAGATACAACTGCAACGCCTCCACACAGGCATCGTTCAGGTAGACCATGCGTTCCTTATGGCCTTTGCCGAACAGGCGAATCTGCCGCTGCTCCAAATCAATGTCTCCAAGGTCCATGCCTACCAGTTCGGCAAGACGCATACCGCAGTTGAGGAACAGAACCACCATGCAATAATCCCGCTCCGGGAAATCGCTTTGGGTCTGGGTGCTCTCCAAAAGCGAGATGGACTGCTCTGCCGTCAGGTACTTGGGCAATACTTTATCCTGCTTGGGCGGACGGATGGCCGCCGTAGGGTCCTCGGATAGGCGGTTGACCTGATTGACCAGATAATCATAAAAGCCGTGCAGGCTGGCCAGCCGCCGGGCGGTAGAGGATTTTTTGTTGCCGCACTCCCGGTTCAAAAAGTAAAGATACTCGTAGATATCCTCTTTTGTTATGCTGCCCCAAAAGGCCGTATCCAGCCCTTTGGGGTCGATCTCCTTAAACTCTGCATCTGCGGCCACAAGCCCGCGGCGGCGCTTCATAAAGCGGCTGAAGGAGCGCAGGTCGCAGTAATAACTGAACGCCGTATTGGCACTTTTGCCGGCGATCACTTCAAGATAACGCACATATTCTACAATATCCGGGGCGGCATCCTCAAAGGGTGCATGCTTGCCGGGATTTCTTTCGTCCAGATAAATCGACATAGGTTCCTCGTTTCATCACAGGCGGTCATTTTTCAGCGCATTAATGGCATCTGCGATATACGCTGCACCGACCAGCTTCATGCCGGGATAATCTGCAGCATTCAGGTGCGCAAGGCTGTGCTTGGGAATGACCGCCCGCTCAAAGCCGATACGCTCAGCCTCGCGCAGACGCTGTTCCAAATTGGGCACACTACGCACTTCCCCGCCCAGACCTACCTCTCCGATAGCGATAAGCTTATCGCTGACCGGGCGGTCCAGCAACGAGGAGACCATGCTCAGGCAAACGGCAAGGTCGCAGGCGGTATCTCGCAGTGCAATGCCGCCCACGATATTGACATAGACATCCAGATTGCCAAAGAAGTACCCTGCCCGCTTTTCCAGCACGGCGATCAAAAGATTCATGCGGTTATAGTCGTATCCACTGCAAGCACGGCGAGGTGCCGGGAAATTCGTTTTGGTGGCAAGTGCCTGGATCTCGCTTAGGATGGGACGGCTGCCCTCCATGGTGCAGGCTACACAGTTACCGGAAACTCCCAGCGGACGCCCTTCCAGCAGCATTTGGGAGGGGTTTTCGATCTCGGCAAGCCCTGTGCCGGTCATATCGAACATTCCCAGCTCATTGGTAGAGCCATAGCGGTTTTTGGCTGCCCGCAAAATGCGGTACGGCAGCATCTTATCACCCTCAAAGTAGAGCACCGTATCCACGATATGCTCCATGACCTTGGGGCCTGCAATTGCACCGTCCTTGTTCACGTGACCCACGATGAACATGGGAATCTCCTGTTTTTTTGCGACTGCCAGCAGCCGCGCGGCGCTCTCCTTCACCTGACTGACGGTGCCGGACGAGGACGAGATATCCATGCAGCGCATGGTCTGGATAGAGTCGATGACCACAAGGTCCGGCTTTTCCTTTTCGATCAGACCGCAGATCTCGTCCACGTCATTTTCCGCCGCCAGAAAAATGTTATCCTGCGGTACCTTCAGCCGCGCTGCACGCAGCTTAACCTGCCGGACAGACTCCTCGCCGGTGATATACAATACGCTGTGCTGGTTGGAGATGGCGCCGCACAGCTGTAACAGCATAGTGGATTTACCCACGCCCGGCTCACCGCTCAAAAGCACTACGCCGCCCAGCACGATGCCGCCGCCCAATACGCGGTCCAGCTCCGAGATGCCGGTCAGGATGCGGCTTTTTTCCTCCGTGGTGCTGATCTCTGACAGCCGCCGGGCGGTCAGGGTGGTCACGCCCTCCTGACGAGCCGCAGCAGCCTGCCGGGCAGCAGGAGTCCCCGCCTTGGGTGCCTCGGCTACAACGTCCTCGTTCATGGTGTTCCAGCTGCCGCAGCTGGGGCAGCGCCCCATCCAGCGGGGGCTTGTCTCTCCGCAATTGGAGCATACATAGACGGATTTCAATTTCATGTCTGTCCCTCATTTATTATGGTCTTTTGTTATTGTAACACACTGTGCCAAAACCCGCAAGAAAAGGATGCCGTTTACAGGCGGCTGCCCAGATACGAAAGCCCTGCTGCCGCGCCGCACAGTGGCAGTAACAACACCATGGTCAGCAGATACTGCCCCATCAGTGCCTGCACCCCGGGGCGGGCTTGTCCGCCGGGATGCGTGCGGAAAGAATATGCGTGGATCCGGCTGCTGACCTGTAAAGCACAGGCTCCGAAAAAGCACAGACAACCGCTTGCTGCTGCCGCCGGCAAGCCTGTCCACAGCAGCGCCAGAAGTACCGTTTTCCATCCGCCTGCGGCGCAAAGCTGTACCATAAGCAACCCGCTGCCCAAACCGTACAACATCATGCTGCCAAAGATCATCACTGGCCCAAGGGCAGACAGCCCCAATACCAGAAACAGGCTGACCACAAGGCCGAGAGCCAGATATTCCATGCCGAAAAGCTGTACGGTACCCGGCAAGCTGCCCGGTGCAAACAGCCTTTGCCATGCCTCCAGATAATACTGCAGCAGTTCTGCCTGCCGGGCATCGCATACGGCCTGTAATACACCGGCTGCCGTGCACCCCAGCAGAAAGGCCGCAGCCAGCAGCCAGCAGTCCCGGGTGGCGTGCCGCTTTGACGGAATGCAGGGTTCTTTTTGCGGCAATTTCTCTACGGTTTCCGGTGCGGTTTCTGGTACAGTCGGCAGAATGGGCTCCGCTTTCTGGACCGGCAGGCTGACCGTCTGCGGCAGCAAAGACAAGGCTTCTTCCGATTTGGTTTGTTCATAGATCCACATACGCTGTTTTCCCCTCTGATGTATTCGATTTGCCAGATTGATCAACGAAGTGCATGCCTGCGGCTGCGCAGAGTGACGCCAAGCAGCCCGCCAATGCAGCCGCAGAGCAGCACCGCCAGAATGCGGCACACCACAGCAGACTCGGCGGCTGTGCCGTTCCATACAGCAGAAAGCACCAGCGGTGCCGCCAGAAATGTACTTTGAAGCAGTCCTGTCAACAGACCGCGCACCTTTTTTCGGAACGCTGCCGCCAGTGCACACAGCAAACTGCCCATGCATACGGCTGTTGTGGCAAGTATCGGCACTACGCTGCCGGAGCAGCCCTGCCCGGCCATCAGCTGCGCAAAACCGGCCAAAGCTGCCGCTGTTACAGCTACCCCCAATGCCCCGAAAAGCAGAAACGAAAGAAGTTCCGCCGGGAAACCTCGAGATTCAGACATAACAAAACCGCCTCCCTGCACATAGTCTATGCAGGGAGGCGGTTCATGTATGCACGGTGTTAACGCTTACTTCTTGTCGGCAGGAGCCTTGTCCATGTTCAGCTTTTCGACCGAAGAGATCGCAGACTTGGTGAAGCGGATCTTCACGCGGTCAGCGCCGGTCTCCAGAACAAAAGTGTCATCCTTGATGGCGACAACGCGGCCAATGACACCGCCGATGGTGGTGACCTGATCGCCGATCTCCAGACTGCTGCGCATAGCGGCATCCTTCTTTTCCTGCTTCTTCTGGGGACGGTAGATCATGAAGTACAGCAGGACCAGCATCAGTGCCAGCGTGAAGAACAGGCTGATGTAGCCTTCGGACGTGGTAGTCAGAAATTGCATGGGGCAAAATCTCCTCTCAAAAATTCAGATAATGCTATTATACCCTCTTATCAGCCTTGTTGCAAGGCTAAAGTTTAAATTCGGGTATCCAGAAGTTTAACGTATCTGTCATGGAAGGCGGTAAAGGTGCCGGCATCCAGTTCATCTCGGATGCGTTCCATCAGGTGATTGTAGAACCACAGATTGTGCATCACGGTCAGGCGCATACCCAACATCTCGTCTGCCTTGAGCAGGTGCCGGATGTAGGCGCGGGAGTAGTTGCGGCACACCGGGCAGCCGCAGGCGGGGTCGATGGGACGCTCGTCCCGCTCATACTTGGCATTTTTGATGTTGATGATGCCGCTCCATGTGTTCAGGTGACCATGGCGGGCGTTGCGGCTGGGCATAACGCAGTCAAACAAATCCACACCACGGGCTACGGCCTCGATGATGTTGCCGGGTGTGCCGACGCCCATCAGATAGCGGATCTTGTCCTTGGGCATGTGCGGTTCCACCTGACTGATCATCTCATACATCACTTCGGTGGGCTCGCCCACAGCCAGACCGCCAATGGCGTAGCCGTCCAACTCCAGCTCTGCAATCTGCTTCATGTGCTCCACGCGCAGGTCTGCATAGGTACAGCCCTGGTTGATGCCGAACAGAAGCTGATCCGGGTTGACCGAGATACCCTCGTGCTTCAGGCGTGCCATTTCGGCCTTGCAGCGCTTCAGCCAGCGGGTGGTGCGCTCGCAACTGTCCTTGGAGTAATCGTGCTGGGCGGGGTTCTCCACGCACTCATCAAAGGCCATGGCAATGGTAGAGCCCAGATTGGCCTGGATCTGCATGCTCTCCTCCGGACCCATGAAGATGCGGTGACCGTCCAGATGGGAGGCAAAGGTCACGCCCTCCTCAGTGATCTTGCGCAGCTTTGCCAGACTGAACACCTGAAATCCGCCGCTGTCGGTCAGGATAGGCCCATTCCAGCGGGTAAACTTGTGCAGACCGCCCATATCCGCCACCAGCTTGTCGCCGGGACGCAGATGCAGATGGTAGGTGTTGCACAGCATGACCTGCGTGCCAATATCCTTCAGATCCTGCGCCGACAGGCCGCCCTTGATGGCACCGGCTGTGGCAACGTTCTGGAAGGCAGGGGTCTGCACCGTGCCGTGCACGGTTTTGAACTCGCCCCGCCGGGCGTTGTGTTCCTGCTTGAGCAGGGTGTAGGTCGTCAAAGAAGGCATGGTCTTTTCCTTTCTGCGCACGGAAAACAGCCGTGCAGCCTCGATGCAGGCAGTAAGCCTACAAGTTATCAGAATGATCACAGCAGCATTATGCCGCAATTACAAAAAAATCACAAAATGAGCATGGCATCGCCAAAGGAGAAGAAGCGGTACTTTTCTGCCACGGCTACCTCATAGGCGTGCATAGTCTTTTCATAGCCGTACAGAGCGGACACCAGCATGATCAGGGTGCTCTCCGGCAGATGGAAGTTGGTGATCAGACCGTCGATGCAGTTGAACTTCACCCCCGGGTACAGGAAGATGGAGGTGTTGCCGCTGCAAGCTTTGATCTCGCCGTACTTGGCAGCGGCAGCCTCCAGCGTGCGGCAGCTGGTAGTGCCCACGGCGATGACCCGGTGGCCTGCGGCCTTGGTCTCGCGGATGCGCCGGGCGGTCTCCTCGCTGATGGAGTACCACTCGCTGTGCATCTTGTGGTCGCTGATCTCGTCCTCCTGTACAGGGCGGAAGGTGCCCAGACCAACGTGCAGTGTGACCTCGGCAATGCCGACGCCCATGGCGCGGATGGTGTCCATCAGCTCCGGGGTAAAGTGCAGCCCGGCGGTGGGAGCAGCTGCGCTGCCCAGCTCCTTGGCGTAGACGGTCTGATACTGGCTCTGATCCTCCAGCTGCTTTGTGATGTAGGGCGGTAGCGGCATCTTGCCAAATTCATCCAGCTTTTCATAAAGCGTTTCGGTATCATAATAGAATGTAACGTACTTGTTGCCGTCCTCCATGGTCTCGTCCACCACAGCGGTCAGGCTGCCGTCGCCAAAGCTTACCTTCGTGCCGGGCTGCATCCGCTTGCCGGGCTTTGCCAGGCACTCCCACTGGTCTCCCTTCACCTGCCGCAGCAGCAGCAGCTCGCACACGGCACCGGTAGGCTGCTTGACGCCCACGATGCGGGCGGGCAACACCTTGGAATTATTCACTACCAAAAGATCTCCCGGCTCCAGAAATTCCGGCAGGTCGCGGAACACCTTGTGCTGGATGCTGTCGTCCTTTTGGCTCAGAACCATCAGCCGCGCAGCGTCCCGCGGGGCTGCGGGCTCCTGTGCAATGAGCTCTTTGGGTAAATCATACCAAAAATCTTTTTTTAACA
>ERZ506887.278-NODE-278-length-31104-cov-5.919804_pt1 | contig 31104 bp, 23 predicted proteins | sample MGYA00512905_ERZ506887 | MGnify/ENA metagenome assembly ERZ506887 | reverse complement strand
CAACCAGAAAAAATCGAAATTGATGCAAACGAAAGGGCAGTTAATGAAAAGTCTCCATACTGCTTTTTCGTTTGCACCACCTTCGATTCTTTCCTTAACGATTTGTTACTCACATGATATCATATTTTTTCTTCAATTACATCCACCTAATTTTAATACACTGCCTGTCGACTTGCTTTTGTAACCAGCATCCGGTTAATCTTCTCCTGCATTGTTTCCTTTGCATTTTCATTAAAATGATAACGGACAACATAGACTGTCTGCCCGATTTTCTTTGTAAATGTGTTACCCTCTGTTTTTGTATTCATCATTTTTTCCATAATCATTTTTCGGCTAATCGAAATCTTTGGTTGAAAAACGTATATTGAGTGGGTTGTATGCAACTCGCTCTTTTTTTGTGCTCTGGTTGAAAAACACTGTTTTGAGACTTATGTCAAAAAGCACCCTTTGGTTGAAAAATAAAACTATTTCCTCAAAATTTGGTTGAAATTCAAATGCTGCGGTTTATAATATAAGTAGAGTCATGTATCAATTTTTTATGCAAGGAGAACAAAAACGAGATGACACAGATTACAAACAACAACGATTTTGATTATGTCAGTGAGATCTGGAAAGTTGCTGACTACTGTAGAGATACGATCAAGACTTCTGACTACAATAAAATCATCCTACCCTTCGCACTTCTGAGAAGACTGGAATGTGCTTTGGAACCTACAAGAGCTGATGTAGTTGAAGCTTTCGAACAGAATGAAGCAGACTGGGGACGTGAAAGCTCAAACTACTGCAGATTTTCAAAGAAGGCATTTTACAACATCACTTCTTTCAGACTGAACAACCTCGGAGCAACAAACACACTCGACGCTCTGATGGATTACATCAATGGCTTTTCACCAAACGCACGAGAAATTTTTGAAAAGTTCAAAATGGAACAGACAGCAAAGCAGCTTGATGATGCGAATCTGCTGTACTGGGTATGTACAAAGTTCAGTGGACTGGATTTGTCACCAGAGACAGTTTCTGACCGAAAGATGGCAAATATCTACGAACACCTGATTCAGAAATTTGGCGAATCTATCGCCGAAAATGCAGAAGACTTTTTTACGCCAAAAGACGTGTGCCGTCTTGCGGTAAGTATGCTTCTTGCAAATGAAGACGAAATTCTCAACAGTGACAAAGGTGATGTCCGTACAATCTATGACTGCTGTGGCGGAACAAATGGCTTTATTTCAGATGCGATGGATATGCTTGACGAAATGCACAGTGGAAAAGATATGAAGGCCGCCGCAAGAATCGTTCCATATTCTCAGGAAGTTGAACCTGAATCATGGGCAATGGGAAAAGCGGCCATGCTTCTCAGAAACATTGCGAGTGAAAGAGATGAATATGATTCAATGTCCGATATGTCTCAATATTGTGCATTTGGAGACACGCTGGCAGATGACAAGTTTGCTGGTGTAACATTTGACTGGCAATGCACAAATCCGCCTTATGGAAAAGATTGGAACAAATCTGCTGAAGATGTAGAGGCCGAGGCTGCAATGGGATTCAGAGGACGCTTTGGAGCAGGTCTTCCATCCAAGAACGATGGATCAATGCTTTTCCTTCAGCATGTTATTTCTCACATGAAGCCAAAGTCTGAAGGTGGTGGAAAAGTAGCAATTGTACTTTCTGCTTCACCACTCTTTAATGGTAATCCAGGCAGTGGTCCATCAAATATCAGAAGATGGATTTTTGAACAGGATCTGATTGACTGTATTGTAAAAATTCCATCTGGAGTCTTCTTTAGAACTGGGATCAACACATATCTGTGGCTTCTCTCAAACAACAAGCCTGAAAACCGAAAAGGTCTTGTACAGTTGATTGATGCATCTGATATGAAGGAACCACTACGTAAGAATCTCGGAAAGAAAAATGCTCAAATCAGTCCTGAACAGATTGCAGAAATTACAAGAATGTACGTTGACGGTGAAGTAAATGAACACAGCGTAATTGTTCCATATTCTGATTTCATTTACAGACAGGTAATAACACAGCAGCCTTTGAGAATGGGCTTTGTTCTTTCAGAAGACACTGAACTGTTGAAGACAAATGAGCAGTTTATGAAACTCTCGGAAGAAAGTCAGAACATTTTCATCGCAGCTCTGAAGCATGCGGCATCTGAAAAACAGAGACATGAATATCACTGGTGTGAACAATTTGCAAAGGAAGTACGCAACCTGATGGCAAAGCCAAAGCCAACACCTGCAAACATTATTAAGATTCTTACTGATGTATATGGAGATGTATCCGATGAATGGGATATTGTTTACGATAAGAATGGAAACGTTGTGCCTGACAAAGACAAAAAGGATACAGAAAATATCCCTGTTTATGAATCATTTGACTCATACATGGAGCAGAATGTTCTTCCATATGCTCCAGAGACATATATTGATGAAACTGTAACTGACAAAGGTCCACTGCAAGATGGCAAAGTTGGTGTTGTCGGAACAGAAATTTCATTCAACAAGTATTTCTATCATTACGAAGAGCCAAGAAAGCCAGCAGAAATTGCAAAAGAAATTGAAGCTCTTGAGCATAGTCTGGATGATTTTTTGAGAGGTATGTTTGATGACTGAAAGACAATACAAAGGCAGCGGCATTGAATGGATTGGAGACATTCCTAATGATTGGGATGTAAAAAGAATCAAATATGCAGTTGTTGAGATGGGAAGTGGAACAACCCCAAGTAGCGATAATTCACATTTTTATGGAGGAGACATTCCGTGGATACAAAGTGGAGATTTATATAATACTCCATTAATAACCAAAACCTCAAAAACAGTTACAGAGCAAGCGTTTCAAAGTTGTTCTGCACTGAAAATATTTCATAAACCATACATTGTAATTGCTATGTATGGTGCCTCGGTTGGTAATGTTTCTATGTCATTGATAGATGCTTGTACCAATCAAGCATGCTGTGTAATTAAACCAAATGCCAACAATAATCTTGCTTATTTGAAGTATTGGCTGGAAATTTGTAAAACGGATTTCATCAACAAATCTGTAGGTGGAGGACAGCCGAACATAAGTCAAGACAAAATAAGAGAACAAGCATATATATGTCCATCTCTTGAAGAACAACAACAAATCGCAGATTTCCTTGATTCCAAAACAGCATCCATTGACTCAGCAATTCAGGCACAAAAAGATATTGTTGAAAAGTTGAAGGAGTACAGGCAGTCTGTCATTACAGAAGCTGTAACAAAAGGCTTGAATCGTGATGCAGAAATGAAGGAGAGCAAGACAAATGGTGTCGATAAAATTCCTGCAACATGGGAGGATATGAAGATTAAATATCTTTGCTCATTCTGTAATGGCTTGACATATCATCCAGAAGACATCTGTGGTGAAGATGAAGGAACACTTGTTCTTCGATCTTCAAATATTCAAAATGGCAAATTGAATTTCAATGATAATGTCTACGTAAAATGTTCAATTCCCACAAAAATAAGAGTAAAAAAAGGAGACATTATTATATGTAGCAGAAATGGCAGTGCGAAACTTATTGGAAAAAACGCATTGGTTACAAATGATATGAATGCTACGTTTGGAGCATTTATGATGATGTTTCGCTGTGATTCTCCACGATATATGTATTATGTTTTGAATTCAAAAACATGGGAAACGTATTTATCATTATTTGCTACAACAACAATCAACCAGTTAACTTCTACAACATTTGGAAATCTTCTGTTCCCGTATACTTTTGATAAAGAGGAACAGTGTCGAATTGTTGAATATCTCGATTCCAAAACAGCAACGATCGACAAGGCGATTGAGCAGAAAAACGCCATCATTGAAAAACTTGAAGAATATAAGAAGTCAATCATCTACAATGCCGTCACAGGCAAGATTGATTGCAGAAAGGATGTGATTCCAGAATGAACAAAGACAATATCCATCTGGAAACAAACTTCGAGAAGTATATTTCTCGAAAGCTTGCTGAACTCTCTACAGAAGAAAACGGCTGGAGAATCAGCAAGAGTGACAAAGGATTTGATCCTTCTACGGCATTGTACATGCCAGACTTTATTGAATATCTTGGAGCAACAGTTCCTGAAAAGCTGGAACTCATGAAGAACAAGCTTGGTGCGAACTGGCAGTCAAACCTCGAAAAGGCACTGATCCGTTCACTTGAAATCAATGGAACGGTAATTACACTTCGTGACGGCTTTCCAATGGTAGGCTATCAGACAATCGTCTGCTCAGGTGGAATTCCTGATGATCCAAGACTTCCAAAGCAGAAGATGTTCTATGACAGTAATATTCTCCGTGTAATGCATCAGGTTCACTACCAGACAGCTGGAAACAAATCACTTGATCTGGTCTTCTTTATCAACGGTATCCCTGTTGCAACAGCTGAAGTAAAGACAGAACTCACACAGACTGTCTATGATGCGATTGAAGAGTATCAGACAGAGCGTAAACCTATTGAACCAGGAACACGTCGCAAAAACTATCTGCTGATGTTCAAGCGTGGTGCAGTTGTACACTTTGCCATTTCTGAAAGTGAAATCTGGATGTGTACGAATCTTGAGCCTGAAAAGCCACGTTTCCTTCCATTCAACAAGGGAAACAATGGTCATGCAGGCAACCCTCCTATGCTGACAGATTCTGACGAATATCCAACAGGATACTTCTGGAACGAGATCTGTCAGAAGGAAAACTGGATGAGAATTTTCCACAACTTCGTTTTTGAAGAAGTCAGCAAGAAAGAAGATGTGACAGGAAGAATCAGAGACCAGCATGTACAGATCTTCCCTCGTTACCATCAGTGGGACTGTGTTACAAAAGTGATCCATGATGTATATCAGAATGGTGTCGGTCAGAAGTATCTGATTGAGCACTCAGCTGGTTCAGGAAAGACAGAAACTATCTCATGGATTTCTCATGAACTGATCCGTATGATGGACAAGTCTACCGGACAGCGTGTCTTCTCATCAGTCATTGTAGTTACTGACAGAGTAGGACTTGATACAAATATCAAAAAGACGATCAAACAGCTCAAAAAGACTGTCGGGCTGATTGAAATGGTTGGCGGAGACGATGTCAGAAGAACAGGCGGAGCAAAGTCAAAGCAGCTTGCAAAGGCACTTGCCGAGAAGCGTGAAATCATTGTTGTTACACTGCAGACCTTCCCGTATGCTCTTGAAGCAATCGCAAACAACAAGGAACTGGAAAATGCAAAATTCGCAGTACTTATTGATGAGGCACATTCCTCACAGAACGGCCAGTTCGCAGGGAAGATGAAGGCTGCACTCAAGCTCGCTGCTGCTGAAAAGAAGAAATCAAAGGATACATCAGACGTTACAGATGAAGAACTGATCAATGCTTATTTCAGCGAAGAACAGGCAAACCGTGTGATGCCGGAAAATGTATCATTCTTCGCATTTACAGCTACTCCAAAGGCTGAAACAAAGACTCTGTTCGGCAGAGACAGTGGAAAGATTGATGAAAAGACTGGAAATCCTATTCCAGAATCCTTTCACCTGTATCCAATGCGTCAGGCGATTGAGGAAGGCTATATCCTCGATGTGCTGAAAGGCTACATGCCTTACAAGACAGCCTACAAGCTTAAAGAAGACATTGTACCTGACAAGCTTGTGGATGTCAGATCTGCTCTTCGTACAATCGCACACTGGCAGACACTGCATCCTACAAACGTCATGTCAAAGGCAGAATTCATTATTGAACACTTTGTAAAGAACGTTGCTCCTATGCTTGACGGTCAGGCAAAGGCAATGATCGTAACATCAAGTCGAGCTGCTGTAGTTCGATATAAATATGCAATTGACGGATATCTCAAGGCACATCCAGAGTATGACCGTTCAAAGATTTCCGAACATCTTCAGTTCAAGGTTCCTGGCGAGCCTCTTGTAGCCTTCTCAGGCACAGTACACGGCAAGGACGCAAAGATGAAAGAAGATGATACATTCATGAGCGATACCGTTGATACGTTCGACTATCTAAAGGAAAACCCATTCTCACTGATCAAGTCTGAATATGACTATACAGAAGACAATATGAACAATCTTGGCTATCAGACGATTGAAAATGCCTTTGATCAGGACAGAAACAATCGTCTTCTCATTGTAGCAAACAAGTTCCAGACAGGCTTCAATCAGCCAAAGCTCTGTGCAATGTATATCGACAAGAAGATTGCCAATGACATCGAAATTGTTCAGACCTACAGCAGACTGAACAGAACACATTCTGGCAAAGAAAAGGTGTTTATTATCGACTTTGTAAACGATCCTGACACTGTGCTCAATGCCTTCCACAAATATGACAACGGTGCAAAGATGGAGCACGCTCAAAGCCTCGATATCATCTATGAGATCAAGTCAAAGCTGGACAGTGCAGATATCTACACAAATTCTGACTTTGAAGCATACAGAACTGCACGATACAGCTCAATCGCTGCAATAGACGCTCAGAAAGACACATACAGACGCAAGATGTACAATTCTGTATCAGAGCCTGCTGAACGCTGGACAGAGCAGTTCAAGGCACTGCAGACAGCATACGGCACATGGAAGAACGTGTATGATACAGCTTCCGGAAAAGGCGATTCAGAGACAGCAAAACAGGCAAAGCTCAAGATGGATGAAATCACTGAGTCTATCGACCAGCTGAATGACTTCCGCAGAAAGCTGAAGAAGTACTGTTCTGCATATACATACATTTCACAGATTATAGATCTGGGTGATCCTGATCTTGAAGTATTCTACGGTTTTGCAAAGCTTCTTGCTCACAGAATCAGCGGCACACCTCTTGAAGAGATTGATATCAAATCACTTGTTCTCTCTGACTTCAAAATCAATAGACTCGATGTTGGAGAACCGGATGACGATAATGCAACACTCAAGCCGATGCGTGCAGGAGGCACAGCAAAGACTTCTAAAAAGGAATCTCTCAAGGAAATCGTTTTCAAAATCAATGAGATCTGGGGCGATGATGTAGACAAGACAAAGGCTGCACGTACAATCAACGCAATTGCCGACTTTGTAGCCGCTGATGAGATCAGCAGAATCCAGATCCGCAACAGCACAAACACAAAGGAATCTGTCATTGCCGAAGGCCGTCTTGAAGGTGTAATCAAGCAGGCTGCCGCAACACTGATGCGGAATGACTTTGAGTTGCTGGCAAGCAAGGTTCTCTCAGATCCGCAGACATGGAAACCACTTGCTGAAGTCATCTTTGATATGATTGACAAGAAGAAGCATGTAGATGTTTCTGAGATTTCCAAACTTGGAAAGTAAGAGGTAGGTATATGGATGCCATAGCTAAAGAATTGTTTGGAATTCCGAACTGTTCCCTCTCTTCAAGCGAGCAGCTGTACGAAAAATCTGCTGACGGGGATTACAAATCATACAAGAAGTTCAGACTTATATATTCAGACATCTGCCCTGACACATGTCCTGAATGTGGTGGCAAGCTCTATGCACATGGAAAGCGTACAATCCGCATAATGGATACTCCTATGGGTGGCCTTCCGGTCATCCTTGAACTGGAGTATCCACGACGCAGATGCAGAGACTGCAGGTACATGTGGAAGCCGACATTTGAGGGCGTAGATGAAGACCGCCTGATGACAGAAAGAGCCTTCCGTGATATTGCTCAGAAGTCTCTTCGAAATACGTTTGAGGATGTGTGCAATGACTACATGCTGACAGCAAATACTGCAAAGAATGTATTTGTCCAGTTCATTGAAACATATAAGGAACAGCTTCGATTCGCAACGCCAGCCTTTCTTGGCATAGATGAAATCAAGATCAAAAAGATTGGCGAAGTAACGGTTATTACTGACCTGGAGCATCATACTCTGTATGACATGCTCCTTGGACGTAATCAGCAATCTCTGACAGAGTACTTTTCACAGCTTCCGAATGCGAAGGATGTAATCTGGGTATGCTCTGACATGTACCGTCCGTTTGAACGATCCATCTCTTTTGCACTTCCAAATGCATCATGGGCAATAGACCACTTCCACGTCGTAATGAAGGCAAATGAAGCTGTGGACGATGTACGACGCAAGCTTCAGAGTGACATGCCGAAAAGAGAACGTATAAAGACAAAGCGAGGCTTTGCATACACGCTCAAGAAGAGAATGGATGATCTTACAGAGGAAGAGGCAGAAAAAATCAAACTTGCACGAAGAAGTGAAAAGACTGCTCCATTCGCAGTAGCCTATGATCTGAAGGAAGACTTCTTCAACATCTATGACAACAATCCTTCATCAAAGGAAGCCGCACAGCAGGCATTTGCTGAGTGGGAAGCATCTATTCCTCAAGATGAGCTGTACGATAAATTCAGAGACCTTGCAAAGACTGTTCACAACTTCTACGATCAGATCTTTGCCTATTGGGACTGTCCAATAGCCATTTCCAACGGCTTTACAGAATGTACAAACAGACTGATACGAGAAAACAACTGCAGAGGCAGAGGCTACTCATTTGAAGTGCTGAAGGCACGTACACTGTTCCGCAGGAAGAATCTCGCTCTGATGTTTCAGAATGATCTTGTTACTCAGAACTTTGGGCCTTCCATTCCTGAGAATGAACCAGTATTCCATTTTGAAGGAAGCAAGAATGATACGTCATATGATGATGATGACGAAGATGACGATTATGAACCATTCCCTGAAGAGGATGACATCGGTGTAGAAGAACCAGAGGACTGAAAACAGTTGAAAATCAAAATAAAAAAAGAACCATGCAATCTACGTAGAAAGCATGGTTTTATTATATCTGTAATTTTTTCAACCAAAGATTGCGACCAAACACCTTATTGGCTGGCTGATGAACCGTAGAAATTCAACCAGAAATTTCGGATACCCCATTTTTCCTTCCTTTTGGAGCCCCAGCAGAGAGTCATTCCATTGGTCTCTGTCAGAACATTATTCTTTCAATCAGGCTCAAAATGGGCACTTCCAGTTTCGCAGGCTACCTATATATAGCCTTTTCATTTTTGCTTGCAAAAAGCCTTGTGATCACAGCACTTTTTTATCGTAAAAAGCGTTTTAATATGATGCAGCCAACAACAAGAAGCATACCTAACAAATATCATTGTCTATCACTTCTGTTTTCTCTGCCGATATCTCTGATTAATCTCTTGTTTTTTCGGTAATACTGTTTGACGTTTCAATATATCATCCTACTTGCTTCATAAAATCTATGACCTCGGGTGATGCAATGACATCCTGTGGACGAATCTTTTGCGTTAAGACCAGATCCTCTATTCGCCGAACCCTGGAAAGGGCAGTATACAGCTGTCCCGGAGCAAAGCATTTCGGGTTCAAGATCACCTTGCTCATAGTCAACCCCTGTCCCTTATGGATCGTCATGGCGTATGCAGGACGGATCGGCAACTGAGAGATCGTTTTCTCCCCGTCCCTAATCCGTTCTTTATAAACCTGAATAATCTTGGAATCGACCTGGACAGAAACGGAATTTTCCCCAACTTCCACAATAGTACCCCTGGTACCGTTAGCAAATTGATCCGTATTTTTTATGAAAATGACCGGCATTCCTATGTAGGTAGGGAGTAAAGAACCGTCCGATGCCTTCCACTCCTTAAAAGAATCGTCCTTTCGATGATACCAGATCATCCGTGTATTTACTGTGTCCACATCCTTCCGATATGCTCCAAGATAGACAGCCCCCTGTTCCAGATCTTCCCGAATTTTGGTAAAATCCATTTGGATCGCAGCATGTGTATGGAAATACGACATTCCTGCAGGATTTCCGTTTGCAATATGTTCCAAGGCATCCGAGAATGCTTTTTGTTCCTGCCTCCAAACATGAGTTAAAATGATCAAATTATCCCAGATACGGTATTTCCGTAAATAAAACGCATATCCGGAAACATGTACCGGGGCTAACTGTCTAAAATCCCCGCACAAAACAATCTGGATATTGCGGTTGAAAAAGAATTCTGCTTCCTCAACTACACAAATACAATGCTGAAACAGGTTCGCATCCACCATACCAATCTCATCCATGACCAGGATATCGGTTTGTTCCAATGCATAACGTTCGTGAGGAAGAACCGTATCGTAATTTTCCTGTACCGGGATCTTAAAACAATGATGGATCGTTTCTCCACCGATGTGTTCAGCGGCACTTCCAGTAGAAGCCAAAATGGTAACATGTTTTCCAGCTTCTTCGGAAAAATCAATAAATTTCTTGATCAATGTTGATTTTCCCGTACCTGCTGCACCAAGGATACAACAGTCTTCACCAGATTTCAGTTTCTCGAAAGCTTCTTCCTGTTCTCTCTCAGCTTCTTCTCCTCTCCCTTTTTTCGGTTCAAAAAAGGTGCGCGGGCCGTTAGGCGAAGCAATTTTTTTTGCTTTTTTATTTCCATGAGTGTATCGTTTTACACGATCCCAGTCGATTTCTTCGTAAGAGATATCGCGGTTGATAATTCCCATACGTTTTACTGCTCTGCGGACGGAATCCCTGCTTGGCTCCCGGAATCCCATTTTCACCAATTCCCTAGAAATATCTGTGTAGTTGAGACCGGCTTCCAGCCACAGTCTTGCGATCGTTTGATCCCGTTCCAGTGCTTCCTTCTGATGTTCTGCACACTGAATCTTCAGATCCAAAGATTTGGTAAAACCTGCTTTTCTGCTCTCTTCTATAGAAAGTGGCAGATAGTCCAGGTATTTTTCGCAGCTAAACATATAAGTACCATTTCCATGGTACCCTAGTTTTTCGATATGACTTGCAACGGAAGTAATCATGGATTCCAGTTCGGTATCATCTAACGGTTCCTGGAAACGGGCATTCAACTTCCGAACCAATTGTTCTGTTTCCTGCTGGTTATGTAGAAAACGGGCATGGCAATAATACAGAAAACAGAGGTTGTGTCGTCCACTACCGTCTACAAGGGAAACCATATCTGGAACCTGTTCCATTTCAGAGAGTCGCCTTTTTACCGTGACCAAGTATCGGTCATTTGTTACGAATGGAACCTGATCCGGACGGATCGGTTCTGCTTTCTGGATGTTTTTCTTTTTTTTCCTGGATGATTTCTTTTTTTCAGGCTGTCTCTTTTCTACGATGACTTCAGACAGTCCAAACAGGGAATACAGTTTTCCCGGTTCGTAACGTGTTCCTGTACAAGTATGCAAAAGTGCGGTTCTACCAGCTTTGACATTTTTTGTTCCGGCCAGACGGCATACCCGTGCATGGTCAGTTACGTGTGCATCCACTTCTACAATGGATGGGTCGAACAGTTTTTGTACCTTTTCGATCAGTGCCCGGTAAACGGCATCATGAAGAGTAATTTCTTCCCCCTGCAGCAAATGGTCATAGCGGTAGACAAAGGTCAGTCCACGACCGGACAAAAGGACCATGGTCGGCTTTGGAAGCTTTAAAAAGAGGACACTTAAAACAATACCGATCGCCTTATCTGCTTTTTCTGAATCATACGGATCCATGCCATGCAGGACATCAATATCCAGATACAAGCCGTTAATACCCAGACAATGTGCGTTTGTACGCAGTACACGACCCAGTTTGTCTTTTTCTCCATCCAACGGGTTCATGGAAACATAGCTGTCCGTCATCGGGAAAATGGATGGTTCTTCTTGGGATGAGAGATCATAGAAAAAGTCATTGAGCCACAGCGTCTTATCCTCTGTATGAGATTTTCGTGGAAGGCAGATTACACCTGTATTCCCGCTATGTAATGCAGCCATCTGTCTGCTGGTCTGTTCTTTGTATGGCAATCTGGTCAACTCCGTCTGCAGGTCGCGGATGGAAACTCCCTGGTATTGCTCTTCAAGTGTCTTGATTTTTCTATCTTCTGTCATACTACCTGTCCTTTCAAAAAGTTTCTTCTACTCATAGTATGGTGAAAGAGGTCGAAAAAACGGGGCAGTTTTCCGAAAGAAGTTCTTCCCAGAAGAAATGCTATATTTCTACCATTTTGTCATAGCATAGTAAAAAGAAAAAATACGGATTTTGGGGGACGGGATCTTGTCCGGATTAGAAATATATGTAAAGCAGTAAAAAATCAATGAATAATAAAATAATTATTGATTTTTTAACACAAAAAAAGAACAGGCTAATCCTGTCCTTTACTCTTCATAATGCCCTTTACAGGCAAAAATAATTAAGTTTTGATGTGTGTCGAAATTGTATACAAGACGGTGTTCATCGTTAATCCGTCTACTACAAGCCTTAATGCGCTTGAGCGGTTCTGGCTTTCCCAACCCGTTCAGTAAACCATCCCGCTAGATACTTTTGAGCAGCTGATTGATCCGCTTGATCATTTTCTTATCTTCGTTAGGCTTCTTATGTATCGTCTCAATATTAATTTGGTTAAAATGAACAACTTAAAATGTTTTTCAAACACGCTCTGGGGCGGATTAGGGACTTTCATCTATTAGAAACGTGCGCCGCAAGGCGCACTACAAAAAAACTCCCATAATCAACTGATTATAAGAGTTTTATGATTTTCTTATGCAATTTGGTGTAAATTTGGTGTAAACACCTTTTCTATACTTTAACAAATCTTTTAAAATCAAGGAATATTGAGCTGGGGAATCACACCCCGCCCCAAAGAATTTTCTTTTTCTGCCAACGATTATAAACCATCTCTGCATAGATTGCAAGCCTTACTTTTTCAATCATATCGAATAACAGTTTTAATATTCTCGTTCCGTATTTTTCACATAAACTGTGCTTCGTGCCGCGCCTTGTTTTTTCAGATAAGCACCATTAATTAGATTCATCAAAACAGCTCTTGCTCTACGGTGCTTTACGCCTAAAATCTCTGCCGCCTTAGCTGTTGTAATGGATTCATATTTCAATACATATTCATAAATTCGTTGTTCCTGCTCTTTATCCGGCACTCTTTTATCACTATCCGGCATTTTATCGGTATTATCCGGCACTCTTTTATCACTATCCGGCATTTTATCGGTATTATCCGGCGCTTTGGCATTAACGTCATTAATATCAACCTGTCCTCGATATATATTAATACGAAGATCAACTTCTCCACCAATAAACTCAGGTTCTCGTAATCCGGCAGCTTTTACTTTTTCAATAATTCTTGGTATACCGCTTCCCCAATGTTCTATCAGATTCATATATGAAAAAGCATGAGCAAGTGCTTCGTTTCTTATCTTTGAATATCCTTCTTTCATACGTTCCAATGTTTGTCCCATGGGTAGCTTCCCTGGAGAAGTGATTTCCAGCCGGTTATCATATACCGCAACCTGTATCGTTCCATGATCCAGATAGCTACGATGCACCATCGCATTGATGATCAACTCTCGAATGGCATCCGTTGGAATCTCATAAATATCCTGACGATAAACTCCCACAATGGTAGCACCCAAGTGAATATTTCTCAGAACAAACTGAAATACCTCGTCTATCTGTTCCCAAAGTGGACCGGTATATTCTCTACGATCAACAAATACTGCTTTCGTTGTCCCTTTGAACACGCCACATTGCGTTGCAACATGAAGTCCTCCATTGCCAGCCAAAATAGCGAAGGCATTGGACGGATAATCTTTTCCATCACGCTCAATCAAAACCCCCCAGGAACGCAGCTGCTGTCTGCCAACATCCTTGATGGATGCCTTCTGCTCCTCATTATGGGCATTCTTGACTGCCTGTTCTTTCATCGCTTTGCAGAGAGCATCGATATCTTCATCTGTAATATTCAGCCCGGTACACAATGCCTGATCGTAGTAGTGGTTACTGCCCTCAAACAGTAACTCCTTTACCATATACTCGTCGGCAAGACGTGTTGTTCCTGCAACACGGACATATACACCGCCCTCTCTGCCAAGAGCTTTGATATAATATGGGCGCTGTCTGCCCTCAGAAATCTCTACCACAATGACAGTCTTACCATCAACTGTCTGCAAAGTAATATCCGGGATGATTGCCGGTTCACAGCTATCTGATACGGCATTGGCAATGGCATCCATTTTCTTGAATACATCTTCCTTGTCAAAGCCAACAACCTCTCTGGTTTTATCAGCAATTCCAAAAATAATTTTCCCTCCGGTTCCATTCGCAAAGGCAACCACAGATTTCATATATTTGATACTTTTCTCAGGCAGGCTCTCTTTGAACTCCACATTCTTAGATTCTCCTGCAAGAATTTCCTCTATGGTCATCATAACACCTCTCTCTTTGTCTGTATTCGCCACCTGATTATGCTAAGTCATTTTTGATTTCAAAAACCCGATTTTTCTACTATTGCTAATGATGCTAATTTAGAAGAAACAACTCTGTACATGAATAGTTTATCTTTTCAGTTCATCATAGAATCCCTCATAATCGGGATATTTTTCTTGCATTTGTATATAATCTTTTATTCCCTCAATACTTAAAATATTTTGCGCTGGAACCGCTCCAACTGTCATTCCTGTAAAATCAAACTCATAACCAAAACCGAAAAGATCTTTTGTTATATTGTATTTAACTATTTCAGCAATCAAACTATCACGGTATATTTCATGAATATCGCCTAATTTAACCTTAAATGTTATTACAGATGGGCTTCCCATAATCCATAGACGCTTATACGGTTCTTTCTTATACAATTCCCTATCTATCGCCTCTAAAGACCATCGCAAAATTTCACCTCCTAAATTAATAGCAAAGCGATTTAATTGATCATCTCTATATACTTGGTTTTTATCAATGAAAAAATGTACCGATTTTGCTCTGGCTTGTTTATCACGCTTCCACAAATAATATACATGTGAAAAAACTTCCTCTAGCACAGATGAGATCCAGCATTTACGCAGGCTTTCGCGAGGGTCCGCCGACCCTCGTGAACATAGCCGTAGTTAATGCTTAGCTCAGCTGTGCGTTATCAGCGGGTGTCTGTTTTTCTATGTGAGGAGCCAGGGTTCGTCCGTTTCAGAATTTATCGCCCCCACAATTTTAATGCTCTTCACCGCCCCAAAACTCTCCGGCGGCCTCCGATCCGTGAGAATCACCCCACGTTCCAGCGAAGCAAACGTCACTGAACTCACATTCCCGAACTTCGAGTAGTCCGCCAGCACAAAAACCTGTCTGGCCTGTTCCACTGCCGTCTGCTTCACCAGTGCTTCATTGTAATCCGGCGTGTTGAACCCGGCCTTAAGCCCCACACCATTTGTCCCCAGAAACGCCTTCGAAAAATGCAGCTTTTGCAGACTCAGAATCGCCTGATTCCCCACAACAGCCTCCGTCGTCCCTTTCAGCTCCCCGCCGATCAGATACACCCGGTAGCCCTGCGCTGCCAGCTGCTGCGCGTGAGAAACCGCATTCGTCACAAAAGTAGCACTTTTCTCCTTAATGAAATCAATCATCTGCCCCGTCGTCGTCCCCGCATCGAGATACACAAAATCATCCCTCTCGATCAAAGACGCCGCATACCGGGCGATGGCTGTCTTTTCATCCTTGTTGATCTCCGCTTTCTGTGCCACCGACGGCTCCGCTGTGGTAAATCCACCGTCAGCCGCCACTGCACCGCCGAAAACCTTGATCAGTTTCCCTGATTTATCAAGAGCTGCCAGATCCCTTCGTATCGTAGACTCCGAGATCCCCAGCAATTCCTTTATCTCTGTTACCGTCACACTGTTCTTTTCATTTAAAAGATTCAAAATGACTTCATATCGTTTTTCCGTCAGCATACTCTCTCCTGATACTTTCGTAACTGTTCAGTACCCTCACAGTTACCTATTTTCTGTATCTGTCTCCAGAATGATCTTACGGATCGGAAGAATACTTCCCGGTGATACCGACAGCTCGTCCACGCCCATTGCCAGAAATTCTTTTGTCAGGCTGGTGTCCGCTCCCAGTTCACCGCAGATACCTGCCCAGATACCTGCTTTGTGTGCATTTTCCACCGTCATACGGATCATGGAAAGCACTGCCGGATGATGGGCATCGTAAAACTTATCCAGCTTCGGATTCTGCCGGTCGATTGCCAGCGTGTACTGGGTCAGATCATTGGTTCCGATACTGAAGAAATCCACCTCTTTTGCCAGTTCCCCGCTCATCATAACCGTTGCAGGAGTCTCGATCATGATACCCTGCTGCGGATTGCCGAATTCCAGCTGCTCTGCGGTCAGTTCTGCCTTCACTTCTTCCACGATCTCTTTGATTCTTTTCACTTCCCACAGGCTTGTGATCATCGGATACATGATTGCCAGATTGCCGTAGGCACTCGCACGGAACAGCGCACGAAGCTGTGTTTTGAAGATTTCCGGACGGGTCAGGCAGATCCGGATCGCACGATACCCCAGCGCCGGATTCTCCTCTTTATCCATCTTAAAATACTCACACTGCTTGTCTGCCCCGATATCCAGTGTACGGATGATCACCCGCTTTCCTGCCATCGTCTCCACTGCCGTCTTATAGATACTGAACTGTTCTTCCTCGGTCGGATACCGATCTTTTTCCAGATAAATAAACTCACTCCGGAACAGCCCGATTCCGCCGGCATCATTCTGTATTACAGTTGCAAGATCTTTAATATTTCCTATATTAGCATACAGCATGATCTTCTTTCCGTCCAGCGTAACATTTTCTTTTCCTTTTAAAAGCTGCAGCAGTTCTTTTTTCTCCAGCTCTGCCTGCCGGCGTTTCTTCATCGCTTCCAGTGTCTGTGAATCCGGCTCCACATAGATCTTTCCATTCAGTCCGTCTACCACCGCCAGTTTTCCGTCAACCGTGTCGTCAAGCGGCAGTTCTTCCGTTCCGATCAGTGCCGGGATCGCCATGGTTCTTGCAAGGATCGCGGTATGGGAGTTCACCGAACCGTGAACCGTGACAAAAGATAGCACCATATCTTTTTCCAGCTGTACCGTCTCTGACGGAGCCAGATCATCCGCAACGATGATCACCGGTTCATCCGTGACCACCTTTCCCTTCTGTCCGCCATTTAATATCGAAAGCACTCGCTCGGAGATATCTTTCACATCCGCCGCACGCTCTCTCATATAATCGTCATCCATCGCCCGGAACATCTGTGCAAAATTATCGCCGGTCACAGCTACTGCATACTCCGCGTTGACCTTCTGCGTCTCGATGATATTTTCCACAGATTCGTTATAATCCCCGTCATCCAGCATCATCTGGTGGATCTCAAAGATCGCCGCATTTGCTTCGCCCACTTCTTTTAACGCTTTCTGATACAGTTCCTGAAGCTGTTCTACCACTGCTGCCTTGGCTGCCTCATAACGCGCCAGTTCTCCTTTAGTATCTTCTGTCCGAACCCGCTTTATCTGCTGCTCATTTTTCCTGTATACACTGATCTTTCCGATGGCGATACCGCCAAATACACTCTTTCCACTATATACCTGCATCCTGTGCCCCCTCATACTTTTCTCTCTCTTACTTTCTGTATCGGTGACTAGTACATCGTTTTCAAAATAACTGTATTATTCACGAAACGATGTACTAGTGACTTCCTTTTTGTTACCGTACTTCTGAAGTTACCTGTCTGTACACATCTTCCACCTGTTCACGACCGGCCAGATATTCGGAAAATGCACTGGCGCTGCCGGTTGCAATTCCCATATGGAAAGCCTCACGGTAATCCTGACGTTTCAGCCATCCGGTCAGGAATCCGGCCACCATAGAATCTCCGGCTCCCACACCATTGACCAGTTTTCCTTTCGGTGCCGGTGCCAGGTAGACCTTTCCGTCAGCTGCAGCCAGAACCGCTCCTTCTCCTGCCATAGATACCAGAACGTTGGTGGCTCCCATCTCCTGCATCTTCTTCGCATAAGGAATCACAGATTCTCTGTCCTTTAATTCCGCACCGAAGATTTCTCCCAGTTCGTGATTGTTCGGTTTTACCAGGAATGGATGATATTCCAGTACGTTCACCAGCAGATTCCCCGTGGCATCCACTGCGATCAGTATTCCTTTTCCATCCAGACGTTTCAGGATATTTCTGTAAATGTCATCCGGCATCGATGCCGGAATGCTTCCTGCCAGCACCAGCACATCGCCTTCCTGCAGCTGATCCAGCATTTCAAATAACTGCTGTGTCTTTTCCCTGCTGATCGCCGGTCCCTGTCCGTTGATCTCTGTTCCTTCAATATTCTGCAGCTTCAGGTTGATCCGTGAAATCCCCTCGTCCACCGGAATGAATCTTGCGTTCACTCCGATCTCTTCCACCTGTCTTTGAATCTCATCTCCAGTAAATCCTGCCACAAATCCCAGTGCGGTATTTTCCAGTCCCAGATTCTTCAATACGATAGAAACGTTGATTCCCTTTCCTCCCGGAAGCATCATTTCTGTGGCTGTCCGGTTGGTCATACCCAGCTGAAAGTTATTGACGGAAACGATGTAGTCCAGTGACGGATTAAACGTTACTGTATAAATCATGTTCTTCCCTCCTGCTTTTCTCAGTTCTTTTCTATGTATGTATTATATAATCATATTCATTCAAATCCAAACAAAAAAGATGCCCGCTGTGGATTCTCTTCCACAGTTAGCATCTTTTATTTTTCTTATCTTATACTCGCTTTTGCGATTTTATCACCTTCGTCTACCGAATTCCACGCATGGACAGACCGATCCGTTTTTTGTTCAGATCCACGCTGATGACTTTTACATCCACAACATCTCCTACGCTGACAACTTCCAGCGGATGTTTGATATATTTGTCACTGATCTGGGAAATGTGTACCAGACCATCCTGGTGTACGCCGATATCTACAAATGCACCAAAATCGATCACGTTTCTTACAGTTCCTTTTAAGATCATACCTTCTTTCAGATCTTTCATATCCAGTACATCGGAGCGAAGGATCGGTTTTGGCATATCTTCACGGGGGTCACGTCCCGGACGGCCGAGTTCTTTGATGATATCATGAAGGGTGATCTCGCCGATTCCCAGTTCTTCTGCCAGTTTCTTATAATCTTTGATATAGATGGCAGTCGGTCCGTCACTGAAGTACTGTTCTTTCGTAAATCCCTGTTTTGCAAAGAGTTTTTCCACTGCTTCGTAGCTCTCCGGATGTACACTGGTCGCATCCAGCGGATTCTTTCCGCCCTGGATACGCATGAAACCGGCACACTGTTCAAAGGCTTTCGGTCCCAGTTTTGCTACTTTTAACAGTTCTCTTCTGTCTGTGAAACGGCCGTTTTCCTCACGGTAGGCCACAATATTTTTTGCAATTGCTTTGCTGATACCGGAAATATACTCTAACAGAGACGCGGAAGCGGTATTCAGATCCACGCCGACTTTATTGACACAGTCTTCTACCACACCGTTCAGTGCTTCGCCCAGTTTCTTCTGGTTCATATCGTGCTGATACTGTCCGACACCGATAGCTTTCGGGTCGATCTTTACCAGTTCTGCCAGCGGATCCTGCAGACGTCTGGCGATGGAAGCGGCACTTCTTTGTCCCACATCGAAGTTCGGGAACTCTTCGGTCGCCAGTTTACTTGCAGAATATACAGATGCTCCTGCCTCGTTGGTGATCACATACTGTACCTTTGTCGGTACTTCTTTTAACATATCCACGATTACCTGCTCAGATTCCCGGCATGCAGTACCATTTCCTACAGAGATCAGATCGATATGATACTTTTCAATCATTTTCTTAACTGTTTCTTTAGCTGCTTTGATCTTGGCTTCTGTGGTCGGTGCGGTCGGATATACAACCGTTGTATCGAGCACTTTACCGGTCTCGTCAACAACTGCCAGCTTACAGCCGGTGCGGAATGCAGGATCCCATCCGAGAACAACTTTTCCCACGATTGGCGGCTGCATCAGCAGCTGTTCCAGGTTCTTTCCGAACACTTTAATAGAACCGTCTTCGGCTTTCTCTGTCAGATCGTTTCGAATCTCCCGCTCGATGGCCGGTGCGATCAGACGTTTATAGCTGTCCTCCACAACTGCTTCCAGAATCGGGGTGGTATTCGGATTGTCGGTACGGATCACCTGCCGTTTTAACCAGGAGAGTATCTCTTCTTCCGGTGCATTGATCTTGACAGTCAGAATCTTTTCTTTTTCCCCACGGTTCAGTGCCAGTACACGGTGTCCTGCCAGTTTGGAAATCGGCTCCTCAAAATCATAATACATTTCATATACAGATTTCTCGTTTTCTTTCTTGGCACTCGATACGACAGAACCGGATTTTACAGTCAGTTTACGGATCCGGATACGGTAGTCTGCTTCATCGGCAACAGACTCTGCCAGAATGTCCGATGCACCTGCAATCGCTTCTTTTACATTTTTTACTTCTTTTTCCTCAGATACATAGCTTTCCGCTTCTTCTTCGATGGACTTGTCTGTCATCTGAAGCAGGATCAGATTGGCCAGAGGTTCCAGCCCTTTCTCTTTGGCGATCGTTGCTCTGGTTCTTCTCTTCGGACGGTACGGGCGGTACAGATCTTCTACAACTACCAGAGTCTGTGCCTCCAGAATCGATTTTTTCAGTTCTTCCGTCAGTTTTCCCTGTTCTTCGATGCTTGAGAGTACCTGTTTTTTCTTATCTTCCAGGTTTCTCAGATACAGCAGTCTCTCATGCAGGTTACGCAGTATCTCATCGTTCAGGGAACCGGTTGCTTCTTTTCTATATCGTGAAATAAAAGGAATGGTATTTCCCTCGTCTATCAGTTTGACAGCGGCTTCTATCTGCCACTTTTCTACCTGTAATTCCTGTGTTAATGCCTGAATAATATCCATGTATAGTCTCCTTTTGTAACTGTCTTTGCTTCACAGTTACGTTTTCTTTCATTGTGTCCTGTACTACCTTACCAAAATGCAGGTTTCTTTGTCAATGCCGATTTTTATTCTGATTTTCCTTCTTTCGACTCCGGAACTTCTGTGGTATACTGGAAGATAACTGAAAATTGAAACAAATTTGTTTTTCCATTATATTACAATACTACCGATTCTAAAACAGGAGGATTATCATTATGTACAACGATCAACAGCCAAATCCCGGCTCCTGGCAGGAGGAGGAACAGCGGATGACTCTGCCGCCGAAGCGTGGGAACGGATTCAGTACCGCATCCATGACCGCCGGAACGCTTTCCCTGTTCTTTCTGGTCAGCGGACTTTCTTTCCCGGTAGGCGCACTCGGCATTTTATTCGCCCTGCTCTCCCGCAAAGGGGATAAGATGGATCCGCAGGCAAAACTTGGATGTATCCTTTCCAGCATCGGCCTTTGCCTTGGCATCGCCATCTTTATTTACGCCGCAGTCACCGTCTATCAGAATTTCCCGGAACTCATTCAGCAGTATCAGCAGCTTTATGAGATGTACCAGGGCGGTATGTGATTGTTTATGGAGGGTATTTAACTTATGAATATTTCATCAAAGGAACTGAAAAAAATAACCCGAAACCAGCTTTCGGGAAAATACGGAACATTTATCGGGATCAATGTGCTCTATATCCTGATCACACTGGTCGCTTCTAATCTGATGGACATGGTGCTTGGAACCTCATCCATCCTGAACCCGCTGACTGCTACTTCAGCCACCGTAGAAACTCTTGGCATCAGCCATACTGTAGTTTATTATCTGTCGACCTTTATTCTCTCGCTGATCCTGTCGGTATTGGATATCGGTCTGTTAAAGATCGCTCTTGATACCGCCAGAGGCTATGACATCCGCTTTCAGGATCTTTTCTTCGGTTTCAAACACCATCCGGACCGTGCGATCCTGGCGCAGGGTGTGATCCTTCTTCTGACCTACCTGTGTATCCTCCCGGGAAGCGGACTTTGCATCTACGGCTACCGCCAGAAGTCCGTAACTCTCCTCCTTGCCGGCACCGCCGTCCTGTGCGTGGGACTCGTGATCTACCTGATCCTCTCCCTGATGTTCAGCCAGACCATGTTCTTCCTGACAGACTACATCGACATCGAAGCCATACAGGCACTCAAAGAAAGTGTGCGGATCATGAGAGGAAAGAAGGGAAAACTCTTTTATCTACAGCTCAGCTTCATCGGAATCTACCTGCTGGGCGCGATCGCATGCGGGATCGGACTTTTGTGGGTGATCCCTTATATGCAGGTTACGATGGCAAACTTCTACCGGAAGATCACTGGGGAGATATGATTACTCTTCTCCAAAATAAAGGCATAACTTGTGAACGCATTTCTTTTATGCTATAATCAATAGGCTACCACCCCCAGACAGGTGCAGAAAGGGGGTGTGTTACTTATGGATGATGTCTTTTCTTTTATTCTTTCTATCTTGGCAAGTATAATCGCCTATTATATTTGCAAATGGCTGGATAGAAACTAACTGCTGGTAGCCAGCCTGAGGTCTAATCCACCTCGCCCAAACGGACAAAAAGCCCCGGAGTTGCCGCTCCGGGGCTTTTGCTGTGCTACTTATGAACACGTCTTTTCTTTTTGCTTACTGGCATTATAACATATGCTTTTTTATTATGCAATATACCTGATTTGCCATTTTTATCGTATATTCCCAATCTTATAACAAATTTCCGACTTGCCACATTAGAGCGTGTCTGAAAAATCATTTCCGCAATCTGCAAGCCCCAGTTTGCGGTATATTTTACCCTCATTCGGTTGCCGTAGCCCGCTACGCCGCCCTTATTCGGATAAAATCTCCCACAAACTGGGACTCGCAGCTCACGAAAAGCCTTTTTCAGACACGCTCTAGAATGTGCCTTGGTGCATCCTCGCGGAGCGTTTTTTACTTTACAGGAAAGCAATTTCCCGTAAAGCAAAAGGCTGTCGCCTCCGGAACTCTCACAAATTTCGAAGACGACAGCCTTTTTATGTTTTACAAGCTTATCTTACGCTTCTTTTGTCTGCTGGCACAGAGGGTGACAGCAAAGAACCATACGGCCATTGCCCATATCTTTTGCATCCGGGCGTTTCTGACGACATTCATCGGTTGCGTACGGACAACGAGGAGCGAACTTACAGTATTCCACTGCATATTCTTTTCCTTCCATATCCGGCATGGCAATTTCTTTTTCCCATTTGTCTCCGACACGGGGTACAGAACTCATCAGAAGTTCGGTGTAAGGATGTGCCGGATTGTCCATGATCTGTTTTGCCGGTCCGTATTCGATCAGACAGCCACGATACAAGGTTGCGATATAATCAGATACATAGTATGCAGTCGACAGGTCATGAGTAATATAAATAAATGAGATTTTATATTTGTCACGCAGCTCTTTAAAGAGGTTTACGATGTTCATCTTCATAGATGCATCGATTGCCGCAACAGGCTCATCTGCGATGATCAGTTTCGGACGGGTAATCAGGGCTCTCGCGATAGATACACGCTGCAGCTCTCCACCTGAGAACTGAGTCGCATATTTTCCTTTTACGACTGCCAGAGACATACCAACACTCTTTAATGCTTCATCAACAACTTTATCTGCTTCTGCTCTGTTCTTTGCGATGCCAAGACGAAGAGCAGTGTTATACAGATAAGTATCTACGGTCTTTCTTGCGGAGAAAGATTCGTATGGATTCTGGAAGATCGGCTGTACATCCAGTTTGAACTGTTTTGGATCATAGCTTTTTTTATCTGCATAAGATTTTCCATCCATAACGATGTCACCCATATCCGGGTTATGAAGACGAAGAATCATCTTACATAAAGTAGATTTACCACAACCGGACTCTCCTACGATAGACAGGATTACCGGTTTATCATCATCGATAGATAAAGAAACATTATCTACAGCCACCAGCTTTTTACCACGCAACATACCACCTACACGGAAAATCTTGCTGACGCCTTTTACTTCCAATAATTTATCAGCCATTCGTCTTCACCTCCTCTTCTAATAAGTGACACGCAGCGAAACGACCCGGTCTTATTTCCCGGAATTTCGGGACTTCACTGCGGCACCGATCCGTAGCATGCGGACAACGAGGTGCAAAACGACATCCTGGCGGCGGATTCTTCAGTGCCGGCGGACGTCCTGCGATACCAACTCGCTGTACATCCTCACCTACACGCGGAAGAGCATCTACCAACATCTTTGTATACGGATGAATCGGATCATTGAAGATATCTTCTGTCTTACCGAGCTCTGCAATACTACCGGAATACATGATCGCCATACGGTCTGTGATCTGATAATGAACACCCATATCATGACTTACAATGATCATTGTATTCTTTAACTGTTTCTGCAGACGCATCAGCATCATAAGAATACCCTTCTGTACAACTACGTCCAGAGCGGTTGTCGGCTCATCGGCCAGAACAACACCCGGAGACATAAAGGTTGCCAGTGCAATGATCGCACGCTGTCTCATACCACCGGACAGCTGGAATGGAAATGACTCCAGAACATCCGGGGAAAGATTCAGTTCTTTCAGATAATCAGCAACTCTTGCCAGAGTTTCCTCCGGTTTTTCATTCTTTTTCTGGTCCTTTGGAATAGAATCCAGAAACTGTGTTTTCAGACGAACGATCGGGTTCAGAACACTCTGTGCAGCCTGTGGCACATATGCGATATTGTTCCACCAGGTGTCACGAATCTTTCCAGATTCGAATGAATATTTCTTTCCGTCTTTTTCACCTTCCAGAACAACACGCCCCTGATCGATCACCAACGGATAGTCAACAATATCATAAAGAGTGTTCAGCAGGGTGGTTTTACCACATCCGGACTCGCCTGCGATGCCGAAGATCTCATTGTCTTTAATCTCAAAGTTAATGTCCTTGAGTACGTGTACATCACCGTCTATTGTCTTATAAGACGTTGACAAATTCTCGATTTTCAGCATACTTATCACCTGCCTCTCTTCTTAGCCTGATAATCGTTGTAACCTGTAATCAACATGAACAGGCCAACAAATAAGATAACGGTTGCAACAATCGGAGAACCGATCCAGAGCCATCTCTTAGCAAGGACTGCATTGTATCCTCTTGCCCACTGAATCATGTTACCAAGAGAAACCAGGTTTCCCGGTGACAGACCCAGAACGGCCAAACTGGATTCTGAACCAATTGCACTCAGTGTTGCATTCATAAAGTTGGAAAGTGACCAGGACAGTGCGAACGGGAGAATCTCCGTTACAACGATCTGTAAGGTACTTTCACCGGAGAAACGTGCTGTGTGAATAAAGTCACGCTCTTTGATTGTCAGAGCCATGGAACGGATCTGACGGCTTGGCCATGCCCAGGCGAACATCGCAAGAACAAGTGCCATAACAATTACAGTAGAGCTTCCTTTCATCAGGGAAGTCATCATGATCAGAATCGGCAGAGACGGGATTACTACGAAAGTATCCGTGATAATCATCAGCACTCTGTCCAATGCGCCGCCTGCAAAACCTGCAAGCAGACCAACCAGAACACCCACAACAGTACCAATAGTAGCTACGATCAGACCAATCATCAAAGAATTGTGAATGGCTTCGATCAGCAGCCATACAATATCCTGTCCCATACTGGTAGTTCCAAGCCAATGTTCAGCAGAAACTCCCAGATTATTCGGGTATGTATTATAGGTAAACGGATTTGTATGTGGGATAAAATATACTACGAACCCAATGATCAGGAAAAAGCAAGTAGAAATCAAGCCTGCTTTTAAACGAAAATTGGCTGTTTTCCAAAATTTCTTCATGTCTGTCCCTCCCTCTTATCAGCCGTACCGGATTCGCGGATCGATGAACGGGTAGATCAGGTCCACAATTAAAGTTGCTGAAGCAATCGCTACGATGGAAATCGTAATACAGCCAAGGATCATATTATAATCCGACTGCAGGATCGCGGCCTGAATCAGAGAACCGACTCCAGGGTATCCGAAAATAATCTCGGTCATGATGGAACCACCGAAGACACCACCAAGGCTCATTGCCAGTGCTGTGATCTGGGTCAGAATGGAGTTACGCATTACATAGTTTTTGCCGATAGCGAACTCGGAAAGTCCACGGAAACGGGCATAACGTACATAATCTTCTTCTGCTGTGGTGCTCGCCAGAGATTTCATGGAGATGATCCACCATCCGGTACCAAGTAACAGCAGTGAGATTCCCGGAAGGATAGAAGCCTTGACCACAGAAGTGATCCAAGGACCAAATCCACCTTTAGTATTGATAACTGCCTGCAACGGGAACCATTTTAATATAAATGCAAATATAATCTGTAAGATCAACGCTACCAGGAAGTAAGGAATCGGATAGATAAAAATTGCAATTGCTTCCAGAATCTTGGATGAAGTTTTATTTTTCCGAAATCCTGCCAGAAGACCGATCAGGTTACCTACGATCCACGCAATAAATGTGGATGTCAGACATAAGATCAGAGTATACGGAAGATATCTTCCGATAATTTTTCCAACCGGCTCCGGATAACTCATCAGTGACGGACCGAAGTCAAAATGCAGCAGACCGTGCCACAGGAAATAACCATACTGTTGCAGCAACGAGCCATCAAGTCCAAACTGCACACGCAGGCTGCTACGAAGGGCTTCCATCTCGGCTGGATCCATGTTACCGGAACGTGACTGAATCTGTGCGATCATGTTTTCAACAGGATCTGACGGAAACATACGTGGAATGAAGAAGATAAAGGTAACACCGATCAGGATAGTCAGCGCCCATGCAAGCACTCGCTGCAGAAAGAATTTTTTAAATTTCATACACAGCACTCCTTTACTACTATTTCTACATAAAAGGGACGGATCGTAAGCTTTTCTTACAACTCCGTCCCTTCTGATATTTCAGCAAATAACTCTGTCAGTTTTTGCTGTTTTCATCATTTTATTACTGTTCCTAAAGACTTAAAGAATTAAGCCTGTGTAGGAGTGATGTTTGGAAGCATGTATTTGAAGCAGCTCCACCACCACCATGGACCATTGTACGGGTTGTCCGCATCCGGATAACCTTCCCAGTAAGTTGAGTTGGTCGGAACGAATTTTGTACCAGAGAGGAAGTTGATTTCCGGCATATCTGTTACACATTCCTTAAGGAATTCAGTATGCAGTTCGTAAGATCTATCACTTTCCGGATCAGTATTAGCAAGTTCGTGAAGTATCTCTGTAACTTTTTCGTTATTCCAACGAAGTCCCTGACCAGAACCAGTTTCGCCTAAAGGTTTGATCAGATCACCGTCAAATCCGCTGATTGCAGAGTAGAAGTCTTTCAGGATACCACCGGATGGCCAGTAACCAGCGATCTGGTAGTTACCCTTTCCACCGTCTACATCCCATGTTGCGGAAGATTTGGATGCGATTGAACACTGGAAACCGAATTTTGTCAGCTGGTTGTAAGCTGCCTGTACACCACGTGCTTCCTGGAACTCAGTATCTGCCAGATAGCTCATTTCAAAGGTGAAAGGTTTGCCTTCATAATTCCATACACCATTTACTTTTTCAAGACCGGCTTTTTCAAGCAGTTTTGTAGCTGCTTCTTCATCATGTTTCCACCAGCCTGCACCAAACATGGTAATCAGTTCTTCATCTGTTCCTTCGATGCCCAGAGAATCAGCCATACGTTTTGCATAACCGGTATCATAAGGTTTGAAGGTTGTTCCATCGCCAAGATCCAGTTCGAAGTTTTCCAGCCAATCCTGCATTGGGATTGTGTAGGTTTCCTGCAGGAACTGTGTATTGTTCATTAACGGGATCGGAGCCGCACGTCCTGCTCCGGAGAACGTGTTCATGGAGATCTCATCAATATTAAGTGCTAAGCAGATACCCCAACGGAAGTCTGCATTGTCATACGGTGCGCCCTGACCATGTGAGAATACAATTCCTTTTGCACCCGGATCGTCTGGGTTTGCATATGGGAAATCCTTGTACCAGCAGTTAATTTTGTCGTTAGAAGCTTTCATGGTTTCAAACTCTTCCAGTGTTACTTCACACAGCAGGTCAACTTCGTTGTTGATCATAGCCATCTGTTTTGTGGTAGAGTCTGCGAATGTACGGAACCATACGTATTTCGGTGGTGTAGCATTTTCAGCGTACTCATACTGAGTGGGTCCTGCAACACCAAGTGTGCTGTCCTTCCAGTCATCACGCAGTTCATACAACACCCAGTCACCTAACTTATCGTAATCTTTCACGGTGTAAGGACCTGCCACTACAGGATCTTCATCCTTGAATGTAGTAACATCGGACTGTTTTGAATAAATATGTTCCGGAACGATACGGTAATCAGTTCCCCATACAGTGATACCATATCTCTGTACGAAACGTGGGAATGATTCTTTCATCTTAAACAGAACTGTGTAATCGTCTACTTTTTCTACTGAATCAATGTACAGGTTTGTTGCTGCACTGGCATTGATTCCGTCATTTTCTTTAATCATATTGAAAGTGAAGACAACGTCATCCGCTGTTACGTCTTCACCATCGGACCATTTGATACCCTGACGAACTTTTACTGTCCACTCGGTAAAATCATCATTGGACTCAGGCATGCCATCAGCAATCTCGCCCCACTGTTCACCTTTTGCGGTATCCATTTCCCACAGATGAGCACTCATCAGCTGATGAATACCGAATCCCATCTGGGTACCTGTCATGTAGCTATTAAACTGACCAGGTACATCTGTTGGGGTCTGACACTCAACGATCAGTGTCTCGGAACGGGGAGTTCCTACTTCTGTAGTAATACCTTCAGATGCTGCTGTTCCGCTTCCGCCTGAACTGTCATCTGTAGAAGTTGTTCCACTGGAATCCGTAGATCCGCCGGAACTGGAATCACTTCCGCCACCGCCACAGCCGGCTAACATACCAACTGCAAGCGTAGCTGCTGTTAAAACTGCAACTATTTTTCTTTTCATCTCTTTCCCTCCCTCTAGGTTTTGAAAATAACTCAGACAACATCATATTCGTCAATCTTCCGTTGTCTCTATATAAATTTTCCTTCTGCCCATACTACTTTTTTCAGAAAAACTCTGCTGGCGCCTACCGTATGAACACGAACGAAAATCTACATTCCTTCACAATTTTTCTTAATATTGTGTTTCGTCATAATAACTACGGAATCTTTTGTTTCGCTCACGACATTATATAGTTTGTCACCCCATCATTGTGAACATTTCGCACAAGACCTTTCACTTTTCCTTGTTGTTTCTGGTGATTTTGACGTATTGTTTAAATGTTGTTTCGTCATGTTTATATATTATACCATTGTATTATAAAAATCAAGTGCAATTTAACCAATTTTTAAAAAATCCGCTTTGGTTTCTTTCCCCAAAGCGGATTTTTCTGTTTTTGTCTATATTCCATTATTTTTCTTTGTTTTTTTCGCTCTTTTTCGTCAATTTGCGAACGATCGCCAGACATCCAAGAAGTGCAATCAGGTTTGGAAGCACCATTAAACCATTGAACATATCTGCCATATCCCATACCAGATCTACTTTCAATGTGGATCCGATGATTACGCAGATCACAACGATCACTGCATAAACTTTTACTGCACCATTTCCGAACAAATGCCGAACATTCACTTCACCGAAATAATACCATCCGACAATTGTAGTAAAGGCAAAGAACAGCATACACAATGCAATAAAGATATTTCCAAAGTTACCGAATCCTACGTTGAATGCACTCTGTGCCAGTTCAGAACCTGTCTGTCCGTTACCAAGTACTCCGGTGGACAGGATAACCAGAGCTGTCAGTGTCAGAATAATAAATGTATCGATAAATACACCCATCATCGCGATGATTCCCTGATCACACGGATCCTTAACCTCCGCTGTTGCATGTGCATGTGGTGTGGAACCCATACCTGCTTCGTTGGAGAAAAGTCCTCTCGCAACACCGAAACGCATCGCTTTCTGAACCGTTACACCAAGTGCACCGCCTGCGATTGCCTGTGGTGCAAAAGCACCCACAAAAATATCTTTAAATGCAGTTCCAACCCCCGGAAGATGCATCACCAGGATCACAAGGCAGCCGATGATGTATAACAGCGCCATGATCGGAACGATTTTTTCTGTGGAGCTTGCGATTCTCTTGATACCGCCAATGAAGATGATGCCGGCAATCACTGCCACACAGATTCCCACTGCCAGTTTCGGTACATGGAATGCATTGTTAAATGCTGCACCGATAGAGTTGGACTGTACCATATTTCCCATAAATCCCAGGGCAAGAATGATAGCTACAGAAAAGAAACCTGCCAGGAATTTTCCAAATCTGCCCTTGAATACGTATTTTATATAATATACCGGGCCTCCTACATAGTGTCCGTTTTCCAGTTTTCTTGTATGCTGTGCCATAACAGCTTCCGCATAGATGGTAGCCATTCCGAAGAATGCACTGACCCACATCCAGAAGATGGAACCCGGCCCTCCGGATGCAATCGCTGTTGCTGCTCCGGCGATATTACCGGTTCCTACCTGGGCGGCAATCGCTGTTGTCAGAGCCTGAAAAGAACTGAGACCATTTTCTCCTTTCCCGCCATGCAGCGAAAAATTACCAAACAATGCTTTCATTCCGGCACCAAACTTTCGTACCTGAATAAATTTCAGGCTGAACGAGTAAATGATACCGGCTCCCAGAAGCAGGATCAGCAGTGCATAATCCCACAGAAACGTATTGACACACTCAACTACTTTTGTAACAAATTCCATGTTTTTTCTTCTCCCTCACTTTTTCTTACGTTTCAAGCCAATACCAAAGAATGCGCCGGGGCATATCCTTGCAGAGCGTTTTTTATTCACCTGAAACCAGTACAGCGTTTCCGACAAAAAAGGTCCCGGGGAAATCCCCGGGACCTGATACTTCCATAACTGTTCTGCGCCTTTGCAGGTTCTGTTCAGAATTGTTATTCATTATCCACTCGAAACACAAAAACAACTGCGACATGCCGCTTTTCTTTTTTGTATCTTTCACACTGTCCTTTTGCCTGAGAGATTCGCAGATCACAGATCTGCTTTCACCTTCGGCACCCATCTTTGGGATTCTCCAGAGGGCCATCCGGTTACAGTCCCGTCCGTTTTTCACGGACACCTGAGAGTATTATTCCTTCGGCGGGCTTTCGCCTGCTTTCCTGCAACCTTCTATTGGCTCGATATGTAGTTTCGTTAATGCTTTTATTATAAGGAGCCGGATTGTGAACCGACCCCCAGAAGTTAGACCAAAAAATCTAACTATTGGAGGTCGGTTTTC
>ERZ506887.253-NODE-253-length-33205-cov-5.949894_pt1 | contig 33205 bp, 29 predicted proteins | sample MGYA00512905_ERZ506887 | MGnify/ENA metagenome assembly ERZ506887 | reverse complement strand
TTAAGCCAGTTTAATACTTACTTAAAAGAAATGGTCAACTCTTTACAATTTACTGCTTTTACAAATACAATCCTGACGATTGGCGTTGTTCTGATGCTGTTTTACTTTTTTACAGACCTGACAGAAAAAGCAGCTATGAACCAATTGTCAACATTACAGCTCGGTAAATCGTTCTGTGCCGCGCTTGGCACCATATTCATTATGTTCCATTCGAAAAATATATTTATTTTCTTGATGAATATGGTGGAAAGCCTAAATGACAGCTTAACGATTGGGGCAAGGGGACATATGATAGTCTCAAACATTTTGACTAATGATATTACTCAATTGCTATTGAGTCGTTGTGTTGCCGAACATTTTAGCGTATGGGCTATTTTAGGATATACGCTAACAGCGTTATTATTGATGTTGGTAAGCTTGGCTGTAAGAATGTATATTTTATATTTTGCGACAACAAGAGTTCTTCAGATGTTCATATATTATATGTTTGCGCCAATTGGATTGGCCGATATTTTTGAAAATGGTCCCGGTGGTACGATTAATACAAGAAGCAGTGGTTTTAAATATTTAAAGACGATAATTGCTTTAATGATGCAGATAATGGTTATTACGGTGATATGCCAAGTTTATCCAAATATTACAATTGCCGTAAATGCTGGATATTTCGCAGATGCCGGTGATGATGAATTACAAAAGCAGCAGGAAGAGAAAAAATCAAATTCTAAGAAAGATTCAACTGATAAGAATAAAACTGAAGGTTCTGATGATATGGAAGAAGACGAAGTAGAGAAACTTGAAAGTACGGCCGCTTTTTATCCATTGAAAAAATTTGAATATACAGACCATCAGGCATCAATACGAGAAATTATAGTAAATGGAGTAAACGATATCAAAGAAAGCATGTCTAAATTGCACGATATGCTAAGCGGAGACGAAGACGATAAAGAAGACTCTAATGAAGATACAAGCCAAACAGATGAATCTGCAATAAAAGACGATGAAATTTACCCATTAATATTTGACGCGAAAGATGACAAAAAAGATAATGCTGTAATTAGCAATGTTGGTACTATAGTTAATCATGACAGAGAGAAAGAAATCATTGAGAATTCAGATTACAGAATGACTATCCAGTCAACTGAAAGATTCTTTGACTGGTGCACCGGCTCTGATGGTTCAAAGGAAATGTTATTATTAATACTACTTGTAGCAAAAGTCTTGTTGATTAGTACATCAGCTCAAATGTGTAATTCGTTACTTGGTACATCTATATAAGGGGAGGGAGAAGTGTATGGAAAAATTTTTAGCAAATATGTATATTACTATATACGATGGAATGTATTCTAATGCTGGCATATATAACACCCTGACATTATATAGTAATGCCATTATGGGTTCATTCAGCAAGTCCGGAGTACTGCACAGCGCATATCTTGGAATCAGGACTATTGCGTTTGGTATATTGATTGTATATTTTATCATAGCTTTTGGAACAAAAATGCAAGGAAGAGAAACCTCACCGTCAATCGTATTTAAAACTTTGTTAGAGTATTTTGTTGGATTTGCTCTTGCCCTTGAATCTTTTGATATAGTAGTTAACTTTTTTAAACTAGGAGACGCATTGGCCGCTACAATTTTAGAGACAGCAGCTGATACAAAAGGGCTTTCGGCTTACTCAGGAGCATTTGAACAAAGCCTAAGTTCACTTGGGTTTGTAGCTCAGGTAATATATGTGTGTAAAGCGTTGGTTCCGTTTTTAATATGTTTCGGAACAGATATTGTTATTATATATGTAGTTGTAACGCGAGTGCTAAGGGTTTGTGCAAATGCTGTGCTGTCCCCAATTGCAATATGTAATTTCTTTGATGGTTCAAGACATTCAGATGGAATGAGATTTATTAAAAAGACTTTAGCAATGTGCTTGCAATGCTCCGCAATTATGATTATATGTGCGGCTTCTACAAGTTTATATTCATATATTACAACGGATGCCAGCAGGTCTTCTATATTCAGAGGTTCTGCGGAATCACATGAAAATGTAATTAAAGCAAAAAATTCAATGGTTAAATCTCAATCCGTAAATATAAATGCGTTACGTGATGCTACTGAGCAGGCACGTCAAAATATTGGATATGTAGCATATGATGACCCTGATTTGCATAAGCATTCAGCTACTGCTACCCCAACAACAAGTAATACATATATTAATGCAGCGTATAAACTTACTCAGACCAAAATCGCAAAGATAAAAGAAGATAAGGAAGAAGAGTATAAAAAATATGAAGATACACTTGGTATTCAAGTTTTTGTAAGAGACAAAAACGGGCATTATAAATATACAAAAAAGGGATATGCCAAACTGGATGATAAATACAAGATATTCAATGAGGAAAAGATGACGACGTTTATGAATATGCTGTTAGGTGGAACAAATTGGTTGACAATGGTCTTTATTTTAGTTGCTAAGGCAGGTTTGATAAAGAAATCAAATTCAATATGCAATGTTATTGTAGGCGTATAAAAAAACGGAGGTGATGTGAAATGACAAGTTCAATTGCCGGAGTGCTCGATAACATTCTGGCTACATTGCTGGTGTCAATATATAATTTTTTATATAAACCAGACGGAATGATAGATATATTTTCTCAATATAACGATATTATAAATAACATATTAGAGAAAAAAAATTTTATCTCAAATGTATTTGACGTCTTAAAGCTGGTTGGAATTGCTTTGCTTGTAACATCATTTCTGGTGTCATTAATGGACAAAACATCCGCTGGCGATTTTTCAATAAATAACTTTTTCAGACATTTATTAAAATATTTCATTTTGTACATTCTACTAATAAATGCGAATACGATATTAACTGATTTGCTGGATATTACAACCGGGACGTTTGACGCATTAAAAACATCTACGGATGAAATAACTGCAAATAGTGCAGCGGTTGAATTTAACCATGTTTTTCTGGCAAATAGCGTTCATAAATATATGGGATTTGGAGCAAGGCTGGGAATGTTTATAATGCTGATAGTTCCTTATGCGATATCTGTATTATTTACTATTATACTAAACTTTTTTGCTATATCGAGAATGATAGAGATGACGGTCAGAGTATCTGTTGCACCCGTAGTTGCAGGCTTATCGTTTTTTGGAAATGGTGCTGATATGGATTTTGTAAGGTTTGTGAAAAGAACACTTGGATTATTCTTTCAGATAATAGTAATATTGATTATTTGTGCATCTATAACATTCGTACATAACGCATTAGTAGTAACAGATGAAAATGCACATAAATCAGTAAATACCGTTGTTGACCCGGCAGTCAAGTTAAAAGGCAGTTATACTGCTGATTATCCAGAAATTGAAATAAGAAATATGCAGACAACAAAAAAACAAAGCGTAGCTGAGGATAAAAAAATAGAATACACATCAGTAGAAACAAGCAGAGAGTGGAAAAAAGCAGAAAAAAGAACTGTAAAAAAAGAAGTCACAGATAATGACCATGAGGATGATGATGAAAATGGTGGAACATCAGAAGCATATGCGAAAGATGATTTTAAATATTTTGTTAACCATATTGTAGACCCATCTACGTTTTTCATCAGTACTGGCATTATGCTATCTGCGTTATTCCTGATATTTAGGAGCAGAGAAATTAGCACGAAACTGTTTGCGTAACTGATTTAAGAATAGGTTTGTGGGCAATATGCCGGCAAATCTATTTTTTTTGCAAAAAGACAACTAAAATAAAACTTTTTTTGCATATTAAATATATGAAAATATGGCATATTATTTTTGCCGCAAAAAAAATACAAACAATAAGGAGAAAAAAAATGATTACAGATAAAGACGGAAAAGAGATGTCTCTCAGTGAAGTTTTATCGTTTTTGGTTGGAACTGATGATATGGATATGGCGAAATCGGTTATTGATTTTGCTGTATATACAATCAATGAAGATAAAACAGTTGGAGACCCTCAATATTACTTAGTTGCTAATGAAGCAATTGTAACAAACATATCATTTATGGGGCCATTTACAATGCTTGAAATTGATTTCAGAAATATTGGTTCTGAAATATTAAATCAGGTAATGAATGTTATCAATAAATTCCATACGGATATTAATTACGATAACCTGCTGATGTTGTCTACCATAACGTCACTTGATAAAGATGCAACACATATCATGTCTCTTGCAAACCCTTTAACTTGCGTCAGGGGTTTTTCATCAGAAGGTAAAAGCTCTACCCTCGTCCAGATGATATTCGCAACAGATAACGTTGGCTTTACAGTTTCTGATATTGATTACACTAAGATTGATGCTGATATTGAAAGAGAAATTCAGGAGCTTGAGGCTACATCAGTAACTAAAGAAGCGGAAGAAGCAGCTCAGGAGATTTATGACGAAAACAATGAAGAAATGAAGAATGTCTTCACACCTGAATTTGGATTTAGAACTGATGCTGATAGAAGAGAACGCCAGGTTAGCGGAGTCAGAACGTCATTCGGTAATGAGACAGATAAAGTTGAGTCCAGAAAGGCAACTAAGATTGGAAGTGCTAACGATGCAAGAATCAAAGGCGTCAGGGAGACTGATGAGGATGACGAAAACATCCCGGACAATAGAGTATAATGTTATGTCCTGCCCGGATTTCCGGGTGGGATACTTCTAAAAAAGGAGGAAAAAAATTGAGAAAAAAAATTGTAACAATGGCTATTATTGCGGCAATGTCTGGCGCGATGGCAACAACTGCCATTACATGTTCAGCTTCAACATTCGCTGACGCAGTGAATGACATTGACGATGATTTTGATGCAAATAAAACCGAAGAAGAAAATGAAGCAGAAAGAGAAGCTTCAAGTTCATCAGAAAATGTGTCTGGAGATAATGCTGATACAGCTGACGATGGTGTTGCTAACGAAGTCAGTGAAACCGGAGAAACAGATGAAATCGGCGATACAGAGACTGGCGAAGCCGGTGTGGTATCTGATGGTTCTGCCGAAGCCGAAACATCAAATGAAGATACAACAGATGAAGAACCAGAAGATGAATCGCAGCCGACAGTAACTCCAAAGCCAGAAAAAAAAGAAACAAAGAAAAAATGGTTTTCAATTACAATATGGGATATCTTAAAACAGCTTAGCTGGGCAATGGTTCTAATGGTTATTCCGGGGTATTACATCTTTTGTAAATCCAAAAAGTAAAAATAGATGTTGACAAATCATTTTCAATATGATATAATAATTAAGCTGTGAAAGATAAATGTGTTTACAGCAAATTACAAAACAGAAAAAATAGTAGTTGACATTGTGCCAATAATATGATATAATAACGATATGCAATTAAGAGAAGTGCCTGTCTCTTATTTGATGAAGTAACAGCGAAAACCAAGCTGTATACGCGTGCTATCAGACGATATGTTGAATATCGCAAGCATGCGCTTTCGTCAAATAAGCGATGGGCACTTTGTTTTTTAAAAAATGTTACATTTTTTGAAAAATTCTGCATATTAAAAATAACAAAAAATCTAAAAAATAAGGAGAGAATAACCGCTATGTTAAAACAGAGACTTTATAATGCGAAATCAAATAATGAATCTAAGCAGTATGCCACAACAGGCATGCCTTGGTCAGTATGCGATTTTACAGGGTCAGTCTATAGTTTTAATGATTGTGGAGAACAAAAATACGCGTGGAATAAGCGACGGTTGAAGTGTTGAAATTTTGATTATACGCAGGGATTGCGTTATATATGATGGATTTTACAATACTTAGACCGTTTGCTGGAAATATATCCAGGCAGGCGGTTTTTCTTTTATTCCGGAACAGGCACCCGGGGGATGTTTAAGCCGCAGTCTGGTAAGAATTTTTCTTGCTGATGCTGACGGAACAGGCACCCGGATGCTGAAGAAAACATAAAAAATAAGGAGAAAAAAAGATGAAAGCGCGATTTTATACCGTCTAACTAATTTGGACGGTTAGCTCAGGCGGAAGAGCGGTAGGTTGAAGCCCTGCGCGTCAGAGGTTCGATTCCTCTACCGTCCACTTGGTTTTGTCTGGTTCTTGGCTGAACGCAGAGACCAAAAAATAATCCGCAAAAAATTTCGCATTTTTGAAAATTCTGGCATACTGTAAGTGTAAAGAAAAAATACACGAAAAAAGGAGCAGAAAAAATGTACGACGTTCAAGATGTGGCAGAATATGTAATTACATACAGCGAAGTCAAAGATTACGGCATTTCTAATCTGAAGCTTCAGAAAATCCTTTATCTGATTCAGGCATATTCTCTGATACATACCAAAAAGCCATGCTTTTCAGAAGATATTGAGGCGTGGGATTTTGGGCCGGTGATTCCGGAAGTGTACAGAAAATATAAACAGTTCGGCAGCACTGATATTCAAATCAGATTCCGGAGACTGGAAGAAGTACAAAAAGGATTTGAAAAAGAAGACAGAAAAAGAATTGAAGAAGTAGTTGACAGATTTGCTGATTTTTCTGCAGCCGATTTGACGATTCTGACTCAGAATCAGGCACCTTGGAATGAGGCGTTTGGCAGAAAAGAAAAGGTCATTCGGTGTGAAGATATTTTGGAATATTTTTCCTGAAAAAAGCGAAAAGGAGAAGAAAAAATGAAAGAAACTACACTTTGGAAATGCGATATTTGCGGAACAGAATACAGAGACAAAAAACAGTGTCAGAAATGCGAAAGTAATCACAAAAAAGAAGGAAAGATTGTTAAAATGAGACATCTTCCGTATACATCTGACCAGTCCGGATATCCGGATAAGATTACCGTTAAGTTTGAAGACGGGGTTGAAAAGGTGTATAGCAGGTAAGTTAAATATGCCGGCAGGAAGGCTGCCGGCGGATACGGGGCATTAGTCGCAATGGGGCGACGCCTGTTTTGCAAGCAGGAGGCGGCGGGTTCGATTCCCGTATGCTCCATTTAGCATATGGTTTTGGCTGTATGCAATTTGATGGTGAAGGGTTTTGCCCGTAAAGAAATATTGGCGCGTAGCTCAGCAAGGTAGAGCGCTTGGCCGTTAACCAAGGTGTCGTGGGTTCGAGCCCCACCGTGCCAGCTGATGTTCCCGACATTTATGTCGGGGACATATAAAAAAATAAACAGGAGAATTAAAAGTAATGAGAAAAACAAAACGAAAACAGAAGGCGAAATACCGAAAACAGAATATTAATTTGCGTCTGTAGCCAAGCGGTATGGCAGCGGTCTTTTAAACCGTATATCGCGTGTTCGAATCACGTCAGGCGCATTGCAGGATAAATCCTGGGAATCGCCTGTATAGCTTAGTTTGGTAGAGCAGGAAACTCTTAATTTCAAGGTCCAGAGTTCAAATCTCTGTGCAGGCATTGTACATGAGAACAAAAGCGAGGTGAAGCATATGATGACAAAAAATAGGGAAAAAGTGTATAACCGGTCTTGGTATAGAAGAGAATGCAAGGTGAATATGCGGTCAAGACGGAAGGAATACAACAGAAAAGTCAGACATGCAAAAGTAACCGAAGATTCTTGTTCAAGAGGGTACAACAAAAATTTGATGAGGCTGGTCTGGGAAACGATTAGCTGAAAAGGGATTGGAAAAATATTTTGGATTTTTCGTCCGATTGAGAAAAAATCTAGCATATTAAATATGTGAAAGAAAAAAGGAGATGAAGTAATAATGGAAGCTGATTATCATTATTGCAATGCAAAGTTGATACATATCTAGGGTAGGTATGCAAAATGGCTGAAGCAAGCGGTCTGTAAAACCGTCACACTAGAAACATTGTGAGTTCGAATCTCACCCTGCCCATTCGGCTTACGCTTTATTGCAAGAAGAATGCGGGTATATATTTGCGGATATATACTTGAAGCGCAAGCCGGCATACATAAATGGCCTCATAGGATAATTGGTTATTCCGCCTGACTGTCTATCAGGAGATTTCCGGGTTCAAATCCCGGTGGGGTCGCTTGACCGATAAGGTCGCAGCGTATGATGACAACATTCGCTTTTCTTGCAGGTTCGTCACCTGCAATATTGCGGCAGCGTGTCTGCTGCATATACCGGATTGGCTCAGTTTGGTAGAGCGCCTGGTTTGGGACCAGGAGGCCGTGAGTTCGATTCTCGCATCCGGTACTGCGGGATAGAGCAGTTGGATAGCTCGCAGGGTTCATACCCCTGAAGTCGTCGGTTCAAGTCCGTCTCCCGCAATTCTTTGTCAGATTAACTCAGCTGGGAGAGTGCCGTTCTTACAAATCGGAAGTCGCAGGTTCAAGCCCTGCATCTGACATTTTGGCTCCGTGGTCTAACGGTTAGCGACATTGCCCTTTCACGGCGATAATGCAGGGTTCGAATCCCGCCGGAGTCACTTTTGCTGAAATAAATCCAGCATATTATACAGAACAGGCTCAGCTGCGAGCCCGCCTTTGTATGTGTCCTGCATATACAGTGTAAGTACATGGATAAACTTCATCTGCTTATCTTATGGAAAACTTAAGAGGTAAAGTCCATCGTCAAATATAATCGTCTTATAACCCTGCAACACGGTCATTTCCGTCGGGTGCGGAGGATGAAAAACGGTGGCGTATGGAGCGTCTAGCTGGTTCTCTTTTGGGGCCCGCCAGATTTATCTGTGCGGAGCAGTCAGAGGGTTCATACCACTGGTGTTGTTGGTTCAAATTCCGCATCTGACATTTTTGTGGATTGGCCTAAAGGTAATAACATTGCTCTTTCATTTTCAATGTGACTATACTGTCGCATTGAAATCTGATACCGAATCCGGAAAAGCCGGTGAGGTATCAAGGCAGTAATGCATCAGGGTTCAAGTCCCGCCGGAGTCACTTCGCTGGCATAGCACAATTGGCAGTGCGCATCACTTGTAATGATGAGGTTATCGGTTCGACTCCGATTGTCAGCTCTTGCTGAAAAGCAAAAAGAATACATAAAACCTTCGTCAAAAATATCCACTATGAATCCTGTGGGATTCTACGATAGTCCGAGCGGGGAGAAATTGGTTCAGCGTAAGGATATACGAGACCAATACAGTTACCGGCGAGGCAGCAGGTTTCTGCGAAGGTCACCTGCAAAAATGCAAGTATGTGACGCATCTGACGTTGTTGGATGTGGGCGCAGAAAGCGGCGGCATGTAAGACTATATCGGTATGCGCGAATTTTTAAGCATAAGCCGTCTGTGTGGCGGTTGCCGGTATGGCAGTGCTGATTTGTAAGAAATGGGGCAAGATATGAATAGAATGAGACAGGAAATCAGAATTGGAGCTGCCTTCTAACGTATAAGTAAAAATCAAAATGTCAATATTCAATTGTTAGATGTAGTTGGCGACTTTGTCGTCTTTGTCTCGCAAGAAACCTTGTATAAGAATTTCACAAGGTCAAAGAGTAAATATAGCAGTAAAACTATCTCTTTCATATTGTTGCCCTCCTTTTAAAAATATTAGAATTTTGGAAGGCAGCCGCCTACTATTCTGATTTCCGCATTACAAATATAGCACGCTCGAAAAATGCTGTAAAGAAAAATCTGAAAAAATATAATTTTTTGCATCCTTGGTCTAACGGATATGACCCCGGTCTTCCAAATCGGCGGCGCCGGTTCAACTCCGGCAGGATGCTTAAAAATTGGAAAATTATGGGTATAGGGGTGGGCAATTATTTTAATATTTTTGAATGTTGAAAGAAAGGAGAAAAATAGTGATAAAAAAATCTGACAAAAAATATGCAAAAGTTTGCGGCTGCGATGAGTATGGCAGAGAAGCCTGGCTTATGGTTAGCCAGCATAGAGATACAGATAAGGTTGAAGTCCTGTCGTCAGAAGAGGGTGAACCTGTGGTATATACTAAATCACAGATAAGTGAGCTGATTAAAGAGCTGAAAAAATATGTAAAGTAAGAAGAAAGGATAAGAAAATGAATCAAATGGTGATTGGCGCAACTTTGCAGGGGAAGCCTGCCTGGTTCACGATTGAAAACAAATATGACAGCCCTGGAAAATGGGAGCTTACAACTTCTGAAGACGATAGACGACCGGTTGTGTATAATCAAGACCAGCTGAAGGTGTTGATTAAGGTATTGGAAAAGATAGTTGAAAATATGTAGGCGCGTGGTGTTAATGGTAGCATGTCGGTCTCCAAAACCGAAGATGGGTGTTCGACTCACTCCGTGTCTGTTTGGCAATGTATGCGAGAGCATGGGATAGCGTTTAAACCTGCAAATCTGTGAGGACACAGGGCGAAAAAGGGCATTGCCGAAAGTATTGTCGATAGGTGTTAATGGCTGCATACTTGAATTTGACTCAAGCGGGGCGGGTTCGAATCCCGCATCGGCCGTTTTTATGTATTTGCCGTCTTGTAGCAGAAATGGTATTGCCCCAGTCTTGAAAACTGGCGTCCGTAAGGGCATGGGGGTCCGAATCCCTCAGACGGCGTTTAAATTCGCATAGCTTAAATGGACAGAGCACACGGCTACGAACCGTGGTTTTGTGGGAGTTCGAGTCTCTCTGCGAATGTTTTACCGCATTAGTTCAGTTGGATAGAACAAGAGATTTCTAATCTTTAGGTCCCGGGTTCAAGTCCTGGATGCGGTGCTTTTCTGGAGTGTTGGCAGAGCAGGCTAATTGCACTGGATTGCTAATCCAGCGTCGCATATCGCGGCACAAAGGTTCGAATCCTTTACACTCCGTTTTGTAATATTGATGACTCGGTGAATTTATTCACCTTTGCCAAATACGTGCGGGAATCTCCCGCCCGATGATGACGTCGCCAAGTGGTCTAAGGCAGCAGACTGCAACTCTGCCACCGTGAGTCCGAATCTCACCGTCATCTTAATGCCGACATGGCGCAGTTGGTAGCGCAACTGATTCGTAATCAGTAGGTCGCAGGTTCGAGTCCAGCTGTCGGCTTTCAGCTTCTAGCCAATTGGTGTAGTGGTAGCACGCCAGACTCTGACTCTGGAGATATAGGTCCGATTCCTGTATTGGCTGTTAAGAAAATATAAAAAAGAGGAATAAGAAATGATTTTAAACACAGGCGTAAGAACAGATACGGTACAGTATTTCGCACCGTGGTTATTAAAAAGGTTTGAAGAAGGATATGTATTATCGAGAAATCCAATGTTTCCACAAAAAGTAACCAGATATGAATTAACGCCAGAGAAAGTTGACTGTGTGGTGTTTTGTTCAAAAAATTACAAACCAATGCTGAAAGATATTGTAAAAATAACCGATAAATTTAATACGTATTTTTATTATACAATCACTGCGTACGGAAAAGATGTAGAGCCTGGAGTTCCGTCCATAGAAGAAAGCATTAAGACACTGAAAGAACTGTCCAGGATTGTTGGTAAACAACGCCTGGCATGGCGATATGACCCGGTTCTGTTGACTGAAAAATATACAATCGCGAAACATTTAGAGCTTTTTGACGCAATGGCAAAGGAAATCACACCGTATGTTGACCGATGTATTTTCAGCTTTGTGGAAATGTACAAAAAACTTCAGACCAATATGCCAGAGCTGATTCCAATGACAGAAGAAGATAAAAAAGAACTGGCAAAAGGAATGGGAAAAATAGCAAAGAAATATGGTTTGTATCTGCAGACCTGTGCAGCGAAAGAAAAGTATGAAGAATTTGGTATTCATGACTCCGGATGCATGACGGCAGAAATCCTTGGCGATGCTAATGGAATTATATTTAAAGATGTTAAGCATGCCGGAAACAGGGCTGGATGTCAATGTATGGAATCACGTGGAGTCGGAGATTATGACACATGCCTGAATGGATGCAAATACTGTTATGCAAATACAAATCCACAAAAGGCTTTTGAGAATTATAAATTTCATGACCCGGATTCTCCGTTGTTGCTGGGGCATCTGAAGGAAACGGACATTGTACAGCAGGGAATGCAGAAAACTATGCTTGCAAAAGCAGATGATGGATTTGGTGAGCAGTTGGAGCTGAAACTTTGATTTTATCCTTTATTTTTGCATATTAAATTTGTAAAAAATAATGAAGCGATTAAGTTGCCTGCGAGAAACAGAAGATATGAAAAAAAAGTTAAGTTTGCACCAGTGGCGGAACAAGGCAGACGCATTGGACTTAAAATCCAAAGAAGTTTAATTATCTTCGTGAGAGTTCAAGTCTCTCCTGGTGCATTTTCGCAGTGTGTCGGAATTTGGAAGACGAGGCTGATTCAAAATCAGCTGCTTAAGATAGAAGCATGCAAGTTCAAATCTTGTCACTGCGATTTTTACAAATTTGCCCATATGGCGGAATAGGTAGACGCAAGCGGTTTAGGCCCGCTCGGATAATTAAAAATCCATGAGAGTTCGAGTCTCTCTATGGACACTATGTTGTACAGCTAGTAAAATCTGGCTGTTTTTTTATATTTAAAAAACTTTTTCTTACAAAATTCAGCATATTACTTTAAACAGTAATATGGAGAAGAAAAATATTGGCAGGAAAAAGAATAAAGTGTACCGATAAAGAGATTATAGAAGCATCGGAAACAACTATGTCAGCATTTGAAGCATCAAGAAAACTTGGAATAAATTATAAAACATACAGAACATATGCTATTAGACTTAATTGCTTTAAAACTAATCAAAGTGGCAAAGGAATGGATAAAAAATCAATACATAAGCCAGGATATGAGTTTAATGAACATTATTTTGATGATATTGATAGTAACGAAAAGGCCTATTTTCTTGGTTTTATTGCAGCAGATGGTGGTGTCGGAAGACAAAAAGGCCCATTATCTTTTAATTTACAAAAGCAGGATAAAGAAATATTAATTAAATTTTGTGAATGTATAGGATATGATACGTCACATGTTGGAGAATATACATCTGGGTTTTTGTATAAAGGTATATGGAAAATAATAGAAACATGTCATTTAAAATTATGTTCTAAACATTTGGCAAAAAGTTTATCAAACTATAATATAATACCAGCAAAATCTAATATAGACAATAATTTGTTCTATAATATCCCTGATGAATATAAATATGCATGGCTGGCTGGATATATTGATGGTGATGGTCACATTGGAAAAGAATCTTATGCAGTCGAAATAGTCAGTAATTATAAAACTATAATAAGTATATATGAGTTTTTGAAGCTTGACCTTAAAATAGAAGGTAAGATTAGGCAAATCGGAAAAATAACATATACTCTTGCTTATTATAAAAAAGAATATGTAGGAAAAATTCTTGATAAATATTTACATGAAAGCCCAATACATTTAGCACGAAAAGAAGAATCTGCAAAAAATATCATAGAGAGACAAAAGAGAATAGAGCAGAATAATAAAAATGAAGATATGAAAAGAGAGAAAAAGTATTGCATAGACTGTGGTAAACCAATATCGCAAGATGCAACAAGATGTAAACGATGTGCTCAAATACATAAAGCTTTTCAAAAACGACCGAATCGTCCTGACCGGGAAACATTAAAAAATCTTATTAGAAATGATAGCTTTTTAAGTATCGGAAAACAATATGGAGTTACAGATAATGCCATAAGAAAGTGGTGCAAAGTGTATGGCTTGCCGTATAAAGTAAGTGAAATTAAGAAAATTTCAGACGAAGAATGGGAAAATATATAAAAATTTTATTTTACATAGCAGCCAGCTTTCGCTGGCTGCTTTTTCTTGCAAAATATGAAAAATGCCATAAAAAATACCCGCAAAAATTCTCTCTTATGCAGAAATTTCGGCATACTAAGTATAGAAAAAATACAAAAAGAAGCCTAAAATAAATTTGTACAGGAGAAGATGCGAATGACTGAATTAATGAATTTTGAGGAATTTCTAAAAGAAAACAAAAAAACAGCAAAAATATATGCAAGGCAGTATGTTGAGGGTGAATACAGAAGAAAATACAGAGAAGAAGCAAAAAAGAAAAATCCGGACTTAAAAAAGAACCAGCTTGGCAAGATGACGGCAAGCGCAGTTGAGACGTTCAGGAAATCACCGGATTTTGAAAAGTTGGTGGAGAAGCTGCCGGCTGAGAAAATTAAAAATAAAATGATGGTGCATTACAACCAGTATTGCGAAAAGGTTGAGGCTCTTAATGAATACGAAAGAATGAGCGAAGCAGTTGTGACTGCGATTCCGGAACATATCAAAGATGCGTATCCGAAAGCCCGGATGATAAAAAGAAAATTTGTACTGCATATTGGACCGACTAATTCCGGAAAGACGTTTACAGCGTTACAGAAATTCAGGGAGGCGCGTGAAGCGGCATATCTGGCACCGTTAAGACTTCTGGCTCTTGAAGTGTATGAAAATACGAATGCAGCGGGTGTTGAGTGCTCTCTGCTGACCGGTGAAGAGGAGGCTATTGTAAACGGTGCTTCTCACGTTTCAGAAACAATAGAGATGGCTGATTTGGGTAAACATTATGACGTTGCGGTAATCGATGAATGTCAGATGATTGCAGATGAAAGCAGGGGCGGCGCCTGGACTGCTGCAATTCTTGGACTTTGTGCTGAAGAAATACATATCTGTATGGCGCCAAATGCTGAGGATATTGTAAGACGACTGATTGAGTATTGCGGTGACGAAATAGTAGAAATTGACAGAAAAGAGCGTATGACGCCTTTAACTCTTGATGAAGATGGATTCCGGTTTCCGGATGGCGTGAAACCCGGCGATGCCTTGATTGTATTTTCAAAACGAAGCGTTATTAACGTTGCTGCAGAGCTGCAGACAAGAAAGATTGCGTGCAGTATGATTTATGGTGCTTTGCCGTATGAAACCAGAAAGGCAGAAACGGAGAGATTTTTGAGTGGTGAGACTCAGGTGGTTGTTGCAACAGACGCGATTGGAATGGGACTGAACCTGCCGGTAAAAAGGGTTGTATTTCTGGAAACTGAAAAGTTTGACGGTTACGAAGTGAGGCTTCTGAAGCCGGAAGAGGTGCAGCAGATTGCCGGAAGAGCAGGAAGAAAAGGTATCTATGATGAAGGAAAATTTACTGCTGGAAAGGGAAGAAAATTTATCCGAAGGTCAATGAGTATGAAGCCGGAAGATATCAACTTCGCTCGCATTCGGTTCCCGAGATTCCTGACGGCGGTGGAAGGAAAGCTGTCTGACGTTATGAATAAATGGGATGAGGTGGAGACAGAAAGCCTGTTCCTGAAGGCAGATATTGAGCAGCAGCTTAAACTGTGTGAGTGGATTGAGAACTATACGGATAACAAAGACCTGATTTATCGCCTTATAAATATTCCATTCAATGAAAAGAATGACGATATGGTGTTCTTATGGCAGACTCTTGCCAAGCGGGTGGCAGAAGAGAATACGGTTGACTTGACAAATGAAATTGAGATTCTTGACATAGAAAAACGGCGCGCTGTAAGTATTTCAGACATCAACAAAAGAATTCAGGAGCTTGAATGGCTGTACCAGAAATATGACCTCATACACAACTTTGTAAGACTTTTTGGCATGCCTGATACAAGAGAAGAACAAAAAGAACTGATAAGAAAAAAGAAAAAAGAAGTTTCAGATACGCTGACGAATGTGCTGAAAACAAAGCAGCTGAAGAGAAGACAGTGTCCTGACTGTGGAAGAGCGTTGCCGTATAACTATCAGTATGGGGTTTGTGAGAGCTGTTACTCTATGAGAAATCGTGGGTATGGATATTGGGGAGACGAGTGGTTCTAAAGCGAAAGGAGATGTTGAGCGATGAAAAGATTTGTTTCGTTTTTTGCGATATTTATGGTTGCTTTGTCGTATTTAATACTTACTGCGCTTATTGGGTATTCATTAAGACAAAGTTGGAATACAAAAGAGGTAACGACTACGGCTGAAATCATTGAAATTTTGGAGGCAGATTTTACGCAAATTAAGACTACGAGGATAACAAATGCTGTAGTGTTGTGCCAGTATTCATACGAAGGGAAAGAGTATAAAAAAGAAACATCAATAGATAGTGGTTGCAAAAAAGGTGACATAATAGATATTGTAATTGATGCTGATAATCCGGATGTGATTATTAACTTTACAAAGCAAGAGAAAAAAGTTTGCTTCATGACGCTAGTTGTCCCGGCCGTAATTGCGTCTGCGTTGGTGATAACACTGACAATACTAAAAAGAAAAATAAAGCAAGAAACATAGGGCCCGCTTACGCAGGCTCTAAATTTTTGCATTTTGTTTGTCAGAGTGTGGACGAATGCAGAACCCCGGATACTAACATACGCTTGTCTGACCAAGACAGTATGTAGATTGAAAAAACGCTCAGGTCGCTTTTCCAGAAAGTTTTTTGACTTTCTGTTTTTAATATGCTGAAAAAATAAAAAAAAGGATACCCAAACTTGGTATCCTAAATAAATTCATCTCGTCTTTCGTAAAATTCCTTACAAAATGTTCTTGCTTTTTCAAGATTCTTCAGCATGATTGCTATATCATCAATAGAAACGGAAGGAATTAAAAACTGCGGATTGCCGGTTTCCAAAAATTTAATGGTAATCCCAAAAACCGGGTCTTTTGGCTTTACTACGATGTGCTTTTCAACCCCATCATCTGAAATTTTTAGGATTTGACCGTATCCGTGATATTCTTTTGTTGTCAGAAATTTGCTTTTATTTTCTGTAACAAATTTAATATTGTTTGGCATATTTTCGTTCTCTCTTTCTGTCTGCATTTTAATCTCTTTCCGGCTCGTCGTCAACTATTTGCTCGGGATGTACGAGTGAAAGGTTGCGTCCTGTCCGGTCGTCAAACATTTCAACTGTAGCATCCCTGCAAAAGTCAGCAATCGCATATCGGTCGTTAACATCTCCGGTAAAGATTTTCTCAACACCTTCCATTTCTGCAAAACGGTTCAGGCGCTTAACGCCAATTATTGCGCGTTCGTGGTGCGCCCTGCGATTGTTGTCAAGTTTTTCAACCCGGTCACGCAGTTCCTGGCCTTCGTAGTTGACGCGGATAATCGGGAGAGATGTTTCCATGATGTGTACAGCATACACATATTCGCCAAGAGCTCTCATGTCGCTTTCTATTATGTCAAGCATGTCGCGGTCGTTTTTGCATGCATTCACGAGATTTAAGAATTTCTCTTTAATCATTTTTTTCACCGTCCTTTTTTGTTTTTTCATATTTAATATGCTGAGAATTGAAAGCATTGAAACGGAAACACGCCCGGAAGGTTTATCCTTCCGGGCGTGTGAACTAGAATGCCAATTTTTTTGCGCTTTTTTGTGTTTTTTTTGATTGGCTTTAATGTCTGAAGCGAAGATATGCTTATTGCATTTTTGGCTGAGGCCAATACGAGAAAATACAAAAAAAGAATGCAGACATATGAAGGTTTTTGTTCCATTAAAAATTCATCATATTTCTTACGACTATCAATGATTTTATTTGTCGTTTTGTACGGCAAGAAAGGAAGGAAAACATGATTAATTTAAAAAATAAAGATGAAGCAGCAAAAGAAGCGTTGTTGCAAGCATTGAAGGCATTAGATGTAATGCCGGAAATGTGGAGAGCAAAATGTAGTTTTAAGACTGACATCAGCGTTGACGTGGATGATAAAGAGCTGCAGCTTCATATCATAAGAACGGTTAAAGGTCGAGACGCTGACCTTAGCCGTTCACCGTTAGCATACAGGTGCAGTGGCCTCAAAACGATGCCAGCAAAAGAAAGCCTTAGGATGATAGGTTCATCCGAAGGGCTGGTTGCAAGGTACGAGGCTGTATATGAAGTCAGCCCTCGTTCAATGCGGGCATCTGATATTAGAGTTGCAGTCGCGGCTCTGTGCTGATTTGTTTAAATCAGGAGCAAGAGATTTTTCTTTTGCTCCTTTTTTTTTGATGGCTGGATATTCTTTAAGGTTTGTCCCGAAGAGTGGCCGGAATATGCAGGTTTTGGATAAATTCAAATAGGCCGTAAAAAAATCTACAAAAATATACTCTCCTTTCCAAAATTCCCGCATACTGAATGTATACAAAAAAATAACAAAAAAAGGAGACAAAAATATGAGTACAACACTGCTTGAAAGATTCAGGAAAAATGTAGAAACAAAGAAAGGCGAGTCAGAGTTTCTTGATGCGTCAATTGAATTTCTGTACGATATTGAGAGAGAAATCAAAGAAGGTATAGATACAGGAAAGGTCTTAACAAAAGAAGATAAAAAAGAACTTTCTGAATTTTATGATTATTTTACAAAAACATACCTGAATGACAATAGCTGCTTTGAACTTGACCTGTACAGCCATTACGACGAGGAGCCGCCGGTGCTTCAGCTAATGGAAGAAATGTTTGACGATGCGCTCCTGATTGAGCGTGATGCATATATTGACTTTATGCCGGATGATGAGAGGGCAAGGGCTGATGACCTGGTTGAAAAGCTGTTAAAAATAGATGGGGATTTGTCAGTGAACCTTGTTTTTGGCGATGAATGTGTATTCAGCTTTTATGTTGACAAGGATGACCCGAATTTCAGTGCGTGCAGGACTGCTGATTGCCGTTCCGGTGATATGCCTGACAGCGAAGCCAATTTACTGTATGCCTGCGGTAAGATGTTTCACGACCATGGGATTATGATTGTGAGTCAGGTGGATGCTATTGACGGCACATTCACTATGTTTGCGATTGAGTGCAATGATGGTGAGACATATGTCGGCGTACCGAAAGAAAAGTTAAAAGAGATGGTGACTATGTTTAATGGCGAGGAGCCTGATACTGATGAAAAGCTTGCTGATGCGGATGCATTTTTGGATTGCGGAATGCAGAAGACGGAAGCTGAGGAACTTCCGGAGCGGAGAAGTGCCGGAAAAGTAATACAGATGCCGACAATGTGATTGTAAGTAAGTAGCTGCTTGTAATGCGCCATCATAAGATAGCTACCATGAGGTAATGACCGGCGCCGGAGGCGCCGTGAGGGAAGCTACTGCAGGCCGAAGGTTTTGGTTCTCTGTATAAGAAAATATGCGGGAGGAAGTGTGTTGGCGGAGCTGGAAGTTGATGACAGCCGGTGCGTCTTCCTGCCTGCATTTTGTTTGCCTGTGTTTGCCCGCCAGTGCTTGCCCGCATTCGCCTGCCAGTAAAAAAATCCGTAAAAAATATTCTGATTTTGGTTTTTTCTGCATATTAGATATGTGCCGGTAAGATACACGGCGATATTTCAGAAAGGACTAAAAAAATGACAGAAAAAGACTGGATAAAAAAAGTCAAATCAGTGCACCCGAAAGCTGACGAGCAGGTGCTGCAGTTCATATACGATTTCAGGACGACGCAGAAATCCGAAGCGGCAGAAGCAGCGATATACACACAATTTGAGAGCGGCTATTGCTATTACTTCGCGCATATGTTAAAGCTTGCGTTCAAGCGTGGCGAGGTATGCTGGGCGGCGCCTTATGGTCATATGGTCTTGGTGGATGACGATGGCGTGCCGTATGATATTTCCGGGGTAGACGATTCAGACACAAACGATTATATTCCAGAATATATGATGGAAAGCACGGTGAAAGATTTCCGGCATGTTCCTGGTGTTGTGAATAATACAACAGACCAGAAAATCGCCCAGATGGTTCTTGATTGGCATGACATCAAATCAGAAATGTTTGGCGGTGATGTGACGAAGTTTTCTCTGAAAGAAGCAAACAAATTCGTCAAATCATTTACGATGTACGAAGAAGATTTTGGCGGTATCTGTCAAAAAAAGAAAAAATATTTGAAAAGAAAATTCAAAATCAAGGAGGACAAAAATGAGTAATATTTTAAAAAGAAGAGGAAAAGAAAAAAGAAAAAAACTTGAAGCGGGACTGGCAGGCGATATGCTGCCGCCTGGAACAATGTTGGTATCATTTAAGAAATATATGCTTGACGAGCCGGATTCCATTGACCGGGTACTTGATTACTTAAACATCAGAAGCGCGATTTTAAGTGGTCTGGTTGATAAAGACCATGAGTTTGATGCTGATGAGAGACAGGAAATGTATGACTTCTACGATTATTTCCTTGAAAATTATGATGATAAGACAAAGCTGGCGAGAATGGAGAGATGGAATGGTGAAGAGCCGTTTATAATTCAGGCTATTCAGAATCTGTATGACCAGGATAACGAAGTTTACCGCAGCGATTTGGATGAAAGAATGTCTGCGAAGGCAAAGATTGAAACTGCAGCATTAGTTGACAGAATCCTGAGCATCCAGAAAGAAAAAGTTATCAGCATAGTAATTGGAAACGATGTCTTTTCTGTTGGCCTGGATGCAGTGATTAAGCCGGAAGACTTAAAGAAAACAAAAGAAAATTTGTATTATTCATGCGCGGAAATGATTCTTGAATCGGGACTTGCGATTGTATGTACCAAAGCTGAGGACTGCACTGAGGTCTTTGCCGTTGTTGGGGCGAATGGAAATGAGTGGCTGCCGGTAAGCAAAGAAGATTTAAGTGATTTGCTGGATGAAGATGAAGATGAGAATCTGGAATATGTGGAAATTGAAAAGTGATGTTATTTTGGAAAAAGAAGAAAAGCAGGAAAAATATATACAAAAATAGTGTGTTTCCGCGGTATGCCGATAAGATGGCCGGGGAGTTTGACACTAAAAAATTTAATTGCGGTATTTACGGCAAGAATACTGCAGTTCCTGTTGCTGCTGGCGAAACTACAATTTTGTCGGAAAATATGAGGCTGTCAATACATGATGAAAAGACTCACCTGAACAATAATATGTTCATCATCGCTGATGATTCGTATGCCAATAAGCTTATAATGGCAAATATTTTACAATGCAATTCGTCGTTTGCTGTTGCTGATGTTGGAGGGAAGATGTTGGCTGAGACGCGGGCAGAGCTTCTTGATGCCGGATATGATATCCAGGTTCTTGATGTCAGCCGCCCGGAGATGTCAGCGAAATATAATCCTTTACGGTTTGTCGATGACAAAGAAGATGCCGAGATGCTGGCAAGATGTATTGCCGGAGACAATTTTGGAGCTCTTTCTGATATGATTTTGCAGGTTCTGTCTGATAATGCAGAGGAGAAGCAGACGATGGAGAGTGTCGTAAAACTCGTTGCCGGCAGCAAGCCGGGGCTGTGTGGTATTGATATATTTCTGCGTCCAGAGATTACAAATCTAACATCGCAAAATGATATGATTTTGGATACAGCAGGAGAGAGGCTGACGGGCATCTTTATTGTATGTCCGGAAGAAAAGTCAGACGCTGATGTGCTGGCGAATATAATGATGATGCAGCTGCATCGGGTTTTGGTGAAAGCAGCGAAAGAAAAATATAACGGTGAGCGTCTGCCGTATCTGACAAGGCTGTATTTCAACCACATTGAAAGATATGGTGGAAATCCGTTTTTCTTATATATGGATAGAGGCGATTGCTTTCTGAATGTAAGAAGATATAATATCGCATATACATTTGCCTGCCGGGGGCTTAGTTTTGTAAAGAAAATATATGGTGAAGATGCAGGATGTATTTTTGCAAATACAGATGTGGTAATATATTGTAGTTCAGATGATGAGGTAACATCCGGGTACATATACCGAAAAGTTGGAATAAGAATCAGATGTGTCCGCCACCCCAGTGGAGGTTCAATAGACCCAGTCCCGCAAAGACGCGTGATAACATACGAAGAGTTCCTCTCGCTCCCCGAAGACGAATGTTACATCATGCTGCGCGGGTATGACGATATACTGGATAAGAAATATGTAAGATAAATACTTTACCGCCGGCTTGTTCTGCCGGCTTTTTGCAGATAAGGAGGTGCTAAAAATATGTTTAAAAATATGACAATTTCAGGAAAAACAAATCTGATTACAGAAATCCTGGCTGCTGTTGTCTGGTTGATTGCTGTTGCGTCGGCTGGACTGGATAGGCTGATTGTTGGTGTTTTCTCGTTCCCATTACTGATTCTGGTTCCGATTTGCGGCTGGCTGTTGATGCCAATCAGTAAAAAAATTTTAAAAAAGGGCGAAACAAAAATTGGCTGGATGAAGATGCTCTGGTATGCCGGGATGTTTATAGCAAATTTGATTATTGCTGTGTTGGCTGCCACTGCTGTATTGGCTGGCGGCGCGGCGCTGATAAATATGACTGACGGAGGAGGGATTGATGAAATCGGCTCTGCGTTGGTGCTGGTGTTTGCCGCGTGGATGTCGGCGTTTAGCGTAATGATTCTGACGATGTTGCCGCAGGTGCAGATGATTATAATGTGGGTATTGGAGAGAAGGTCGGAGAAGGTTTGATTTGATGAAAAATACAATTTGGAAGTCATAAGTATCGACAAGCTGGAAACTGAAGGACACGATATTTCAGACCTGATTTCAAATCAGTTCGTGTAAAAGGTTTTGGCTCTGATTAATTCAAAAATTACAAATTAGTCTTGTCGGAAAATACAAAAAATACAAGAAAAAAGAGTGCTTAAAATTAAGCCCGTCGCGCGTAGCGTGGCGGGCTTTTGCGTGCAAAAAGCAAGTAAAACATTAAAAAATATAGTTTTCTGATTTTTTCTGTCCTTCTGTTTTTCGGCATATTAAACATATAATTACCAGAAAGGCAGGAAAAGAAGATGAAAGACAAATTTTCAGAATGGCTACAAAAGATTCAAAAAGTGCATCCAAAGGCAGACGAAGAGGTGCTGCGGTTCATATACGATTTTTCAGTAAAGCAGAGGTATGACGAAGCGGAAGAGGTACTGTATCAACAGTTCGCCAGCGGATACTGTTATTATTTTGCATGCATGCTGAAAGCAGCGTTTAACCGTGGAGAGATATGCTGGGCGGCTCCATTCGGTCATATCGTTTGGGTGGATGAGAACGGTATTCCATACGATATTTCAGGCGTTAATGAATCCGAAACAGATGATTACATTCCGGAATACATGATGGGTGACACAATCCTTGATTTTAAGCATATCGCCGGAAAAGTCCACAATACATCAGACCAGGAAATTGCAAAGATGGTTTTAGATTGGCATGACATCAAGTCCGACCAGTTTGGCGGGGATGTGACAAAAATTAAAATGAAAAAAGATGCAGAAAAATATTTGCAGCAGGCGTTTCCGGTGTTGTGGCTGGAAGACCAGATGGTGTACGACAAGAAGAAAGAATATCTGAAAAAGAAATTTGGGATTTGAAAATTTGCAGTCTCTCGTGAGGGAGACTGTTTTTTGTAGAAATCATATGGCTGGGCGGTGTATCCAGCATCTCAGGTACTACAGATGGAGTGTGTCGGGAACCGTTTCCGACCTCATATGATGTATACAGTATACCATATTATACTTGATATGTCCATATTTGTAGAGGCTTGCAAAAAAATCGCAAAAATTTCTATGCTTATCAAAAATTCCAGCATATTGAATGCAGAACATCATAAAGGAGAAAAAAGATGAAAATTTTAGAAGATACTATAAGCAAAATATTTATCTATCAAAATGATAATGCGGAATATATTAATAATATATGCATTGGATATCAACAAAAGCATATTGTAACATATCATTATGATTCAGAGAAAGAAAAGAGCATTCATAAAAAACAAATGAAATCTTTTGGATGGAAGGAACAAAAGGAACAAAGTAATATAAATTGTTTACAATGTGGAGAAGATTATAAAGATGAGATTGTTAATTTTGTGTAAGAAAGATAATAAGAAATATGGGCGTTGGGGAGGAAAAAAATAGAAAAATAGGCTGTATAGTTTGACACCGCTTAGGCGGTGTTTTTTTGTTGTAAAAAATCCGCAAAAAAATAAGCTTTTTTGTAAAATTTGCATATTACATATAAAAACAAAGAAAGAAAAATTTTGCAAAAAAAGCGAGGTAAAAAATATGAACGAATATACAGTTGAAAAAAAATACATTGAACATATGCAAAAAATAGGCTGGAAATTTATAGAGCTGAAAAATTACGATGAACTGAAGATAAATTTCCGAAATCAAATCTGTAGATTTAATGCAGATAAATTGATTGCGGCAAAAGGTGTAGCTGAATTATCTGACGCTGAATTCAGAAGATTATTGTTGCAGATTGAAAATTTTGATGTAATTACAGCTGCGGAACACTGGAAAAATAATAATGCTGTAATGCTGGATTTGGACAATGAAAAGTATATGTATTTGCAACTGTCATCACCGGATGTTAAGAAAAATGTTTATCAGATTTCACATCAGATTCGGATGGAAAAATCCGCATCGCCTGTTGTAAAAAATAACAACAGATATGATGTGACGCTTCTGATTAATGGCCTACCGATTCTGCAGACAGAATTGAAACGCCCAGGCGTTGATTTTACAGAAGCAGTAAATCAGGTTAACAGATACCGCAGGGATTCATTTAGCGGTTTGTTTAATTTCCTGCAGCTGTTTGTGGTGTCAAATGAAACTGCAACAAAATATTTCAGTAATCAGAACAGAAACCAGAACGGGCAATTTAACAAAATCCAGGCGAGTATGGTTTTCTTCTGGCTGACGAAAACAAATGAGAGAGTGGTTAGGCTTAGCGAATTTGCCGATGCAGTACTGACGCCAGAAAGGCTGACAGATATTTTGTATAATTACATGATTATCAAAAAAGAGGAAAAACAGCTGATAGTAATGCGGCCATATCAGATTTATGAAGTTGAAGCAGCTGTAAAGCGTGTGGTGGAAGAAAACTCAAATGGATTTATCACTGCCTGCACTGGCTCCGGAAAGACGTTGACCAGTTTTAAAACAGCACAGGTTTTAAGGGATATTCCACAAATTAAAAAGGTGATTCATCTGCTTGACAGGATTGATTTGGACGACCAGACTGTTGCGGAGTTTAATAGTTTTGAGGCTGGATGCGTTGATTACACAGAAAACTCAAAGAAGCTGTTAAAAAAATTGGATTCTAATAGCATAGACGATAAACTGGTTATCACTACTATTCAGAAATTAAATAATGTTTTGAAAAGTAATAATAAAAGAGCGGAAAAAATCATTAAAAAACTTGAAAATGAAGATATCGTTTTCACAATTGATGAATGTCACAGAAGCCAGGCAGGCAAGATGCATCCGCTGATTAAACAGAAGTTTAAAAATGCAAAATTTATCGGTTTTACAGGAACGCCGATTTTTGAAGAAAATGCCGGTAGCCAGAAACAGACTACGGCTGACATCTTTGAAGCTGCACCGGGACTAAATGCATGTCTGCATCAGTATATGATGAAGGATGCAATCGCTGACAATAATGTTCTGCCGTTTCAGGTGGAGTACATTAGAACAGTTTTTGGCAATGTAGCCGGCCTTGATTCGGCAATGCTCGACGACCCTGACTATTGCTATGTAAATGGTGTTAACATTAATCAGTACTACCACGACAAAACACGAATGCGAAAAATCCTGATGCATGTTTTTAAGCATCACATGGCAAAACGTCAGCCGCAGGGGCGTCTTGGCAGTGATATTTATACGGCGCTTTTTGCAGCTGAGAGAATCCAGGACGCGGTTGATTATTACAAAATGGCGCTTGAAATCAATAAAGAATTTCCCGAAGAAGAAAGACTGACTTTTGCAGTAATATTTTCTACTCAAGAGAATAAAGATGAAGATTGCGAGTATGGAATGGAAGCGCTGGAAGAGTGTATGCGTGAATACAACAAGACCTTTGGCACTGATTTCAACAGAAATACTTTTGATGCTTACAGAAAAGATATTTCCAAAAGGCTCAAGCAGAAGAGCGATAAACAGATTGATATCTTGTTTGTTGTTGACATGTTTCTGACCGGATTTGATGCAAAACCTCTGAATACATTATATCTTGACAAAAATCTGCAATGGCACGGGTTAATCCAGGCCTACAGCAGAACAAATAGAGTCTACAAAAAGACTAAAACTTGCGGAAATATTGTTACATACAGAAATTTGAAAAAGCGTCAGGACGAGGCTCTGGCGTTGTTCTCTGGAAATGGTGACCCGAATGCCTGCATCAGTGGCAATTACGAGGATTATCTGCGTGATTGGACTAGATACGTCAACACACTCAGAAGCATTGCAAAAACACCTTATGATGCGGCAAAAATTGTAAGTGAAAGCGTTAAAAAAGCATTTGTGGAGGCTTTCCGAAATGTAATGAGAACCTTAAAGCAAATGGAGCTTTTTACTATTTTCAAATGGTCTGACCTCGCAAAGGATTTAACGTGTGACGAGTATGAAGCATATGAGGGTGTTTACAAAAATATCAGAAACAGCGCTAAAGGAACAGATGAGCCGGAAGGGTCTGGCCTGGCTGATATTGATTTCGAGACTGAGTTAATCGGCACTGATACTGTAAATTTTGACTATATCATGGGACTCCTTACAGTGATTCGCAGCGTGCAGCCGGTCAGCAAGCGTATGGAGATGCTGGACAAGCTGCTTACAGATTACGAGGACGGCGATGATGAGATTTTGAGAATCCAAAAAGAATTATTAAAAAAATTCGTAACCGAGCGCTTGAATGACCTTCCTGAGGGGCTTGACGAGGACGAGATGCGGTCAGCGTTCTATGCATACAAAAAAGGGCTTGAAAAAGAAGAAGTAAAAGGATTCGCCTTGGATGTTGATGTGGAAGAAAGCGTGATTGAAGGCATCTTGGCGGAGTGTGTGAGAAGCGGGGAAGCGTTAATGTCTGCCTGCTGCGGGATAAAAGATTATGTGAAGGGAGGTTTTGGAAAGAAGAGAAGTGCCGTTAAGTCAATGTTGACGCTGGCGCAGAAATATGCGGTGTAAAATAAGAGAAGAGAGGAGGAGATAACGGGGCGCTGCCCCGTAAACCCCGGCAGCATTGCATGCTGCACCGCATGCGAAACTGCGTTTCGCGAGAACAAACCATATGTAGTGTAATCAAATTTTTCAGTTCTATGTTTGTATATTAAAAATATTCAGATTTGCTTTTTGGATTATGTTTGGTGTAATTTCGTAATATATATCTGTATATTTTGCAGACTTTTTCTCTTTGGTCATAATAAGAAATATTTTAAAGCAGTGTGACGAAAATTCGTAAATGCTCTTATTCATTACCGTTATTGGAACTGGCAAATGATGATTCCTTTTATCAATACCTATAACATGATTAATATTGCCAATAGCCATATCGAAATCACAATGCATGGCTTTCAAGTCGTTTTCTCCAATCTTGTATGCTTTAGCTTTTGTTAAATCAACTGCTTCAGGCAAGACGCTTATTTTTGAAGAAGTCGTCTTAATATCTGCTTTTGGAACAATATCACATCTTTCTATTGGGTTGTCTAAATCCAGACACTTATTAAAAAACCACACAGCCCCCTTTGGAGATTTAACGCCGGCAAGATGCTGAAAATTTTCTTTACCTGCATAAAATTCATACGATAAAAACGGGCCATTCTTATTTTCTGAATATATGATTAAAATATCTTTATCTGCGTATTGTGCATATGCATTAGCAGCGTCTTGTAATTTACGTATAAGCAAATTGTCTGGCAATACTCTTTGAGTATATCTTGCGCATGTAGACATCGTATTTATTTCCTTTTAATTTGTATGTCGTTTCTCAATTAAAAACGTGGAATTTCCGTTCGAAGTCCGGTAACAAGTCCCGTTTTACTGGCGAGTTATCAAAAGAAAAAAGCTATCCGTATAAGATAGCTTTTTTCATATTAATTAAATATTTTGTGTAGTTATTTCGCTGTCCGCCAGCTATCTTGACTAATTTCAAGAAGGATAGTTTAGCACCCGTCCTGACAGGTCTGTCCAGCCCCTACGTCTGTATGATGTTTCACGGATTGGTTTTATTTCGGCTACACACGAATATAGTATTCTCCGAAAGCGAACGCTCCTTATTCGCATAACAAGATAAGAGTCTTATCTTGGGCAAGAAAAATATTTCTATTTTTCTAATAATATTATATGACTATTTAATATATCTGTCAACACAATCTTGTAAAAAATCTCGCAAAATTTTTCTTCCATTTCAAAATTTCAGCATATTGATTCCAGAACATAAAAAGAAATTTAAAAAATGGAGGAAAAAATATGCAGAAGAGATTTGCGCCGGATGAAGGTGGAGTGTTTCCGGAGTGGGAAGAGATAGAATTTGGAAAATTGTTTCAGAGACGTTCTGAAAAGAATGGCGAGGAGTTTGGAGTAGATAAAACAATCTCTGTTGCGACTATGCATTTTAAACCTGAAGGGAATAAAGCGGATGAAAAATCATTACCAAAATATAAAATAATGAGAACTGGCGATATTGCCTTTGAAGGTCATATAAACAAGCACTTTAAGCATGGTAGATTTGTTTTAAACGATATCGGTGACGGTATTATTTCACCAATTTTTGAAGTGCTGCAGCCGGTCAGTGAATTATCAAAAGAGGTACCAGGATTTTGGAAATATTATATCAATTACGAACCGGTTATGGGTAAAATCCTTGCTAAGTGTGCAAATACAGGAATTATGATGAACCGTTTGTCAATTAAAGATTTTTACAAACAGAAAATCAAGGTTCCTTGTATTGAAGAACAGCGAAAAATTGCGGCTGCTCTGGCGGCCTATGATGAGATGATTGCCGTGAAGACTGCAAAGTTGGAGACTTGGCAGGAATGTAAAAAAAGAATGGTAAAAGAGATTTTTGGCAGGACGAAGCGGTTTAGAGACGATGACGGGAATGAATTCCCAGAGTGGGAAGAGAAGACACTGGGGGAGGTCGCGGAATTAAAGAACGGTTTTGCCTTTTCGGCAAAATCATATGACAAAGATAATTCTGGCGATTATAGAATAATTACAATTGGAAATCTTCAAGAAAGCAAAAATATTGTTATAAGCAATAAAACTAAAACAGTATTAAAAGCACCAGAAAATATAAAAGAGCATCAAGTTCTAAAGAATGGAGATATTCTAGTTGCATTGACTGGCGCAACAGCAGGTAGAGTTGCATTAAATGTTGGCATAAACAATTTATTAAATCAGCGAGTTGGTAAACTTCAAATTAAAGACACTGCAAATGTTGATAACGAATTTCTGTATCATATTGTAAGTCAAGAAAGATTTGAAAAAGAAATGAAAAAGAAAGGACATGGAAGCGCTCAACCCAATTTATCAAAATGTGATGTAGAAGGTTTTTCGTTTTCTCTTCCTTGTATAGAAGAGCAGCAGAAAATCGGAAGTTTCCTGGCTGAAATTGATAAGGAAATAGAAATTCAAAAAGAATTTATAAAAACGTATGCTGAGAGGAAGAAGAGGATGATGAGGGAGTTGATGGAAGGGTAAAATTGATTAAATGAATTCAAACAAAATATATGCAAACATGCAAAATGACAGGTCTTATCAGGCATTTTAAAGGAGGATTAAAAACATGAATAATGTAGGTTTAAACACTATAATTTTAGCGGCAGTACAAACTATAGTTGGTGGATTGGTTGCGCTTTTGCCTCAATTAATTTCATATATATATAAAAGAAAAGGAAAATTATATTTGTATGCATTGCATTCATATTCTTTGTTAACAGGAGACCCGATTGGCTTCTATAAAGACAGTGATGGAGAATATATTTGCGTACCGCTGAGAATTGAATTCGCAAATACGAGTTATGTTTCAAGATTTGCCAGAGATATAAATATCTATGCTTATTTGGGAAATAAAAAAGTTGCAAGACTTGCTAGAAAACATTCTGGCACAAATTATAGATTCAAAAAAGAAGGAGAATTTTATAAATTTGGAAACAATGGAATGTATACAGTTGTGCTTCCGGAAATTAGTACGACTATTTTGGATTTTGAATATTATTTGTATAAAAAAGATATAAATCCAAATAATGTAAGTTTTGATAAACTAATACTTACATATTATGATGAAAAAAATAAGATACATTCCTGTTGCTTATTATCATTCAACAGTGAAGATTGTTGGAAGACTGGAGCAATTAATGTATGTGACAAAAACTGGAATTTAGATAATGAAAATTGGATAGAGGTAAGAGACAATTTTCGTATAAAAAAAATATAAGATAATTAATATAATTATTGATTTTTCAGCATATTGAGATTGTAATAAAGAATACAAAAAAAGAGCTGATTATATGTTTTGGGTTAAAGAATCTTCTGCAAATTGACTTAAATCAGCAACTAATACTAAAAATATAGACCGTAATAGTGTTGGAGAAGTGCTTTTTCAGTTAGACGCATATTTTAGCACTAAGCCAGAATTAAAATTCTAAAATGAAAAGCTGACAATTAGAACTAATTGTCGGCTTTTTATCAAGTATAAGGAGAAAAAATAAATGTCAAATGTTAAAAAAGAACATTATGTACCAAGATGTTATCTCAAAAATTTTGCAAATAAAAATAAACGTATTTATGTGTTTGATAAAAGACTAGGACGATGCCGTAATCAAAAAATTACTGAAATTGCAGCAGAAAACCACTTTTACGATATGGATATCAATGAACTTGTTAATATGAAGGAGTTTGACGCATTAAAAAGAAAAGAATTAAAAACAGAATTAATGAAAAATTTAAATGCTAAAACTTGGGAAGAAGCAGTTGCCAAATTTGATACGCAATATATGGAAAAGCATATGAGCGGCATAGAATATCATTTCGAAAAATTATTAAAAAAAATTATTGATGATGTAAGGTCTGGGAATGTGGTATCACTTTCAGATGAAGAAAAGATAGAAATGTCATTGTATATCGCAATACAGTATCAAAGAACTCAAACAATAAGAAATGATTTTGAAGAAATGATAATGGGAACTATAAACGTTCTTGCTAATAAAGAATCACCATTTGAAGGACAAATAATGTTAGAAAATGAAAGTTATAATATATTAAAAAAATATATAAAATGTTTGCATTTAATGACGATGTCAGATGGTACAACGATTACAGAAATAGCGAATATATTATATAACCACATTTGGACTTTTCATGTCAACAAGACTAACATTCCGTTTTATACATCTGATTCACCTGTCGTTCCTATTCCTCACTATTCTAATCATTATATGAGTTATAGTGGATTAGAATCACCTGGTATAGAAGTTGTTTTCCCCATTTCTTCAAACATATTATTGAGTATGCATGACAAAAACGATGAACGAAATAAAAATAAAATAGATAAAGAAACAGATTTTATGACTGAAGAAGATTATGTAAAATTTTATAATGATTATCAGGTATCTTATAGTAATCGTTGCGTTTTTTCAGTAAGTGATGATTTTAAGACACTTGAGCAATTATTTAGCAAACACTCAGAGTTAAAAAAATATCAACCACATATTACGGTTCATTAAAATATAATTCGCAAAAATTCTATACTCATCAAAAATTCCCGCATACTATATATACAACCAAGAAAAACGAGCGAAGCGAGTTTTTCATTGGGTGCAGGGCGACGCCCTGCCGGGGTTGGAAGGGGCAGCGCCCCTCCATATAACAAATAAAAATAATTCAAAAGGAGATTACAAAAATGACCATTCAGAATCAGAACTATGGCGAAAAGGCAAACAAACTTTCATCCGAACTGTGGGAGATGGCGAATGCACTGCGAGGTAATATTGACTCCAGCAAGTTCAAAGATTACATTTTCGGCATCATCTTTTACCGTTTCCTGTCTGAAAAGGTGGAGGCAATGGCGAAAGAGACATTTGAAGATGATGGCTGTACATATGAAGAAGCCTGCAATGGTGCTGTTGAAGGAACAACCGCTGAAGAAGTGTATGAATACATTTCTGACATCCTTGGATATTACATCAAGCCGGAAAACCTGTTCAGCACAATGATTAAAAAAATCAATAAAGAATATGGCGATGAAGTGTTTACTGTTGAAGACCTGGAACTGGCGATTAAAGAACTGCCAAAAAATACCTCAAAAGCATCTGAAAAAGTATTTGACGGGCTGTTTGACGATTTACGCCTGCAGAGTACAGAACTTGGCGCAAGCGTTGCCGATAGAACGGCAATCATCAGCAATGTGATGCAGCGCGTAAATAACATTGACTTTGATATGGAACATCCGGAATATGACCTCATCGGTACCGCATATATGATTCTGATTGGTCTGTTTGCGAGTGATGCAGGAAAGAAAGGCGGCGAATTCTTCACACCGGTCGGACCGAGTAAACTGTGTGTTGAACTGTCTACATATGGACTGAAAGAAGCAAAGAATATTGCTGACTGCACTTGCGGTTCTGCATCAATGCTGCTTGAAGCAAAGAAACACCTGCCGGATGGTTTCGGCCATATCTACGGACAGGAGAAAAACTCCACTACATACAACCTGGCAAGAATGAATATGATTATGCACAACGTGCCGTGGGATAAGTTTGACCTGTACAACTGCGATACACTGACGAATGACTGTTACAAAGACAAGAATGGAAACGATATCAAGATGACCGTGCAGGTCTGCAATCCTCCGTATTCCCTGAAATGGTCTTCTGATAAGAGTTTTGAGGATGACCCGAGATACTCCGGAGCTGGAAAACTGGCACCAAAAGCGCATGCAGACTTTGCTTTTCTGGAGCATATGATGTATCACATGGATGATGAAGATGGACGCGTTGCTGTACTGCTGCCGGCTGGAGTCCTGTTCAGAGGCGGAGCAGAAGATAAAATCAGAAAATATATTGTAAAAACTATGAACAGGGTGGATGCGGTTGTTATGCTGCCTGGAAACCTGTTTCATGGAACCAGCATCCCGGTCTGCCTGATGGTGTTAAAGAGTAACAGGGGAGAAAATTCAGGCAATATCTTATTCATTGATGCTTCAAAAGAGTTTGAGGCCGGAAAGAAGCAGAACGTGCTGACAGATGAGAATATTGAAAAGATTGTGGCTGCATATGGCGAAAGAAAAGATATTCCAGGATTTGCAAAGGTTGCAAGTATGGAAGAGATTGAGGAGAACGGGTATAACCTGAATATTCCGAGATATGTAAATGACGCCGATGAAGAGGAAGAACCGATGACTGCGGAAGAAGTTGTGAAGAAGCTTGGAGAACTGAAGACTGATGAAGCGGCAGCGGAAGAGAAGATTATGGGAGTTATGAAGGAGCTGGGCGTAGCGTGAAAAGTTAAATAATTGATGAAAAGAAGAGGTGTCTTATGATATCTCTTCTTTTGTCATATTAAAAACAAAAAAACAAGGAGAAAAAAGATGCAAAAACACAATTGGAAAATCAACATTGTGAACCCTCCCCGCCTAATTCGCTTTCGCGAATATAGACGGGGCTTCCAAACTCCGCATGAACTTTCGTTCATGC
>ERZ506887.245-NODE-245-length-33737-cov-6.195030_pt1 | contig 33737 bp, 20 predicted proteins | sample MGYA00512905_ERZ506887 | MGnify/ENA metagenome assembly ERZ506887 | reverse complement strand
AAGGATCAGAAATCCAGCCGCCTGAAATTTTCCGAGAGCGAGGGCGGCACTGCAGAAAATGCAGCAGAATCGTCGCTGAAAAAGAAACAGCCCCAGCCGCCACCGACTGCCGCAGGAGGTGAATCAAAAACAGTCGGTGCGAAGTTTTACCAGAAAAAGCAGTATAAGGATGCTTATGCAGCCGCCAAGCGCGGCCAGAAAGCCGGAACTGCCGCCAGCAAGCAGGTAGCAGCGGCAACTAACACCATTACAGAAAAAGCGAAAGCAGCGGTGCAGGAGATCGTCTTGCAGAATAAAACCCTGTGGGTCAGTATTGGTGTTGGCATCCTTCTGGTGATGGTCATGCTGGGAACCTTTTCAAGCTGTGGTGCAGCGATTCAGGGAACCGGCAGTACCTTTGTGGGAACGACCTATCCCAGTAAGGATGCCGACATGAAAGGCGCGGAAGAGGACTATCTGGAGCTGGAAAAGGAACTGGATAAACAGATTCGGCAGATGGAATCCACACATCCGGGCTATGATGAATACCGCTATCAGCTGGACGAGATCGGCCATGACCCGTATCAGCTGATTTCTCATTTGACGGCAGTTTATGAGCAGTTCACCAGAGGACAGGTCAAGCCTGTTATCAAGGAACTGTTCAAGCAACAGTATCTCCTGAAAGTGTGGGAAACGATAGAGATTCGCACTCGCATGGAAACCAGAGTAGGGGTTCGGCCAACGATAGACGCTTTTGGAAACGTCAGCATGGAAACCTATACCTATCAGGAAGAAGTGGAGTACGAGTATAAAATCCTCAATGTCCTGCTGAAAAATAAGGGCTTTGATACCATCGCGCGGAAGAACATGAACCGGAAGCAGACCGGGCGATACGATGCCTACAACCTGACCTACGGCAACCGCCCCGAACTGTTCGGCGCAGGATCACCGACTTACAGCGGCGGCACAACGGGCAGTATTGGCACGGGCGGTGGTACTGGTGGCTTCAAGTACGACATTCCCTCGGAAGCCCTTTCGGATGAAAAGTTTGCAAGGATGATTGAGGAAGCCGAAAAGTATCTTGGTATGCCGTATGTGTGGGGCGGCAGTTCCCCAAGCACCAGTTTTGACTGTTCCGGCTTCGTCTGCTGGGTCATCAATAACAGCGGCAATGGGTGGAGCGTTGGGCGTACGACGGCCAACGGCCTGCGAGGGAAATGCAGCTATGTTTCCCGTGCAGATGCACAGCCCGGTGACTTGATCTTCTTCGAGAAAACCTATAACACTGCTGGTGCGTCGCACGTCGGCATCTATGTCGGTGATGGGATGATGATCCACTGCGGCGACCCCATTTCCTATACCAGCATCAATTCGACCTACTGGCAAAGCCACTTTTTAGGCTTTGGCCGTATCAACTGAGAGGAGGAACGATGGGCAAAAAATTACAGAAATATCTGGATGAAGCCGAAAAGACGGAACAGCAGATCGCGGAACTGGAAGAACGGCTGAGAACCATCCGGGCGGCACAGAAAAAGGAAGAGGACAGCGAGATCATTCGTGCCATCCGCAGCACCAAGATGGGCGGGCGCGAACTGCTGGCTCTGCTGGACAACATTCAGGCGGGCAATGTGACGTTCCTGACCGCTGTAAACAACGCTTCGGAAGAAGCAGAAACGGAGGAAGCGATTGAAAAAGATGCTTAAACGGCTGGGAGTTGTTATCCCCAGCACAATTCTGACCCTGCTGATGGCAGTGGGCTTTTCGACCCCGGCCTTTGCCTTTGTGGACACCACTGAGGTGACGGAGGAACCGACACAGGTGATTGAGGAAGAGGAACCGACCGAGGAAGAAAAAATCCCGTTCACCATCGTAGGCAACGGCGAGGTGGAGGATAACATCGTGGATGACCCCAGCAAGGAGTTCTTCACAGTAAAGACCAAGGGCGGCAACACGTTCTTTCTGGTGATTGACCGGGCGCGGAACAGTGAGAACGTCTATATGCTCTCGATGATCGACGAGTACGATTTGCAGGAGTTTCTGGACGATGAAGAGCGGAACGGCAAGCAGGAAGAAGAAACGCCTGCGGTAGTTCTGCCCGAAACCAAACCCGAACCTACCCCGGATGTGGAAATCGAAGAACCGAAAGAGGAATCGAGTGGTGGCATGAATAAGATTCTGCTGCTGGTATTCGTGGCGGCACTGGGCGGTGCAGGTGCTTTCTTCTACTTCTACATTTATAAGCCGAAGCCGAAAGAAGAAACGCCGCAGAGTGAAAATCTGGAAACCGACCAGAGACTTGCGACTGTGAACGAAGATAATCAGTCCGGCAACGAAAATGACACATAAGAAAACCGTAACATAAGGATGCAGGGGTAGTCGAAAGGCTATCCCTGCTTTTTTCAAAAAGGAGAAAGCGTTGAAATATCTGGTGATTGCAGAAAAACCGAGTGTATCGAAATCCATTGCAAAAGTGATCGGTGCATACCGACAGGAGGACGGGTATCTGGAGGGTGGGGATTGCGTGGTCAGCTGGTGTCTGGGGCATCTGGCAGAGTATGCAGCTCCGGAACACTACGATGAACGCTATGAAAACTGGCGTTTTGAGGATTTGCCAATTCTCCCTGTCGAGTGGAAACTGCTGGTACACAATACAAAGAAGCCGCAGTTCAATGTCCTGCGCAAACTGCTCCGCAGCAAGAAATTTGATTATGTGGTGAACGCCTGCGACGCAGGGCGCGAGGGCGAAGCGATTTTCCGCCGTGTGTATGCTCTTGCCGGAAGCAAACTCCCCATCAAGCGGCTGTGGATCAGCAGCATGGAGGATGCCGCTATCCAGCAGGGCTTTGAGAACCTGAGAGATGGCGCGGCCTATGATAACCTGTTTGCAGCGTCCGAGTGCAGAGCAAAAGCGGACTGGCTGATTGGCATGAACGGAACCCGCGCTTTTACGAAAAAGTACGGCAGAAAACAGACCATTGGCCGTGTTCAGACCCCGACGCTGGCGATGCTGGCCGAACGGCAGACCAAAATCCAGAACTTTGTAAAGGAACCCTATTATAAAGTGGAACTGTCCGGTGGGGGCATGGTCGCAGTATCGGAACAGATGGCGCAGGAGCAGGATGCCGATACCATGTGGGCTGCCTGTGACGGGCAGTGCGCGGTGGTCGGCAGCATTGAGCGAAAGAGGGTAGAAAAGAAGCCCCCGAAGCTGCATGACCTGACAACTTTGCAGCGAGAAGCAAACCGCTATTACGGTCTGACCGCCAGCCAGACCTTGCAGGCGGCACAGGAACTGTATGAAGAAAAGTTGGTGACGTATCCCAGAACGGACAGCCAGTTCGTGACCGAGGATATGCGCAAGACGGTGGAATCTCTGGTGCTGGCCTTAGATGGCGCGGCGGCAGATGTAAGCAGCGTTATCGACAACAGCAAGGTCACAGACCATCATGCGATCCTGCCGACTATGCAGGGTGCAAAGTGTGATAAAGAAAAGCTGTCCGAAATCAAGCAGAAGATTTTTTCGCTTATCATCTGGAAACTGGTGCAGGCTGTGCAGCCGTCGTTCATCTATGAGGATGTGCTGGTAACAGTGCGCTGCCAGGGCAGGAACTTCACGGCAAAATATAAGGATGTTCTGCAGCCCGGTTATACTGCAAAACCTGTTCCGCTTGTGGAGCCGGAGAAGAACAAGGATGCGTCACTTCCGAACGATCTGGAACAGGGGATGGTTATTCCGGTGGTACGGGCAGAGAAAAAGCAGGGCTTTACTTCACCGCCGAAAGTCTACACCGAAGATACCCTGCTGTCGGCCATGGAAACCGCAGGCAACAAGGAATTTGAAAAGGACACGGAGAAGAAAGGTCTGGGAACCCCTGCAACGCGCGCTGCGATTCTGGAAAAGCTGGTATCCGCCGGCTATGTGCAGCGTAAAGGCAAGCAGATGATTCCCACGGAGGACGGTGTGGCCGCGATCCGCAATATCCCGGACTACCTGAAATCTGCCAGTATGACAGCCGAATGGGAAAATGACCTGCTGCGGATGGAGCGCGGCGAGATCAAGCCCTATGATTTTATGCAGGGCATCCACGGATTGCTCGATAAGATGTTGGCTGACCTCCGGCAGATTCCTACCGTCGCGGCAGCTCCCAATCATAATAAGGTAAGCGTAGGAAGCTGCCCGGTCTGCGGAAACCCTGTACATGAGAGTAAGCTCAGCTTTTGTTGTGCAGACCGCAGCTGCAAATTCGCCCTTTGGAAAGAAAGCAGATACTTGTCCAACATGAGAAAAACGCTGGACAAGAAGATGGCGGTAGACCTTTTGAAGAAAGGCCGCACCCATGTAAAAGACTTTTATTCCGCGAAAAAAGATAAGACATTCGCCGCTGACCTTGTGATGCGCGTCGAAGAGGGTCGCGCACAGTACAGTCTGGAATTTCCCAAAACACCGATGAAAACGAAAACGTAAAGGAGGTTTGACCCTTGCCACAGATTAACGATATTCGAGAATTGGCGCAGCAGAACGCCCGGTATGTCAGTAACTCGCCACAGGACTGGATGAGTTATCTGGATGTGGCGGCGCGGCTGTACCGCTATTCGTTCACCGATACGCTCCTGATCCACGCGCAGCGGCCCGATGCAACCGCCTGCGCAGAACTGGAACTCTGGAATCAGAAAATGAGCCGATGGGTCAACCGTGGCGCAAAAGGCATCGCGCTTCTGGATGATACCGGACCGCGTACCAAGCTGCGGTATGTGTTCGACATTGCTGACACCCATCTGGTGCGAGGCGGAAAAACACCGCTCTTATGGAATCTGGACAGCCACGAGCATGAGCAGACGATCTTAGACCATCTGGCAGATACCTACGGCCTGTCGCAGACAGACGGCATGAATACTGCCCTGCTGGAACTGGCACAGCAGTTGACTGCCGACAATCTGGATGAAGCGATGGATGGTCTGGCCTATGAGGTGAAAGACACTTTTCTGGAGGAACTGGACGAAGATAACATCCGTGTCCGCTTCCGGGAACTGATGACCAACAGTATCTTCTATACGCTTTCCCGCCGCTGCGGGCAGGAGCCTTTGGATGTACTGGACGATGATGACTTTATCCACATCGTGGATTTCAACAAGCTGCCTGTGCTGTCGTTCCTTGGCAACGCGGTTTCCGAACAGTGCGAAGCGGTTCTTTTTGACATTGGCCGAGAGATGCGGAAAATTTACAAAAAAGAAATCACGCAGCAGCTTGAAAAATCCGTTGATAGCTTGTATAATACCAATACGGACTTTAACGCATTAAAGCATGAAACCGAAGATACCACGACCAAAGGAGGACAAGAAAATGGAGTTGACGTATTACCGCAAGGGAGATTATCTGTTCCCGAATCTGGCCGTGAAGGACGAGCCGCAGACCATCGGGAAGTACGGGATGCTGCGCAGGACGTACCTGAAAGAGAACCGAAGGAACTGGTATCAGAGTATGCTGATGAGCGGCAGGCTGAACCAGCATCTGGCGCAGATCGAGGAAGCAGCGGAGAGCCGGGTGGAAACCCTGCTGGACAGCCTGAACGAGAAGTTTCCGGCACCGAGCAAGGAGAAGGACCCGCTGGCATGGGCAGCACATCAGAACAGCCTGACGGCGATGGCAGAAGAGATCGTCTTGAAGGAATTGGTGTACAATTAACGGAAACGACAACGGAACAGGATTTGAGCGAAGCAGAGGAAGAAATTGCCTCTGCTTTTTCTTTTCCTGATTTGCCGACCGTGGAACAACAGATCCGTGCCATTGAAGAACCGATTCGGGCACGGTACGCAGAGAAGATTGCACTGGATTCCGAGGTAGTTGATGAAGTTCTGCGCACGGGCAGCAACCGCAGCAAAGGCCAGCTGCGCCTGATCTACAATTTTATGGTCGAGAAAACCCCGGAAGAATACACGGAGTTCGTGAAAAACGAATATGGTACGGGCGGCAAAGGCTTTGAAATTGGCGGTGCGAAGTATGCAGTCTGGTTCGATGATCTGGGGTTGCGCATTGCGGCAGGTGGCACGGCAAAGGGCGGTACGATTGCCAATGCGTCTTTATCCTGGGAGGATGTAAGTAATCGTATCCATGAACTGCTCCGGCAGGGCGAGTATGCGCCGCAGGCGGTTCTGGATGCTGCAAGGCAGAATGCTTTGCAGGAACACGCGCAGACATTGGCTTATATGGAGCGCGACTTGGCAGATGGCGTTGCCGAAGCAGTCTTTCAGGATGTAGAAATCTTCAGGGGCGGTTTCCCGGAACTGACGGACAGGCTGGCAGGCTTGCTGGATGATACGGAGTTTCTGACGGACCTGAATGATAGATTATCCGCACTGGGAGAAGCCTATGCCGAAGATAAAGACCTGATGCGGATGCACTTTTATAAGCCGGATAAGGTGGCGGCGCTGTTCCACCAGTTTGCAAAACCTTATCAAAACTACTCGGCGCGGGATGGCTTTCACTGGAATGAGTACAAACGATTCATCACGGAAGATGAAATCAATGGATATTTCACGCGGGGAAGCAATTACTCGGATAGTCGGCTGGCAATCTATTCGTTCTTTCTGAATCATGAGGACAAAAAAGAACGGGCTGACTTCCTGAAAGAGCATTACGGGATCGGCGGCAGCAGCCATGCACTCTGCGGGGCAGACGATTCTCACGAAGATCACGATGGCAGGGGCATTGCTTTGGAGCGTGGCCCATACGGGAACCCGGATGCAAGCGTACATCTGAACTGGAATCAGGCTGCAGGCCGAATTGACCGGCTTATCCGTGACAGTGAGTATTTGAAGCCGGCAGACTACTCCCGGATGTCTGCTTATGAGCAAGAGAAGATGGCAATGCGGGTGATGAGCTTCTACCATCACCTGCCGAGCGAAGTGGAACGGCCTTATCCGCAAGACCTTTACCATGAAGAAGGACGAAAGGCTCTCGTTGAAAAACTGGAAGCCCCTGAACAGGCGGTGGAACTGCTGGAGCAGATGGACAATGCGCTTCTGTCTGTGCCGCTGGATTCCGAGAAATATGAGCAAAAGGCAGAATCCCTCTCTATCCTGCACCAGTATGTTGAGGGAACGTACACGATTTTCCCGGAAAAGAAGCGGGCTGTTGAGATTACGGTTCCTGAACAGGGGCAGATTTCCATGTTTGACTTCATGGAGCAGGAGCCGCAATCGAAAAAGCAGTCAACCGCCGCAGCGGTTGAGGAACCCCAAAAGGATGCGCCTCTTGTGGATGTAAAGCCCTCTAAGCAGATGCTGCAGCCCATGCCGCTGGATGCCGTCAACGAGTATAACGATCTGAAAGAACGTTACCCGGATGTACTGGTCGGTTATGAGCAGTACGAAAACTTTGAGTTCTACGGTGAAGATGCAAAGCGCGTTTCGGCACTTCTGGGAACAAAAATTCTGGAAAAAGAAACTGCACTTGGCAAAGTAGATGTATCTGGTTTCCCGCGTGAGCAGTGGGTTTTGCAGGCGATGAAACTCTGGAAGCAGGGGGAGAGCGTCTATCTGTCCGGCCAGCAGGAAGATGGAACCCATGCGCAGACAAAGTATTTCCGCAGAGAGGAATATCTGCCAGTCAATACCATCGTTGAACTGGACGATCGGGAGTTCCGTGTGGATTCGGTCAACTTTGAACAGGGAACGGTCAGCTTGCAGGACATGACCCTTGCAAAAGAAGCTCGGTATCCGATCTTCCGAACGGAACCGCTGGAGTACATTCGGCATTTGTACGAACAGGCAGATGTGCCGATGGAAGAAGCGGTGGAAATCACAGTCTTTACGGCTCTGCACAATGCTGGTGTGACCTACGAGGATTTCTCCCCGGAGCAGATGGATGTGATCTATTCGGTGGCAGAATCGGGCGGCGAACTGGAAAACCTGCTGAATCCCGACTTTCCACCGGAACAGATGCAGTTGATTGCGGATGTGCAGAACCGAACGGATGCCATCAGCCGCGCAGCGGCAGAGGAAGCCCTTGAACCGCTGACGCAGCAGCCTATGACCCCGGCAGAGGTCAACCATGCACGGCGGCAGCACAATCTTCCGCTGGACAGCGGTGCGATAGAACTGCCTGCACAGCCCAAACAGGAGCCTATGAACTTCCGCATTACGGACGATGATCTCGGTGCAGGAGGACCGAAAACAAAGTATAAAGCCAATGTGGAAGCGACTCGACTGCTGAAAACGCTGGATGCAGAGCAGCGGCAGGCCACAGCGGAGGAACAGGAAATCCTTTCCCGGTATGTTGGCTGGGGCGGCATTCCGCAGGCGTTTGATGAAAGCAATGCGGAGTGGTCGAAAGAGTATGCCGAACTACAGTCCCTGCTCACGGCAGATGAGTATAAGGAAGCCCGCGCCAGTACCCTGAATGCGTTTTACACTTCTCCTACGGTCATCAAGGCAATGTATGAAGCTCTGGGCAATATGGGATTGTCCAAAGGCAATGTGCTGGAACCGTCCTGTGGTGTCGGCAATTTCATGGGTCTGGTGCCGGACAGCATGGAAAAGATTCGGATGTACGGTGTGGAGCTGGACAGCATTTCAGGCCGCATTGCACAGCAGTTGTACCAGAAAAACAAGATTGCGGTGCAGGGCTTTGAAACAATGCAGTTCCCGGACAGCTTCTTTGACTGTGTTGTGGGTAACGTACCGTTTGGTAATTACAAAGTACCGGATAAGCGGTATGACCGCCACAATTTTCTCATCCACGATTATTTTATCGCCAAGAGCCTTGACCTTGTGCGTCCGGGTGGTGTGGTGGCGGTGGTAACGTCCAGCGGTACGATGGATAAGAAGGATTCCTCTGTCCGTGAGTATCTTGCCAACCGCGCCAATCTGGTAGGTGCGATTCGTCTGCCGAACAATGCGTTCCAGCGCAATGCCAACACCGGCGTGGTTGCTGACATTCTGTTCCTGCAGAAGCGTGACCGTGCAGCAGTGGAGCGGGCTGACTGGGTGGATCTTGGTGAAACACCGGAAGGATATTCCATCAACCAGTATTTTGCGCAGCATCCTGAGATGGTGCTGGGGGAGATCACCACCGAAAGTACTCAGTACGGCAAACAGGAAACCACAGTCAAGCCTATCGAGGGTGCAGACCTTCCCCAGCAGTTGAAGGAAGCGGTCAGCGACATCCATGCTACCATCACGGAGCCGGAAATCTCCGATGATGAACTGGATGTGCAGGAAGAACCTATTCCAGCAGACCCAAGTGTGAAGAATTTTAGCTTCACGAACGTGGACGGGCAGATTTACTACCGTGAAAATTCCTTTATGAACAAGGTGGAACTGCCTGCCGTAACTGCAGAGCGGGTGCTGGGTATGATCGCTCTGCGGGAAACCACCCGGAAGCTGTTGGATTGTCAGCTGCATGATGGTTCGGATGCAGAAGTTCAGCTTTTGCAGAATGAACTGAAACAGCAGTACATCGCATTTAAGGCGCAGTATGGTCTAATCAACAGCACTGCCAACAAGCGGGCGTTTCGACAGGACAGCAGCTATTGTCTGCTGGCATCACTGGAAATTCTGGATGAGGAGAAGAACCTCAAACGGCTGGCCGATATTTTTACCAAACGTACCATCCGTAAGCCGGAGCCTGTTACCTCAGTGGACACGCCAAGCGAAGCCCTGGCACTTTCCATTGGAGAGAAAGCAAAGGTGGATATGCCGTTTATGGTGCAGCTCTGCGGTAAACCGGAACAGGAGATCACGGATGAACTGGCAGGTGCGATTTTCCGAAATCCTGTGACACAGCAGTGGGAAACCTCGGATGAATACCTGTCCGGCAACGTTCGTGAAAAACTGGCCACAGCAGAAACCTTTGCAGCGAACCATGCAGAGTATCAGATCAATGTGGATTACCTGAAACGGGTACAGCCCAAAGACCTGGACGCTTCGGAAATCGAAGTGCGGCTGGGTGCGAACTGGGTGAAGCCGGAGTATATCACGCAGTTTATGCGGGAAGTGTTCAAGACACCAGGCTACTATGCAGGCGATGAAATCAAGGCGACCTATTCCGAAATCTCCGGTGCATGGAACATTTCGGGCAAGTCGCTGGATCGCGGCAATCCGCTTGTTACCAATACTTACGGAACGATGCGGGTCAATGCCTATAAGCTGCTGGAAGACGCGCTGAACCTCCGGGATACCAAAATCTACGATACGATTCACGATGCGGATGGCGACCACCGTGTGCTGAATAAGCAGGAAACCATGCTTGCACAGCAGGCGCAGGAATCCATTCGGGAAGCGTTTAAGCAGTGGATTTTCAAAGATTTAGATCGCCGTGAGGATTTGTGTGCGACCTATAACCGGATTTTCAATGCGATTCGTCCCCGTGAGTACGATGGCAGTCATATTCGTTTCGAGGGCATGACCCCGGAAATCTCTCTGATGCCGCACCAGAAAAATGCTGTGGCGCACATTCTGTACGGCAACAATACGCTGTTGGCTCATTGTGTGGGCGCAGGCAAGACCTTCCAGATGATTGCTGCCGGTATGGAAAGCCGCAGGCTGGGCCTGTCGCAGAAAAACCTCTATGTGGTGCCGAATCACCTCACCGAGCAGTGGGGCGCAGATTTCCTGCGGCTCTATCCCAATGCCAATGTGCTGGTGGCAACGAAAAAGGATTTTGAACCGAGCAACCGTAAGCAGTTCTGCTCCCGGATCGCAACCGGCGATTACGATGCCATCGTGATCGGTCATTCGCAGTTTGAGCGAGTGCCACTTTCCCCGGAACGACAGAAAGCCATTGTAGAGCGTCAGATTGACGATATTACACTGGCTCTGGCAGATGCCTGGAGAGAGGACAGCCGCAGTTTTACGGTCAAGCAGATGGAAAAAACAAAGAAAACACTGGAAGCAAAGCTGCAAAAGCTGAACGACCAGACGAGAAAGGATGATGTGGTTACATTTGAGGAACTGGGTGTTGACCGTCTGTTTGTGGACGAGTCGCATTTCTATAAAAATATGTTCCTCTATACAAAAATGCGGAACATCGCAGGTATCGCCCAGACCGATGCACAGAAGTCCAGCGATATGTTTGCGAAGTGTCAGTATTTGGATGAACTGACAGGCGATAAAGGCGTGACCTTTGCAACCGGAACCCCGGTCAGCAACTCCATGGTGGAACTGTACACCATTATGCGTTATCTCCAGTATGACACCCTGCAGAAGATGGGACTGAGCCACTTCGATGATTGGGCGGCATCCTTTGGCGAAACCGTTACGGCAATCGAGCTTTCCCCGGAAGGAACCGGCTACCGTGCGAAAACACGTTTTGCCCGGTTCTTCAATTTGCCGGAGCTGATTTCTCTGTTCAAAGAATCGGCAGATGTGCAGACGGCGGATATGCTGAACCTGCCTGTGCCGCAAGCAGAGTACATCAACGAAGTGCTGAAACCCAGCGAGATACAGGAAGAAATGGTCAGTTCCTTTGCGGACCGTGCCGAGGCTGTACGCAACGGCAGCGTGAATCCCAAGTCCGATAACATGCTGAAGATTACCAACGATGGAAGAAAACTGGCACTCGACCAGCGTCTTATGAATGAGATGCTGCCGGATGAGCCGGAAAGCAAGGTCAATCGCTGCGTGGACAATGCGTTCAAGGTCTGGGAAGAATCTGCGCCGGACAAGGGAACGCAGTTGATCTTCTGTGACTTATCGACACCAAAGGCAGATGGCACATTCAACGTCTACGATGATGTGCGGGAGAAGCTGGTGGCGAGAGGTGTTCCCCGTGAAGATGTGGCGTTCATTCACGAGTATAACACGGAAACCAAAAAGGCAGAGCTTTTTGCAAAAGTGCGCGCCGGACAGGTGCGTATCCTGATGGGGTCTACGCCGAAACTTGGCGCAGGAACGAATATTCAGGATCGATTGATTGCACTGCATCATCTGGACTGCCCGTGGAAACCCTCTGACCTGGAACAGCAGGAAGGACGTATTCTCCGGCAGGGAAACCGGAATAAGCAGGTAAAAATCTATCGTTACGTCACGGAAAATACGTTTGATTCGTATATGTGGCAGATTCTGGAAAATAAACAGAAGTTTATAAGCCAGATCATGACTTCCAAATCGCCTGTCCGCGCCTGCGATGATGTAGATGACACTGCACTGTCCTATGCCGAAATCAAGGCACTGGCAACGGGCAATCCCTACATCAAGGAAAAGATGGATTTGGATATTCAGGTCAGCAAGCTGAAACTGCTGAAAGCCAATCACACCAGTCAGATTTATAGTCTGGAATCCGATATTGCGCGTCGCTATCCACGAGAAATTACTGCGGCAAAGGGTCAGATCGAAGCACTGAAAACGGATATGGAAGCGGCAAAACCGCTTCTGGCGCAGGATAAAGACCACTTCTCTATGGAGATCAGCGGCAAGGTGTACACCGAACGCAAGGAAGCGGGCGCGGCCATCATCGAGGCTTGTAAGGCTTTGAAGGCGGCTGGTACCGAGGGCAGAATCGGCAGCTACGGTGCGTTTGAACTGCATTCCCGGTTTGACAACTTCGATAAGGTGTTCCGTTTGTCCATCAAGGGCGCATGGAACTATTCGATGGAAGTCGGCAAAGACCCGCTGGGTAATATCCTGCGCGTTACCAATGCACTGGCAGGTATCGAAAGAGCATTGCCGCAGGTGGAACGCAGACTGGAAACCTTGGAACAGCAGTTGGCGCAGGCAAAGGAAGAAGCCAAACGTCCTTTCGCGCAGGAAGCAGAATTGGCCGAAAAATCTGTGCGCCTTGCGGAGCTGAACTCTCTGCTCAACATGGATGAAAAGGGCAGTGAGGATGCGCTGGGAGTGGACGAGGATGCAGCCGAAACCGAAGTTGCAGACAGGCCGCGCCAGCCTGTGAACTATGCAGGCCGCGTTGCAGAGCGCACTGCGGACAATGTGTGGAAACCCTCTGTGCTGGCGCAGCTTCATGCAAAACAGGCAGAGCGCAGCGCAGAACCGCAGAAATCCCAGAAGCGGAAAAGTCACGATATGGAACTGTAAATAGGATAACCCCGTTAGATCTCTGCAAGGAATCTAACGGGGTATTTTTGAAAAAGGAGGGCATTTGCTGACATTAACACCGATCAATTTGAAAACGGCAAACGCATTTGTGCAGCAGCATCACCGCCACCATAAACCGACGCGGGGGCATAAGTTCTCCATCGGTGTATCGGATAATGGTGCGCTGGTGGGCGTTGCTATCTGCGGCAGACCTGTGGCGCGGCGGCTGGACGATGGCTATACGCTGGAAGTTAACCGTCTGTGTACAGATGGAACACCGAACGCCTGCAGCATTTTGTATGCGGCGGCATATCGTGCAGCACGGGCCATGGGCTACAACAAAGTTGTTACCTACATTCTGGACACGGAAAATGGCAGCTCCCTGAAAGCTGCCGGCTACACCTGTGAGGGCAGAGCCGGAGGCTTGGAATGGAACGGTGCAAAAGCACCAAAACAGGCCGACCAATATCCGCGCCAGATGAAAACACGATGGGTCAAGAAAAAGGAGGGCTTGCATGGCAGTTGACCGCAAACAGCAGATGAAAGAAATCACGGAACGGCTGGAGCAGGGCGTAAAGGACATTTTTACATCGGAAATGTACACGACGTATCTGCGCACGATGGCAAAATTCCACAATTACAGTTTCAACAATACGCTGTTGATCGCTATGCAGCGGCCTGATGCCACACTGGTGGCAGGGTTTAACGCATGGAAGAATAAGTTCAACCGCTACGTCAAAAAAGGCGAAAAGGGCATCCAGATCATTGCTCCGGCTCCCATCAAGGAAGTGGAGGAGCGCGAGAAAATCGACAAAGATACGGGTCTGGCTGTACTGAACGAAAACGGTGAGCCGGAAATGGAACGTGTGGAGTATGTTATTCCGAGGTTTCGATTGACGACAGTTTTTGATATATCGCAGACAGATGGCGAACCGATTCCGTCGCTGGAAGTGAACGAACTAACGGCCAGCGTTAAAGACTATGCGCTGCTTACGGCGGCAATCGAGCAGGTATCGCCTGTGCCGATGCGGTTTGATGAGATCGAAGGGGATGCCAAAGGATATTACAGTGATGCAGACAAAGAAATCTGCATTCAGGTCGGCATGGGCGAGAGCCAGACCATAAAGACGATGATCCACGAAGTCGCTCATGCGATGCTGCATAACAGCGATTTGATGAAGCAGCGCGGCGAAGAAAAAGACAGGCTTACAAAGGAAACCGAAGCCGAAAGTATCGCATTTACGGTCTGCTCGGCTCTGGGCATTGATACATCTGATTATTCATTTCCATATGTGGCAAGCTGGGCCAGCGGCAAGGAGATGAAGGAGTTGAAAGATTCGATGGATACGATTCGATTGACCGCAGCCGATTTTCTGGAAAAGCTGGAAGCGGCAATCGCAGAAAGGAGCGCAGAGCGCATGACCGCAATGCAGTATGCGGAAATGCTGATTGCCGACAAGGAGCAGAAAAAGACAATTTTTGATGATGAGCAGCGAAATCTCATCGTGAATTTTGCTTTTAAGCTGGATGATCGGGCAGCAACGGAAGAACTGGTGAGCGGTCTGACGGCTGCACTGGCCGAGGACGACAAAGAAGAAGTCAACCGCCTGATGTACGATGCGCAGGAAAAAATTGAAAATCTCCCGGATGGGATGATTGGCCTTTCGGAAATGCACGACTATGGCTACCGGAAAGATGATGTGCTGCCGCTGACGAAAGAAGGCGCACGGGAATGGCATCGGCTGGGTGAGAGGATTTATCCGCTGTTCCGTGATGGCACGGCAGGTGATTATGCAAGCCAAGAGGGAATCGAGCAGCACGATGGTATTTTCGGCATTAAGGCAGACGTATGGGATGCGATTCTGTTGGAGCAGCGGGAAGATTATGCAGAGGACGAGTATGCGCGCCCGGATTTTAAGCTGACAGTAATAAACCGTGAACAGGCTCTGCAGCTGTACGATGAGGGAAAGCAGATCTACTTAGTCCGCACAAGTCTGCGGCCAACGATTGTCACGGAACGCGCAGAAATCGAGCGTGGAAGTGATGTGTTCCAGATCGCAACGGCAGACCTGGAGTTGGAGAAGAGCCGAGAGGAATCTCTGCTGCAGGGCAGTGAGAAACAGTTCGGCATTTACCAGATAACAGAGCGTGACCCGGAACACGACTACCGTTTCATGGGGCTGGACTATGTGGAGAAGAAGGGCATGACGGTTGCCCGTGCAGATTATGACCTGATCTATGCCGCACCGCTTACGGACAAGGATACGCTGGATGGAATCTTTGAACGGTTCAATATCCAGCGCCCGGCAGACTTTACAGGGCATTCGCTGTCGGTCAGCGATGTGGTGGTACTCAATGATGGCAGTACGGTCAAAGCCTACTATGTGGACAGTATTGGATTTGCTGAACTGCCGGAATTTTTCAAGGAAAGGAATATAGATTTGCAGAAAGAAAACCTTCTGAACGAGGAATTGCAGGAAATCGAAATCTTTGATAAGCCCGGTCTTTTCAGCAATGGCCGTCTGCGGGATGAAGAAGTGCCAGAGGGCTTATATCGCTATGATCTGCGCGGTTCGGACTACGACCCCGGCCAGCCTGTCACAGTAGAGAAAACTGTGGTGGTGAACCATGCGGCATCTGTTCTGATGGCTGAAGAACTTGACCTTGGCGCAGACGGGCGGCTGGAACTGGGTGAGGAAGGGCTGAACTTCACGGGCGCAGAGTTGACCGTGCGAGAGTTTATGGAGGAACAGCAGCAGAAAAGAAGTGGTCTGATCCACGGCGATTCCGACCACATCGCAGTCGAGGGGCATATCGGCACATGGTATGCTGTTGATGAAACGGAGATTGGTGGCGAGAAGTTCTTTCTGCTGGAGCATGAGGAACACGGTGACATGGCGGCCTGCGTTGCAGTCAATGAGCAGGGCAAGCTGGTGGCAGAGGATTTGTGGAACGGCTTCGATGACGAATTTTTGGATGCGGTAAAAGAGTATCTTTCTGAAAAATGGAATATGCCGAAAAAAGAAGATGTGGTATCGGAGATCATTGAAAAGGCTGTGCCTGTGCCGGACAACAGCGCGCAGGACTATTCGGATGTGCCTGTCTACTACGAGCCGTTCAGCTATGCCAAAGAAAATGACGAGGTGGATTTATACCGTACCTCCTATCGGCTGAACGGCGAGTGTAAGCAGGCAATCCATGAAGCGATTGCGTACAATTATGATGGGATGTACCTTGGAGATGGTGCAGTCGATCAGGTGGTGAAGCAGTACGGTATGGAGCGTGTGGGGTACATTCTTGCGAATACCTTGCGCTACAAAAACTATGATGACCGCTTTTCTCACAGCAATAAGGAATGGGCAGAGCAGGTCGGCACCCCAGAGAATAATGCGAGAATCATTAAATTTCGAGCAGATTGGGTAGTTACCAGCCATTCGGCTGTACTGGATGGCTTTGTGACGATGTACCGAGAGAAATTGGAGAAGCAGACGGAATTGGAACAGCCATTTGTAAAGCGATTCTATGTGGTCGAGAACCGGCAGGCTGTTCCGCTTGAAATTAAGCGGTTTGGCAATCTCAACGATGCAATGTCGCAGTATCAGGCACTTCCGAACCATTATATGAAAGCCTTGGGTGTGGAGAAAAATCCTGATCCGCTGCCTGGTTCGCTGGATGTTTTACAGTGCAGAAACGGCATTGACACCATCGTAGAGGACTATAAAACGGTTCCGGGCTGGAATAACCCGTATATCCAGAATCACGTTGTCCAGCCGTTACAGGGGGCGTTAGCCGTGCAGGAAGTGGAACTGGCCTACAAACTGTCGGATGCCTATTTTCATATCCAGACCTGTGAGGATAGCTTCGACTATACCTTATATAATAAGGACTTCTCGGAGCGAGATGGCGGCATCCTTGAAACGGATGGAGATAAATCTGTGCAGGCGGCTATGACGGAACTGCTTGCAGAGTTTGGCTGTGATGCGGTAGAGGGTAAAGTTATGGACGCGGCAGAACTGCGGGAACAGGCCGATACGGTGGCTGAACAGCAGGCAGAAGTTTTGAAAGAAAAGCTCGCCGCAGAAAGACCTGCGCCGGAAGAAACGCTCAGCTTTTATGTTGCGGAGTGTTTGGAGTTCACGTTTGCGGGAGAGTTCCACGACCATCTGACAATGGAAGAAGCCTTGGAAGCCTATGACAAGATTCCATCCGAACGGATGAATGCCGACAAGTGCATTGGATTCTGCATCGAGGAAGATGGCGGCTTTGTTGGAATGTATGAGCTGGTCGTGAACGATAAAGTGCAGCGCGAGAACATCAATTCCATCAACTATTTCAGGGATGATAAGCTGGTGCAGCAGGCTATCTCTGATATGGAAAAGCTGATGGCGGCACGGCAGCAGAGTAAGGAACGGGAACGCAGCAGTACGAAAAAATCTGTTCTGGATGCTCTGCGCAGTTTGAAAGCCAAGAAGCAGGAGCAGCCTGCACAGGAACAGGATAAGCCGAAGAAAGCGAAAAAGAAAGGGATGGAGTTATGAGCAATGTACGCTTTGATGAACTGGAATTGATGCTGATGGCGATGTTTGAGCAGCCGACACTCAAGGATTCGATCCAGACGTTGAAGGAGGTCCAGCCGCTTGTGGCAGAGGATGCAGAGATGGCTGCGCTGGTTCAGCAGACCATCCCGAAGATGCAGCAGTTGAATGAACAGCAGTTCAAGGGGCTGGGATTGATGTGGTATAAGCCGGATGAACCAAATAAGAAAACAAAGGTGGCAGAGAAATAATGGCAACAGATATGTTTATGATTTACCAGATCAATGATGCTGAGAAAAATCGGGAATACCGCTGCCGCAGTTATGCGTATCAGATTGAACACGGCTTTATGATAACTGCGGACAATTATGAAATCAGCTACTGCGGCAAAGCATCGCAAGGGTTGGTTCCGGCGAAAATTCGTGAAAACATGGAAAGCCTGAATCCCGACAAATTCAAAATCAGAAAATTTGGTGTCAGTGATGTGATTGCAATCACAGCGGCAGGAAAGTCTACATTTTACTATGTAGACAAAGAAGAACTGGTAAAATTCAATGGCTTTTTTCCAAAACCTCAGAGTGGAGCATATTTAATTATTGATGAGGGCGGCTATCAGGTGGCTGGGCAGAACGGCACATGGCTGGCATCAGATGAGGTAAATGTTGAGGGACAACGATTTGTTCTGATGAAAAGTGAGCAAACAGAAAATCCGCCACTCAGCATTATTCTTCACGAGAGTGGAGCATTTGTGACACAGACTGCCGACCGCTTTAATGGAGAAGTCACTGCAAAAATACAGACTTTTTTGCGAGAACAAAAGCCGGAACTGCTGCATCACCAGAAATTTTTGGAGAATGGCACCGCAGAACGTGCCAAAGAATCCGGCACAGAGCAGAATTACAACATGATTGATGGCTGTGTCAACAATAATCCGAAGAAACCGCGTATCATCGGAAATCGGATTTCAGTCCTTGACCGCCTGCACATCAAGCTGGAAGAACGAAAACAAAAAGGACAGCCACAACAGCAACGACAGCAGGAAAGAAGCCGTAAGAATTAAACTGGCGTAAATATGTCATAAAAGTTAAATCTTTACTGTGTGGGCTGAAGAATATTGATTTTTTGAAAGGATGTGGATATAATATAAATGAGAAAGTGGATGAACAAAGAGATGCCAGATAATACGATAGGAGGTGTTATAAATGGCTACGTCGAGTATCTTTACGAACATTGTTATCAATGATCCGAAGAAAGCAGAAAAGTTTATTGACGCGCTTGAAACATCCAGCCATGACCCTGCGTGGAAGCCGACAACGCCAGTTAAGCCGCCGCTGACTGATATTGAGGCAATCCGTAAACTGATGGCAAAGAGGGTTTCGGCAAAGTGAATCATTATGAGGCAGTAAACATTCTGGATATGTTAAATGCAATCGGAGAGGATGCCGTGAAAAACATCCTTTCCGATTTTTCATGTCCTAAGAATTTTGAAATTGAAAGTTTTGTAAAACAAAACGCATTGGAATTTGCAAAGCGAAAAATGTCTATTACATATCTGGTAATTGATGAAGAAGGTCAGTTGGCAGCTATTTTCGCTTTGACACACAAGGCAGTCCAGCTTACAAATGAAGGCTTGTCTGGCTCAATGCGCAAAAAGATAGAGCGTCATGCTAAATTGGACGAGCAGTCCAATACATATATGTTGTCAGCGTTTCTGATTGCGCAGTTTGGAAAGAATGCTCAATACACAGAAAAAATTACTGGCAATGAACTGATGGACATGACAATGAACATTTTGGTTGCTGTCCAGCGGGAAATTGGTGGTGGTGTGGTTTATTTGGAATGCGAAGAAAGGCCGCAGTTATTGACGTTCTATGAGAATGAACAGAATCGCTTTAGAGTTTTTGGAGAAAGATACTCCGATAAAGATCAAGTGAAGTATATTCAGTTGCTAAGATTGTTCTGATTGCCGATACCCTTGTATAACTACCAATTGGAAAATCAGAAGCGAAGAATTATCTGAAAATTTTCAGGCACAGCTAAATAGCCAGCGTATTGTGTGGAATGAACCACATGATACGCTGGCTATTTTTGTTTTTAGGTGACTTTGAAAACTGATTAGAGGGATGGCTCATATTTTCGCGTGTGCTGCTGTTCGTGCTGCTGCACTTCTTGTTCTGTGCCGAGGATGCTGTCTACATTGGCACACACGGTCTGGAGTTCTTTGTGATAATCCTTGAAATAATGGTAAGTATCGTATTGGGCGTCCTTCTGAATCGTAAGCTGCTCTTTTTCTGCTCGAAGGTCTTTCATGGTAGGAAACTTCCCATCAGGCGAGTGCTGCTTCAGAATTTGAAGTGCTTCCTCATATTGGGCAAGTTCGTCCGAGTGGGCTTGACGGAAAATCTTCTTATTCGGAGCTTTTAGAAATTCTCCGTAAATGGATTTTGTGGAGAGATACTGACCAAGGTAATGAATCTGCTCGTTTGTTTTTCGCAGTTTGCTTTCAGTGAGCTTTGCATCGCCGCGCGCTTTTGCCATTTTGGTATAGATGGCATCCGCAGTTTCGGAAAGCTTCTCACGAGAATCATATCCATGCTCCTGCACATAGGCAACGGTCCGGGCCATCTGCTGCAGATTGGAAATTTTTACTTTCTGTGCATAAGCGCGGCTCTGCTGGGCTTTTACACAGGTCTGTAAGTCAACCACAAGGCGCAGATCGGACTTGATGAACAGGATAGCCATAGGATCGTCTACTGCCCAATGAGGATTGTTCTGCTCTGCAGTCCTTGCATTTTCTGCAAGAATTCGGAGAAGTTTGTCGCGGTCATAATTGGAACCCAGCGCACGGGCAGAGATATACTTCTGTCGGTCAGCAGGAAGATAGCTGAATCGTCCACGATGGTCTTTTACTGAAATCCCGTACTCTGCTTTCAGCAGTCTTTGAAATTCTTCAAAAGATGTGGCACGTTCTGCAATGTCCGAAATGGCGTTGCGGATTTTTTCTTTGCCCGTTTCAAAAGTGGTGTGCATGGGAGTGATGCCCTCAATCATAAGCTCCATGTTGGCAATGTCCAGATTTTGCTGACCGCGCTGTTTGGCGTAATACTCCTGCGGCGAAATTCTGTCAGGGGCAGGGGAGAGCAGATCGACCTGATGCAGTCCCTCACGTTGGCAAATATCCATCAAGGATTTCTGCAGGTGCTTCAAATAGTCTTTGGTAAGGTGATGTTTATATCCAGCCTTGCAGTCGATAGGACGTTCGGTGAATGGCTGCGGGTCAACATCAAATTTGCGCAGGCTGTTGATTATAATATGGGTGTGAATGTTGCCTGTGCCGTTTTTACCATCGGTGTGAGTACAGACCAAAGCCTGATGCCCCGGAAAATTGGCCTTTGCATATTCCATGCCGATGGCCTGCGCCCACTCGCCTGTCAGGTTGTGGTCAGTGTTGTCTTTCGGATCGTGGCTGATGATGTAATGGTGGCTTTTGATTTCATCGTAAGTGTTGTTCTTGTTATACTCTTGGTTCAACAGTTCGCATTCAAGGTCGAATGTTTCAGGATCACAGTTCAATCCCTCAAGATAAAATTCTTCCCGGAGCATCATGTTCCCGTTTTCATCAAGGACAGGAACCAGATGAAATTCATCATGCTGGTATTTCAGATAGTCGAGGGCACTCCCATAATTGGCATTTTTACTTGCGATGTGTTTTAGAATTGCCACGATATGCACCTCCAAGCTGAACGATTTCCTGCCGCAGTTCACGGATTTCCGCAATGCACTTTTTCAGTTCTTCCAACATTCCGCGCGAAGCCAGACCGCCGCCGTGGAAATAGCGCGCAATCTGGTTGAGGTTGTTCCCGATGCCAGCAGCCTGAGCAGTCAACTTCTGAATTTCACCAATATCGGCAACGATGTTGTAGTTGACAGTCACTTTTTCAGATAGAGCCTGCTTGCGCACAAAAGTAGAGATGGGATAACCAGCATCTTTTGCATATCCGGCCACCAGTTCATATTCGATGTTGCTGAAACGAACCATTACATTGCTTGTGCGTCTTATGCTTTCTTCCTTTTTTGGTCGTGCCATAGTGTGATCCTCCTGCGTTTTTATAGTTGCAAAGCAACTCCCGACAAGCCGTAGGCGTTCGGCTGCGAACACATTTATGTGGAGCCAGACAGCAAAAATCTGAGATTTTGTGCGTGCCGTGGGAATGGGGAACGGAATCCCCATCAAGATTGCCGGGAACGAAAAATCACGAAAGTGAGTTTTGAGTTACTATGGGCGAATCTTGCGCTAAGAGAGAAAAGCCCCAGCGTTTTGCCGTATTCCGCAGGCCCATCAAAAAAGATGCTTCTATAAATATGAATCCGAAGCCCCGATGCAGGATACACTTTTCAAATTTTTCTGTAATTTTTTCAAACACTGTATCCCCCGATGCCTTTCTGAATTCATATTAGTAAAGGGGGATTGATTTCCATGAAGCAGAAAGAACGATTTGACGAAAAGCCAAAGCAGGAGCATACGGAGCCAGACTATCACAGAAAAATCATTATCAAGGGCATCACCGTGTATGAATCGTTCCGACCAGAAGGCAGTGAACTGTGGGACTGCCTCTTGCAGAGTATGGGGAAACACTGAAAAAAAGATTTTTTAAAATTGTGCGCTACAGCTTGATTTTCGCGTCACAGCTTGGTAAAATACAGATGGGTTAAGTGAATATGTGCAATCAAAAGCCATTGACTTTCTGGATTTTACCATGCAAATTGCGTGGAGACAGGAGGTTTAATGGCTTTGTTTTTTTACAAGGAAAAGAATAAAGACATACGGGCAGCGGCCTATCTGAGATTGTCCATCGAGGACGGAGATAAGGCTGAAAGCAACAGCATCGGAAACCAGAGAGAACTGATTCGGGATTTCGTTGCAGAACGACCAGAACTGCATTTGGTAGGAGAATATGCAGATGATGGTTACACGGGAACCAATTTTGAGCGACCAGGCTTTACGCAGATGATGGAGGACATCAAATCCGGTAAAATCAACTGCATCATAGTCAAGGACTTGTCTCGACTTGGCCGTAACTACATTGAGATGGGAAAGTATCTGGAACAGATTTTTCCTATGATGGGAATTCGGTTCATCGCCATCAATGATAATTACGATAATGCGAACACCGAGAGCAGTGATTCAGACAGCATCGTTGTTCCCTTTAAGAATCTGCTGAACGATTCCTACTGCAGGGACATTTCCATTAAGGTTCGGAGCCAGTTGGACATTAAGCGGCGCAAAGGGGAGTTCATCGGCGGATATGCAATGTACGGTTACTGCAAAGATGAACGGAACAAAAGCCGGTTGGTGGTGGATGAGTACGCAGCAGAAATTGTTCGTTCTATCTACCGCGGAAAATTGGAAGGCATGAGCGCAAAGGTTATTGCGGAACAGCTGAACAGCGAGGGGGTTCTGGCTCCCAGTGAGTACAAACGACTGTGCGGATTGAATTATCACAGCGGCTTCAAGGCCGGAACTCATGCAAAGTGGCAGGCGATTCAGGTGCTTCGGATTTTGAAAAATGAAGTTTACACCGGAACGATGGTGCAGGGTAAACGGCAGAAAATCAATTACAAGATTAAGAAAATCCGTGACGTAGAAGAATCCGGCTGGATTAAAGTTCCCAATATGCACGAGGCCATCATTCCACAGAAATTGTTTGACACCGTACAGGAAGTTTTGAAGCTGGACACCTGTGCATCGAAAGGACAGCAGACAGTCAATCTCTTTTCAGGTATGGTTCGGTGCGGGGGCTGCGGACAGAATATGGTGCGGCGCACTGTATCAAAAAATGGAAAGAAGTATGTTTATCTGCACTGCATCACAAATCATAACGGCCTGGGCTGTTCTTCACACCTTATCAGTGAAAGTAAATTAGCAGAAGTGGTGCTGGCTGCATTGCAGGGAAAAATTCAGCAGATCAGTGGATTGGAACAGCGGCTGGATGAAATCAATGAGATTCCCAAAAATCAACGCAGGTTAAAATCGGTAGAAGAGCACATGAAAATGCTGGAACAGGAAGAACAGAAATACCAGACCCTGCGCCGTCAGCTTTATGAAGATATGAGCAACGGCATTGTCAGTAAGGATGAGTATAAAGAGTTCAGCCGTTCCTTTAATGAAAAAGTCGAAAATATCCGTAAGGCAAAAGCGGAAATGAACCGTCAGCTGGATAGCCTGAACAATCTGGATGTGGAACATTTGCCGTGGATCGAAGATTTTAAATCCTATCAAAACTTAACGAGTTTGAATCGCCGTGTTCTGGTAGAACTGGTGGAAAGCATTACAGTCTATGATAAAGAGCACATTCACATCCAATATCGCTTCGACCAGGAAATCCGCAATGTACTGGAATATTGCAACAGCATTCCGACAACAGAAACGGAGGGGAGTACAGTATGAAATGTGTAAGCTATACTCGGACGATGCCTTGGAAAAACCATACAGGTGAACTGACGATTGCCGACCAGAATCAGCGTATTGCAGAATACCTGGCTGAACATAAAGAGTTCGATTTACAGAAAAAGTATTCTGACCGTAAGGGTGCAGAAAACGCGAGTGCGGCATTTGACAAAATGATTGATGATGGAGTGGGACGAAAATTTGACTGCATCATTGTAGCATCTATGTATTACTGTGGGCCTGGCTTCCCGGCGGCGCGTCAGTCAATCAAGGAAACTCTCTATGAGACAGGCGTGGATCTGATCGTTCTGGAAGAAGGACTGGATACCAGAACTGCCAGTCGAAAAGAGGTTGAGGACTATTTTGAGGAGAAACGCTGCGAGATGCACGCAGAAATCATGTTTGCATGGAGGAAGAAGCAGGGCGCAGGATTCCGGCTGACCAATTCCGTTCCGTATGGTTATATCCGCAGGAACGGTGAAAGCAACATGGTAAAGGATGAAGAGGTTGCTCCGTATCTGAGCGAAGCTTTTTCCAGATATGCATCGGGACAGAAGATGCGTGATATTGCAAAATGGTTGAATGAACAGAATGTCGAACCACCGATGAGGCACAAAAAAAGAATTCAGGGAAAACCATATGAGGGAGAATCTGATCTGTGGACATCGGATAATCTGAGGGGATTGTTCAGAAATCCAACATATACGGGTGCAACGGCAAACGGAAGCCGTCAGATTATTGCAGAGAACTGCCATGAGCCGTACATGACAAAAGAACAGTTTTATGCGCTTCCTTGCAATATGCAGCAGAGTGAAAACAAAATATCAACTCGGAAAAAATATAAAAAACCGAATCCTCTTGCAAAGCGCATCATTTGTACCTGTGGACGTCCACTTTATTGGCATAAGGATAAGAAAACGGGAGAAGAACTATTCTATTGCAGCTACTGCCGTGCTCACAAGGAGAATGGAAAGGAATTGAAAGCTCCGGCTGCATCTGTATATAAAAAGGTGATAGATGCTATGGAGAGAGAACGTCGAGAAGAAGAAAAGATGTACTCCGCAATTCAGCAGGGAGCTGGCAGAAAAGCAATTGAAGCAGTAAGAGCTGATAGTTCGATGCAGATGAAGACCATTCTGGCTGAACTTAATATGGAACAGTTTCGCCGTGTACCGTTATATGAAAGCTATATGGCCGATGAAATCACGGAAGAACAGTATCGTGCTGAAGTGCTGGATTATGAAGAAGCCCATCGAAAGCTGAATGAACAGCTTACAACAATCATGGAAAATACAATGGTATGGGAACGGGCATTGAGTTTGCGAAATCCGTGGATTCAGCAGATGGAACAATATAAGACCCCAGATGCACTGGATCGTAATTTTGTGAAAAAGTACATTGAACAGGTCGTGGTTACATTTTTAGGCGATAGACAGGCAGAAATCAGTCTAACGATGAAAACAGAGGAATGGAAGCAGATGCTTGAACGGATAGAATTGGAGGGTACAGACGATGGCACGAAAAAGTAGAAAGAATTTGCTCCAACCGGAACAGGCAACGGTTTCAGTGCAGTTCCCGGAATTGGATGAAGAAAAGATACCAACTGCAATCTATGGACGGCTTTCGGTGGAAGATGATGAAGATAACGAAAGCATGGAAACACAGATTGCACTGGTGCAGGATTTTATTAACCGTAGCAGTGAATTAAATTATGTAGATACGTATTTTGACAATGGATTTACAGGAACAAATTTCAAGCGCCCGGCCTTTACCCGTTTGATGAACGATGTGCGGCAGAAAAAAATCAAGTGTATCGTTGTAAAAGACCTATCGCGTTTTGGCCGTAACTATCTGGAAGCGGGATACTATATTGAAACCGTATTTCCATTTCTAGGTGTTCGCTTGATTGCTGTCACCGATCATTTTGATAGTACGCGCAAAGAGGATATGGAAAGCCTGGCTCTTCCGATTCGGAATATGGTCAATACCATGTATGCGAAAGACATTTCCAAAAAGGTGTGGACTTCCTTGCAGCGTAAAAAAGAAGCTGGCTATGCAGTCGGAAGTGATGCTCCGTTTGGATATATTCGGAATCCAGTGACAAAACGAAATGAGATTGACCCGGAAACAGCCTTTTATGTACAGTTGATTTTCCAGTGGGTACTGATGGGCGTAGCGATTTTTGAAATCGCCAGACGGTTGACCCTGCTGAAGGTTCCAACCCCACGGGAGTGGCATCGGAAAATTGTTGAGGGAAAGGAAGTCGTTACTTATAAAAAATGGGGCGAAACCTCGGTACGGCATATGCTGGCAAATCAAACCTATGTGGGAGATACCATCAACAATAAAAGTACACAGAGATTTTTTGCTGGGCAGGACAAACGTGACTTGTCGAAAGAGCAGTGGTATGTGGCAAAAAATACACATCCAGCTATCATTGCAAGGGATGATTTTGAAAAGGTGCAGGAGATTCTGACGAAGAATCAGAAGGTGTTCAAAACAGTAAGAGCTGAGTCGGAACAGATTCGCACGGAGTATCAGAATGACCTTGCCGGAATGGTGTTCTGTGCAGACTGCGGCAGATCGATGGATTTTGACAGACTTCCGCATGGAGCAGAAGAAAGTAAAAAGGTTTGCTACTATATTTGCAGAGCAAGGCAGGCGGATGATAAGTGCATCGGACACCAGATTACGGAAAAACTGCTAAAAGCTCTGGTAATGGATCAGCTGCATCTTTTCATCGTTCGGCTCAGTGATAAGCGTAAGGTTTTGGAAGAACTGAGAAAAATCGAAGATATGCAGAATCCTGTCTACCGTGCAAAAAGTGAGATTATGAGCCTGACGGATAAAGTTGGCCAGATGGCAAAGAAAAGAGAACAGCTTTATGCAGATTATGTGGCAGGCGTGGTGGATTCTAAAGATTATCAACTGATTCGGGAAGATTATTCCAAACAGTATGACGGCCTGCGAGCAGCACTGCAGAGAGCAGAAGCCAAAAAGGTGGAAGTAGAACAACAGATCAGAGAATATCTGAATATGACTTCCAACCTGGAAGAGCATCTGGATGATTTTGGATTTGATGCTCAGCTGGTAAAATCCCTTGTGCAGAGAATCGAAGTGAGTGCAGATAAGCGGATTCGCATTGTATTTGGATTTCAAGATGTGTTTGCGGACCTTGGAAAGGAGAGTGCGGGAAAATGATTGCAGCGTATCAGCGCATTTCAAGGGCAGACGGTGATTTGGGTAAGGATGGTAAAGACAAGAGCAACAGCATCGAAAACCAGAAAGAACTGATCCAGCGGTATATTTCCCACAAAGAGAGTCTGCAAAATCTGCCTGTGATGGATTTTGTGGATGATGGTTACACAGGCAGCAATTTCGACAGACCGGGCTTTCAGAAGATGATGGATGGTGTGCGCAGTGGCGAGATTTATACCATTATCGTAAAAGACCTGTCTCGTTTTGGACGCGATTACATTGGTGTGGGCGAGTACATGGAGCAGATTTTTCCACTACTGGGTGTCAGGCTCATCTCCATCAATGACAACTATGACAGTAGCAATTATAATGGTACAACCTTGGGGATGGATTTGGTTGTCAGCAACCTGGTAAACACCATGTACTGCCGAGATGCAGGAAAGAAACTTCGGACAGCCAATCGAGTGAAGTGGCGCAAGGGCATTTCTACAGCGTCTGCTGCACCGTTTGGTTATCAGTTTGACCCGAATAGAAAAGGATCATATATCATTGACCCTCCAGCGGCAAAAATTGTCCGTCGTATTTTTGACCTTGCGATTCTGGGATTGGGAACGCGAGAAATAGCGATGGCATTGAATGATGAAAATGCTCCTGTGCCGAGTGTTTATAACCGGGAGCATAAGGCGTATGGAAAAGAAACGACTTACACGATTGCACCTGTGATTCTTTGGGATAGTTCTCGCGTTTGGAAAATCCTCACGGCGTATGTGTACACCGGAGCGATGGTTCTGGGAAAAAGTCAAAGGTTAATTTCCGGCAAGAAAATCATTCGCATTGTTCCCAAAGGGCAACAATACATTACGGAAGGAACCCATGAAGCTATCGTCAGTCGGGAAGAATTTGAAAAAGCGCAGCTTGTCATAAGAAACAACGGGCATAGAGTAGTGATGGGAAGCGTGGATTTTCCCCTTAAGGGAAAAATTCGATGCGGTAATTGCAGACGAGTCCTGGGATATGACTACAAACAGGCTTCTCCCATATTCTGGTGCAGAGAGGGAATGGAACTTATTGGTCAGACCCAATGTTCATCAGAGATATATCAGGCCAGTGATATTGAAAATGCAGTGTTTCAGGCATTAAAAAAAGAACTTTCTCTATTGGACTCTCTCTATGGTGATATTAAAAAGGAAGAACAGAGTTTAAAAGAAGCCAGTAGAAAGGCGAGCCGTCGAAAAACTTTGATGGAGCAGGAACTGAAAAATCTGAAAGGTGAGAAGATGCGGATGTATGAGGAATACGCGGCAAGAACGCTCTCTCTGGACAATTATAAGAACAAAAAACAGGAATGCGATAGGAAGATTGCAGAAGTGCAGGACAAAATCGAACAATTCAAAGCGGAAGAATCTGTCAAGAGCGTTGTTCCAGGGACGGTACGCGCAGCAGCAGAACAGGCAGAAAATTTCCTGCACGGCACGAGACTTACGGCAAGCATGGTGTCAGCCTTCATTGAAAATGTTTATGTGCATGAGGGTGGGCGTATCGTAGTACGGTTTAAATATGAGCGGAGCATACAGGATACTGTAAAAGCACTGCACACAAGCTAAATTTGAAAGAGGACTGGGTTGCCCATGTTGGAACATCAGAGAGTGTGCTATAACATGGGCAACAGACCAGCCAGAAAGAGGACATTATGAAAGCAATTCGATGGCTGTTAAAATTGATGCTGGTGATGATAACCCTCCCGCTGATCCTTGCTGTATGGCTGGCAAAGTGGTTTGCGGCATTTCTGCATCATTGTTCGGCATGGATTTTCTATCTGCTGGGCAGTGTGCTACTGGCAACGGCGGTCCTTTCGTTCTTGATGCAACAGTCGCAAGGAGTGGAAGCACTTCAAATGCTGATCGGTGGATTTGTGATTTTTATGGTCCCGCAGGTGGTCGGCAGCGTAGTTGTACTTCTGGAACTGGCGGTAGTAATGCTTCGGCAGGTATGGTACATATAAGATGTCCGCCCCGGATAGCCTGCCTTTGGAACTGCACGAAAAAACAACGCCCGTCTGGGTGAGGGGATTTGTGAATCTTCTCGACCAGGCGGGTGTTTCATTCCGCAGGAATGTGATAGTTATAGAATGAGCGTTTCTACCTATATATAATGGAATGCCGCCACAGCCACCGACTATACGGTACTATGACGGCATTATTTTTTATCGTCTGGAATGAACTGCACGACATCATTGGGAGTGCAATCGAGCATCTGACAGAGTTTTTCCAATGTGGATAGTGTAATATTCCGATTCTTTTTCAGAGTGTCCAGCGTTTTGTTGTCCAAGCCGTTTTTGAGAAGCTGGTACTGTGTTACCTGCTTGCGGCGCATAGTTTCCCACAGAGGAGTAAAATCAATCAAAGCTGTCACCACTTTTGCTTGTAAAAAATTGTTCTTTACGTTTCATTATACGGGGTGGGTATGCAAATGGATATTGTGGAGATACCCACAATGCGGTATAATAAGTAAGATAGAGAGTCTGCAAATAGTGTTTGCCCATGTTATGACATTAATGATAATGCTATAACATGGGCAACTTTGTAATAGGAAGAAAAAGTGGAAGGAGGGAGAAATGTGGCAAGCGATAGTCATGCTAAAAGGCCAATTGTGGTAGAACGACGTAAGGAAAAGGGAAGAAAAAAGACACCTCGCCTGACAAAGACCTATGATGTGAAAATAATTCCTGCAACAGTGGGTGTCGTGGCGGAAACAGAAGAACCACCTAAAAAGCGTGTCGCTGCATACTGTCGTGTCAGCACAGATCAGGAGGCGCAGGAAACCAGTCTGGAAGAGCAAATGGCACATTTCAACACTGTTATAGCGGAGCATCCAGACTGGGAGCTGGCAGGCATTTATGCGGATGAAGGAATCTCTGGTACACAAGTTAAGCATCGAGTGCAGTTTCAGCAGATGATAGAGGATGCAAAGGCTAAGAAAATTGATCTGATTCTTACGAAGTCTATCAGTCGATTTGCTCGTAATGTGGTGGACTGCCTGACTAATATTCGATTGCTGCGGAACCTCCGGCCACCTGTCAGTGTGTATTTTGACAAGGAACGCTTGGATAGTCTGGATGAAAAGGCAGAAGTATTTCTGACGATGCTGGCTTCTTTCGCACAGGAGGAATCCCGAAGCATCTCCACTAATATCAAGTGGGCGACTCGAAGCCGGATGAAAGCCGGAACGCAAAAAATCAGTACGACGAGTCTGCTGGGCTATGATACGGATGATGATGGCGAAATGGTGATCGTTACCAACGAAGCTGAAATTGTTCGTACCATCTATATGAGCTTTGATAAGGGAATGCACCCGGCAGAAATTGCAGAAAAGCTCAATGCGTTGGAAATCAGAACAATCAAAAATAACCCGTGGACGGGTGAATCGGTCAAGAATATCCTGCGGAATGAAAAATACTGCGGCGACGTTCTGATGCAGAAAACCTATACGGTAGATTGTTTGACCCACAAGACCAAGAAAAACGAAGGCGAGGTGGAGCAGTATTTTATACCAGATCATCATCCCGCAATCGTAGAACGAGAGATCTGGGATAAGGCACAGGTACGGCTGGAACAGATTGCAGGCAAGCGGAGGCGTATTCGCCAAAAGCAGCAAAGGCTGGTTCCTTTACGAAAAGGAGTGCTGTTAGGATTCGTTCCCATCAGACCTACATGGAAGGCTGTTTCCTTCAAGAGATTGGAAACGGCAACAGAAAAGGTGATGGCACTGGTTGATGCAAAGCCAGAGCAGGTACACATAGAATATGAAAGCGAGGAATGTGAAATGGAAATTTTGAAAGGATTTGAGGTAATCAATCTAAAGCAACCGAAAGGCGAGTCTGTTATGACGGTGACTTCAAACAGCCTGAAATTCAATAAGGCAACAGCTGTAGAGTTAAACTACGCGCCTTACATCAAGGTGCTGCTCAACGCAAAGACCAGGCAGATTGCGATTCAGCCTTGTTCAGAAAAAGATCCGAATGCGATCAAGTTCAGTAATGAGGAAAGCAAGCAGACTTATGCAATCAGCATTAAGGTGCCGGCTATCCAGGTAGAGTTTCGGAGAATGCTGCCTTTCGAGGATGACAACGGTGGTAAACTTAGCTATACCTTGAATGGAACCTTGTACCCGGATGAGCAAGTTGTCATTTATGATATTGGGGATGTGAAACCGGAAACAGAAAAGAAACGCCGGGGCAGAAGAAAAAAATCTGAAATTGAAGCAGAACAAAAAGAGAACTAAGAATAATATTTGAAGATTTGGTAGTGGCTCCCACTTGTGATTCAAAGGAAACTTTGAGTTGCAGGTGGGAGATTTTTTATTGTGAAAAAGGCTATCTTCCTGACAAACCAGATGAATCTTTGCCGGACTTTTAACGAATGTTTATTTTTTAACAAAGAACATGATGGAGAGGGAAAAGTGTATCGCTTGCTCGAAAATTAAAAATCTTAGTCTTTTTTAACAAAAATCTCAGGGCATTTTTGACACCTATCTTTTCGGGCTGTTGATGGCATGTTGGATCGAATTTCTGCTTTTGATGAAAAAACCAGAGATAAGCAGGATTTTTGGAAAAGATTGATATGGAATCCTGTAAAGATATGGCGCAGCACAGAAAAAGATTAAACGAGGAATCTTTTATGATTGAAAAAGGTGAAGAACCTAGATCATCAGCGGTAAAAATGAAGATTAGGGCAAAAAAATAGACCGCCAAAGAGAAAAATGGCGGAATATCAAGGAAAATCAAGGATTTGCGGCGGGATGTGGCAGCACTTCTAAAATAGAAATTTGTGAAAAATGTTGTCCAAGACTTGACATCGGGCGGTGGTTATTGTTTACCAAAAGATACTAAACAGTTGCTTGTTAATTATACTAATGTACCTGAGAATTTAATACAAGCCATTGTGGAAAGCAACCGTACTCGCAAGGACTTCATTGCCGATCAGGTGCTTCATAAAGCTGGCTACTATGATTATTATAATCGGGATGACTATAATTCTGTAGAAGAGAAACGTTGCGTAGTGGGTGTTTATCGTTTAACGATGAAATCGAATTCAGATAACTTTCGTCAATCTAGCATCCAAGGTGTAATGAAGCGTATCAAAGCAAAAGGAGCAGAAGTGATAATCTATGAGCCGACCTTAGAGGATGGTAGCACATTTTTGAGTAGTAAGGTGGTGAATGACTTTACGAAGTTTATGGAACAAAGTCAGGTGATTATAGCGAATCGATATGATAGTTGTTTGGATGAAATGAAGGAGAAAGTTTATACAAGGGATATTTTTAGCAGAGATTAAATAAGTATTTTTTAGATTAAATATTGATTCTGATTTATAAACAAGATGGAGAATAATCCTTCTGGTAATAAACGTATTGCTAAAAATACATTGTTGCTTTATTTTCGAATGCTGTTGACCATTTTAGTAGGGCTTTATACTAGCCGTGTAGTGCTCAATACACTGGGAATAAGCGATTATGGTGTTTATAATATTGTTGGTGGTGTTGTGACCATGCTTGCTTTTTTGAATTCAGCAATGGTAGCAGCTTCCCAACGCTTTATTTCATTTGAATTGGGTACTGGTGATTTGGAAAAGCTGAAAAAGGTTTTTTGTACATCAGTATCCATACATATAACTTTAGCCATTCTTATATTAATTGTTGCAGAAACAATTGGCTTATGGTTTGTCAATGCTTATTTGAATATTCCTCTAGACAGGATGGAAGCGGCTAACTGGGTTTATCAATGTTCAGTCCTTACATTGATTTTGACAATAATAAGTGTACCTTATAATTCATGTATTGTTGCACATGAGCATATGAGAGCTTTTGCTTATGTTAGTATTGTTGAGGTAATTCTAAAACTAGCGATAGTCTATCTGTTATTAATTGGTGACTTTGATAAGTTGATATTATATGCTATATTGATAGCTGTAGTTGCTTTTATTATTCGAATAATATATGGTATTTATTGTAAACAGAATTTTGAAGAGTGTACTTATCATTTTCTATTTGATAGAAAACTATTTAAAGAAATGTTTGCTTTTGCAGGTTGGAGTGTTATTGGCAATTTAGGTTTTTCATTAAAAGACCAAGGCTCTAATATCATTCTAAATCTATTTGGAGGAACAACAGTTAATGCTGCACGTGGAATAGCAATGCAAGTTAATGGGATTATTAGTAATTTTTCTTATAATTTTACGATGGCTTTAAACCCTCAAATAACAAAACAATATGCGGCAGGTAATATGAATGAATCTGGAAGATTGGTATATACAGGATGTCGTTATTCATTTTATTTGCTACTATTGATTGCAATCCCAGTTATGATTAATGTCGATTATTTGTTACAATTATGGTTGGGAACTATTCCTAAATATACATCTCAATTCTTATTGTTGGCTTTAATTACAGCATTAATAAATGTTATGTCTCCTCCATTAACAACGGCTTTACAAGCAACAGGGAATATTAAAGTTTTTCAAATAGTGATATGCATTATTATGTTATGT
>ERZ506887.230-NODE-230-length-34909-cov-8.473002_pt1 | contig 34909 bp, 32 predicted proteins | sample MGYA00512905_ERZ506887 | MGnify/ENA metagenome assembly ERZ506887 | reverse complement strand
GCGAGCTGGGTTCAGAACGTCGTGAGACAGTTCGGTCTCTATCTATCGTGGGCGTTGGAAATTTGCGTGGCTCTGACACTAGTACGAGAGGACCGTGTTGGACTGACCTCTGGTTTACCGGTTGTGCCGCCAGGCGCACCGCCGGGTATCCATGTCGGGATCGGATAAGCGCTGAAAGCATCTAAGTGCGAAGCCGGCCACAAGATTAGATTTCCTTATGAGGGTCGTCAAAGACGATGACGTTGATAGGAGGCAGGTGTAAAGACAGCGATGTCAAAGCCGAGCCTTACTAATTGCCCGAAACTTGCATCCGCTCTGGCTAAGAGGGCGTGCCTGCTCAAAGTTAGTACAACGAGAAGTAGTTGCGAGAAAAAAGTAAACGAAAAAGAAATTGCTTCGAGATCGTAAAATCGAAGTGTTGTCCAAACGATATTCTGGTGGTTATAGCGTTGGGGATCACCTCTTCCCATTCCGAACAGAGAAGTTAAGCCCAACCGCGCCGATGGTACTGCACACCCGCGGGAGAGTAGGTCGCCGCCAATTTTTCCTAATTATCAAGCAAGCCTCTTTCTGAGTAATCAGAGAGAGGTTTTTGCGTTTTATGCATAAGGCTCATGGGCTGGGCTACGAACGTTTCATTATATAATGGCATTTATGGTGAAGTCGCTTTCTATATTAATTCCTGTTTACAACAATGAGTGTACTGCATTGGTGCGTTGCTTGCAGCAGCAATGTGCCTGTATTGACGGACTTTGTTATGAAATTTTAGTGGCTGACGATGGTTCTACGAATCACGATGCTATTTGTTCTAATCGTTCATTGAACTTGTTACCTGGTTGTCGCTTTATTGAGCGTGCTGTAAATGTGGGACGTGCTGCTATACGTAATTTCTTGGCGCAAGAGGCAAAAGGGGATTTCTTGCTCTTTTTAGATAGTGATGTTCGCATTGTGGGCAATGATTTTATTTTGAATTACGTTGCTTGCAAGCACTATAAGGTGGTGTTGGGTGGATATGTTTTAAAACCTGACAATGTGAACGAGGTGAAGGGTAATTTGCGCTATCGTTATGAACTTTCGTGTTTGAAAAAGAATCATGTATCGAATCGCCAGCTATCGCCTTACAAGGCATTTCGTACTTGTAATTTCATGATTGAAAGAAACTTAATGCTGAAGTTGCGCTTTGATGAGCGTATTACGCGCTATGGCTATGAGGATGTGTTATTTGGTAAGCAGCTGCAAGCCGAGGGGGTGCAGGTTCTACACATTGACAATGTTGTTGCTTTGCATAAATTTGATACGAATGCTGTTTTTTTGCGCAAAACAAATGAGGCTATGCACACTTTACATGATATGGCTGATGCTATGCGTGGTTACACGGGCATTCAGTCTTTAGCCGAAAGGTTAAATCGTTGGCACGTGGCTTGCCTTATTTTATTTCTTTATGCTCCTTTGAGTCATTATGTGCAGCGTAACTTGATGGGAACGAATCCGAGTGTTAGGTTGTTCCATATTTATCGTCTTGTTACTTTTTTGCAGTATAGTTGTAGATAAGTAGTCCTCTTTTAAAAATATTTTTTTTATCGTCTTTTAAAATTAGTTATCTTACATTATCTTTGTACGTATCTTGATAGGATGTGTAAGGCTTTTGTTTAAAATGCTTTTGTACTATTATTGATTGTTTTTTATGAATTCAAACAAGTATGAGGAAGATTTTTCTGCTTAGCTTTTGGCTATTCCTGCTCTGTTGGTGTGTGGGAATTAGTGGAGTTGTGCCTTTAAAGGCGCAAAGTAATGCAACTGACATTGTTAGTGGCAAGTATTATTGGATAAAGTCGGCCAATCAACGGACTGAAGCACAACAGATGGGGTGCCTTTATGACGATAATGGCACGCTGCGTGCTCAAGCCAAAAATGCTACTGAGGGAAGTGATGAGCAGGCGCTTCAGCTATGGCTTGTTACGGAGGTGAGTGGAAAAACGGGCTATTACACCATCCAAAATAAAAAAACGGGCAAGTTTTTGCAAGGGGCTACGGACACAAGTACGGACGTAACGACTACAACTACTGCCACTGAGGTGTATGTACCTAAAAACACGAAAACGGGTAACTCACTCACTTGGTTCAACATTTTGCCTACTGAAGGTGCGCAATATAGTTTAAATTGGCGTTACAATGATAACAAAACGTACATTGCTGGTTATGCTTGTAATGATGGAAAGAGCAGTGGACTTTCAGGTTCTGAATGGGCTTTTATACAGTTTAAAACACAAGAGGAGATAACTGCTGAACGCGACGCGGTTCAAACGGCTGCAGGACAAGTAAAGCCTGTGGCTGGTGATAAGGTGTATCGTATTTTCAATTATTCTGACAAATTTAATACGCAAGCTGCTTGTGAACTTGATAATAAGTTAGGTAGTGTGGCCGATGGCACCGATAACAATGCGCAGTATTGGCAACTTATTGACCAGGGTAATGGTAAGGTGGCTTTGCAAAACTACTTGACGGGTCATTATGTGCAGTCGTTGAGAGGCGTAAAGGACACGCAATACTTGATGGGCATAAATCCTGCTGCTTTTACTATTCAAGCTAATGAACATGTAAGTCAGACGTATGCTTATGACATACGTGATGTAGCGCAAGCTGATGGTACGTTTTTGGGATTGAATTGTACGGACAAACCCAATGGGGCTATTTATAGTTGGACTTTGTATGATGGCAGCAGAGATGCTAATTCGTTGTGGGTTTTTAAAGAGGCTAATTTAACGGATGAACAATTAGCTACCATTAAGGCTGAACGTGCTAATTATGACAAGCAGAACCAATTGCTTAGCTTGTTGTCTTATGGCAAAATACGCATTAAATCGCGCCGTGCTACTCATGAAAAGTGGAATGAAGGCGGGAGTATAAAGTATGTTGATTGTACTGGACGCCTCGCAACGGATATGACGGGGGCAGTGACTGATAAAAATGGCACTTGCCGTATGGAACAAGCTAAAACAGGTGATGATGCGTATAGACAAGTATGGTTGGTGGAGAGCAATGGTGCAGGCTTCCAATTTAAAAATGTTTATACGCAAAAGTATCTGGACTATAAAAATACAGGGAATGCAAAGGTGTTCTATGTTCGGTGGAATCCTGATAATGCAGCTGGAGAAAATTATATTAACCTTTGTGAAAATGCAAATTTTAAAGATAAAGGGCTTCATTATCAAACTACCTATCATGTGCTGGTGGGTTGGGATGTGAATGCAGATGATTATTGTGGTTGCGACTGGGTGCTTGAAAAAGCAGAGGACATTACTGATGATAACATAAAGGTTTTTTGCGATAAAAAAGCGGGACGCTTAAACAGTATCACCACTACCAACTATATTGTGATTCGTAACACGGATGGTAGTGTGTTAACAGAGAACCTTACATCAGGTGCAGAGGAGTCTGTGGGACGTAACACTGATAAAATGAATCAGGTGTGGAAACTGGAGACTGTTGATGGTAAAGAGGGATATTACCAAATAAAGAATGTTTTGACGAATCATTATGTGGGCTTTGCCAATTATGACACACAAATTTATAACCAAACTACAGCTTCTGAAGGTGGATACAAAATAAATGCTTTGTCCTCTTATAATAAGTATGGCAGTTATTGGGAACTCCGTCCAACGAGTTTGCCTAATAGGTGTTTGCACCGTTCAGGTACGCGTGCTATTATATGGAGTACTTTTGACGATGTGGCAGCAACAGGTTCGGTTTGGAGCTTTGAATTGGCTAATATAACTGAGGACCAATTGGCCGAGGCTAAGGCACAATATAATTTGAATAAAAATGAAATAGCTTCGGTCAGTACTTATGCTACTGCGTTAAGTGCATTGTTTAGTGATGCTGCTTGCACCACTTTGCAGCCCACATATCAAGCTATGAGTGATGATGAACTTAAAGCAGCTATGACCGAAAAAGGTCTAACTTCAGCTGTTTTGCAGCAGATGACACTTAAGGTAAAGAATAACTCATGGGCTGATTGGGAAAAAATATTCCGTGTGCGCAATGTGGAACCTTACACCAATCCTGATACTTGGAATGGCATCCTTAATATGGGGTATGTTTACACGCGCTTGAGCAATCCTACGGGTATATGGGGCAAAATGAACAATGTGGTATACGTGTTTGTGGGAGCCGATATTCCTGAAGGTGCAAGCATACACCTACGACAAGTGCCAAAAAGTGATGAACAAGGCACAAGTACGCAGCTTAGCAAGGGATTGAACATTGTGAATGTGGATAATGATGCTGCTTTGTATGTGAACTATGAGGTAACTACAAGTGATGCTGCCGATAGCAAAAAGTGGCGTGACTACCCTGACTTGCCTATACACATTGAAGGGGGTGAAGTGGATGGTTACTTTGATGCTACTCGCGAGGGTATTAACACCAACGAGGCTTGGAAGCAAATGGTGGCTAAAGGCATGTTTAGCAAACCTTTTGCTATGATGAAGGGACGCAACGTTATTTATCAAATGAATAGTACGCTGACCAAAGAAACCATTCCTGAAAAGATGCGCGAGATAGTCGACTTCTGGGACTGGATGGTAGACGTACAACATTCGCTTATGGCTGTGAACGAGTACAAAGATCGCTGGCACAACGTGTTGGGATTCTACTCATGTACTTATAATTATATGTTTGCGTCAAGCTTTGGTACGTATTACAACGAAAGCACGTTGGGCGAGATTCTTAGTTACGACAAGATGTCGGCTGGTGGTGGATCGCTTTGGGGACCATCCCATGAGGTAGGACACATTCATCAAAACTTGATTAACATGATAGGGTGTACCGAAATTTCGAACAACCTATTTTCACAAGCAGTTGTACACCTAAATGGTAAAACATCAACACGCTTGAATGAACGCAAATTTAAAGATGTGGCCGATCTTTATGCTGCTGGTACAAGTTGGCACGATTATAACCTTTGGGATCGTAATACGCTTTATCTTAAACTTTACCTTTATTATGAGGTGGCAGGGCATCACCCAGGACTCTTCTGCGAATTGTTCCGTCAGTTGCGCAAAGACCCTATGAATCATAGCAAGGGGAGTAAAAGTAACCCCGTACCTGCTTCGCAAGATTTCTTGAAATTTGCTACAAAGGTGAGCGACATTGTTAAGGAGGACCTTAGTGAATTCTTCCAAGCTTATGGCTTCTTTGTTCCGTTCAACACGCGTTGTATTGGCGACTATGGTGATTATTATACCAATTGTACACAAGAAATGATTGACGAAGCCAAGGCGCATATGCAACAGTATGCTAAGCCTAAGGGTAATTTGCTCTTTATTGAGAACCACATTAAGCATGAGCCTGCGCAAGACCATGCGGGAAATTACCTTTACGATGCTGCTGGAAACCTTATTTTACGCTCAGACTTTAGTGATACAGATGCTGTGGGCAAATGTGGTGATGTAGGTAGTTATTCTGACTATACTGATGGACATTATGCCAGTGGTTACACTTACACGCGTAGTGGCAACACTATCACTATGAATGGCAATGGTGCTGTGGGATATAAGGTGTATGATGCTGCAGGTAATTTGCTTTACTTTAGCAACTGCAATTCGTTTGTACTGCCACAATCAGTGGCCGACAAACTGAGCGGACAGACTATGGTTATAAAGGTGGCTCAACCTGATGGAACAGACATTACTTTGCCTACAGCTGGTGCTACTACTTATGCTCTTAAGGTGTATCATGCTGATGCTTTGACGGCTGACAAGAGTAACACAGTGTACACCGATGGCACTGCGCAAACCTTGCCTGTGCTTGTAGGCAATGCTATAGCTGTGATTCAGACCAGTGACGTGCAAAGTAGCAATTTGCCCTCAGCACTTGTGCAAGCTACGAATGTGGTGAATGGCAATGACAACACGGCTTACCATGTGGTGATAACTGATAAATTGGACTTTTACACTCCCACGAACTTTACGGCACAAAGCTTAAGTTACCATCGTTCAGGCACGGCTGGTTATAATAGTGTATGTTTGCCCTTTGCTGTGAATGTGTCTGACTTTGGTGCGGGGGCACGCTTGGAGCAATATGCATCAATGAATAGCAATACCATCAGTTTCACTTCAGTTACTGACGATAATGCAGCAGGTCAGCCATGCTTGGTTTATTGCCCTGATGAGGTAACTGAGTGGAACATTGAAAAGGAAAATGCGTATATAACAGCAAGCACCTTTGATACAAATGATGGTAATGCTACGCTGATAGGTTCGTTCATTAACACTCCCATTGGAGCTGGCTGCTACAAACTTACGGCTGATGGTGCAGCCTTTGGCATTACTACAGCCCAAGGCAAGGTAACGGCTTTCCGTTGTTATCTTAAGCCAAGTGGTGCAGCCGCAGCGCAGCGTTTGCAAGTGTTGCATGATGGGGGTGCTATAACGGCTGTTATGCCACAAACTAACGCTATAGCCCAGCCTGTAGAGGTTTATGACCTTAGTGGCCGACGTGTGCAGCATCCGCTTAAATCAGGGCTTTACATTGTAAACGGACAAAAAGTGATGGTAAAATAAGGAAAGTAGAGAAGTTGAAGGGTGGAGAAAGGTTTAGGAGTGAGGAATTAACGATAGGTTGAAGTTTAAACATTGGCAGAGTTAAAACATTGGCAGAGTTAAAACTTTCTCCTTATCTTCTTAACTGTTCAACTTCTCAATTATTCAAATGTTATGAGAAAGAGAAAATATATGATTCCGCGAAGTAATTCAATGCAATTGCGAACACAACAAATGTTGGCCACGAGTTTTCCCGTAACTAACAATGAAAATGTTGATGAAAATGACAAGTCGATGGAACGCACATGGTCATCCGAAACGTTTTATAGCGAGAATGATTAGTAACATAAACTAAGCTATTAGCATACCGATACAGTTATAGAATACTTGCAAGAATATTCATAATTGCCAATAAACATTGCATACTTAAAAGGAGTATGCAATGTTTTTTGTATATTTGCAGCCGTATTAACCAGCAAGACTATGATAATACCCGAAATAACGGCAGCCGAAGCAGCTGCTATGATAAATAATGGAGACCTCCTGGCCGTAGGCGGTTTTGGCCCTGCAGGTTCACCTAAGGTCATACCCCCAGCCTTAGCAGCGCGTGCTCGTAAGGAACATGAGGCAGGAAGGCCATTTAAGGTAGACGTGGTGACGGGAGCCTCAATAGGAGCCAGTTGTGATGGTGAATTGGCTGCAGCTGATGCCGTTGATCGCCGTTTGCCCTTTAGTGTAAATGCAGAAATGCGTAAAGCTTATAACACAGGGCATGTGCGATACACCGATCTTAATTTGTCTGACAATGCATCACACTTACGCCAGGGACTTACGGGGCGTATTACATGGGGCATTATCGAAGCATGTGATGTGCAAGAGGTGCGTGGTAAGTTGCGTATTTATCTTACTGCAGGCATAGGCATTGCTCCTACCATTTGCCGATTAGCTGAAAAAGGTGTGTTCATTGAGTTGAACACATGGCATAGTTCGCGCATTATAGGTATGCACGATATATATGAGATTGAAGACCCATGGTTTCGTGCGCCTATACGCATCACTCATCCCACTGAAATCATAGGGTTACCTTACATAGAGGTGTCACCTGATAAGGTGCGTGGCTTTGTGATGACGCATTTGGCTGACGAGGCCCGTCCTATGTCGCCCTCAAATGATGTAACTCGTGCCATAGGACACCACACGGCCGACTTCCTGGTGTGGAACATGGACAAGGGGTATGTGTTCCGTAACAAATTAATATTGCAGAGTGGTGTGGGCAGTGGAGCGAATGCAGTAGTAGGTGCATTAGGTGAATCGAAAGAAGTGCCCAACTTTAGTATATACACCGAGGTGCTACAAGAGCAGCCCATGCGACTTATTAAAGAAGGACGTGTAATTTCTGCTTCAACAGGTGCTTTAACGCTTAGTCCTGAGCATTTGCAAGACCTTTATAATAATATGAATGACTATCGTGGTCGTTTGTTGCTACGTCCGTCTGAAATATCTAACTGTCCTGAAATCATAGCGCGCTTGGGCTTATGTTCGCTTAACACAGCTATCGAGGTTGATATTTACGGACATGTAAATTCCACCAAAGTGGGCGGAACACGTATGATGAATGGTGTGGGTGGGTCGTGCGACTTTACGTGTCATGCTATGTTAGCTACCTTCACTTGTGGCTCTACGGCCAAGGATGGACGCATTAGTAGCATTGTTCCCTTTTGTTCACACATTGACCACACCGAACACTACGTTGATGCGATCGTTACAGAATATGGTGTGGCCGATTTGCGTAATAAGTCTGCACTCGAAAAGGCTGAAGCACTCATAGCTATAGCCCACCCCGACTATCGTCCTATACTGCGTGAGTACATGCGTTTGGCAGGAGCTTATGGCGGACACACGCATCATGTGTTGTCGGCAGCGTTTGCTATGCACGACACTTATCGGCGCAAGGGAGATATGCGCTTGGTTGATTGGAGTGAGTATATCAAAGATTAGCCATGTGGCATAAGCTATTATTCTACAACTCATGATATTTACATGAGTGTAAACAAAGCGTGTAGCTAAAACCTATGTGTGGCCTTTTTAGGGCTGGATATGTTTTAGTTGCACGTTTTTTAATGTTGCATGACAACGCCAATAAATAGCTTTCATTTGTCGGTATAGCGTTAATTAATGTGTAATGATGGGTAGCTAATCCGTTTTTGTAGTATATTTGTACGAATTTAGCCATAGAATACACAAAAATTGCAATCAATCATGAGCAAACCACATAAAAAGATACGTACAGCGGGTCGTTTTGGTACATTTACCACATGCATTAGCACCACATTGGTACTTGTGCTTTTAGGCATTGTTGTGCTATTTGTTAGTGTAGGTAATAATTATAGTCGTCAGTTGCGCGAGGGGCTTACCATTGAGGTTATGCTCAGCGATAGTATAGCACCCGCACAGCAAGCAGCAACGCTCACAGCACTGCGCCATGCTCCTTATGCACGTCAGGTAAATTACATATCGAAGGAGCAAGGCATTTGCGACATGAATGAAGTGATGGGGGGTGACATAGGCACATTTGAAGGCACATCACCTGTGCCTGCAGAGTTTGAGGTTTATCTGAAATATGATTATGCCAATGTCGACTCCATTAGTCGCTACGAGCGTAGCATGCGTAGCTTGCCAGGAGTGGTTGAGGTGAACTATCCACGTGACATTATGCAGAGTCTTGATCGTACTATTCCTGCCATTGGCTTGGGACTGCTTGTGGTAGCAGCGTTATTGGCCTTGGTTTCGTTCTCGCTCATCAACAACACTATACGCATGAATGTGTATGCAAGACGTTATAGCATACACACAATGAAATTGGTGGGCGCCAGTTGGGGCTTTATACGTCGTCCCTTCATAGCCCAAGCATTGCGCATAGGCGTAGTGGCTGCCATTATAGCAGGTGGCTTGCTGGGAGCGGGCATTTATTATTTGCAGTTTGAAGCAGGGGCAGGCGACATTTACATTAATCAACTCATTACGCCTGAGGTGTGGATTTTTACCTTGGGGTGTGTGTTAGTGTGTGGCATTTGCTTGACTGCATGGTCGGCTTACTTATCGGTGAACCATCATTTGCGCATGCGCGGTGGCGATGTATACGTTCAGTAATGCATAAAAACTAAAAGGTTACGTTGACTTAAAGGCTTCATCAGTAAACTCTCAACATAATAGCCTACTAATGAAGTCGAAAATTTAGCTAATAAACAAACACATATATATAGTATGAAACAAACCGCAAAGAAGGTTTTTGCTTTCGACCGCATGAACTTCATTCTTTTGGCCATAGGCATGGCAGTCGTAATTATCGGTATGATTTTAATGTCGGGTTCAGGTTCAACTGAAACAACATTTGACCCCGCCATCTTTAATGCACAACACATTAAGGTGGCTCCTGCCGTGTGCTTGTTTGGCTACCTATTTATGGTGTATGCCATCATTCGCAAACCCAAAACAGACAAAATCACTAATAACGAAACAGAAGCATGAACACTATACAAGCCCTGCTGATGGGGTTGCTGCAAGGATTTACTGAATATTTGCCCGTAAGCAGCAGCGGACATTTGGCCATAGCTTCAGAATTGTTTGGTGTTGACGGTGAGAGTAATTTGCTCTTTACCATAACTGTACATGTGGCAACCGTGTTGAGTACACTCGTTATTTTAGGTAGCGAAATAGTTAATATCATAAAGGGTAGCTTCGGCTCTTTAAATCCGAATGGCAAGGGCCTTAACCGGTTGAACCCTGACCAACGTTATGTGTTAAACATCGTGGTGTCAATGATACCTATTGGTATTGTTGGTGTTTTCTTTAAAGACAAGGTTGAGGAAATATTTGGTTCTGGACTTATGGTAGTAGGTATATGCTTGCTACTGACGGCAGCTTTGCTCACTTTTTCTTATTTAGCACGTCCGCGTCAGCGCGAAAACATATCGTTGCGTGATGCCTTTATTATTGGTTTGTCACAAGCATTGGCCGTGTTGCCTGGCTTGAGCCGTTCGGGCACAACCATTGCTACAGGTTTGATGCTTGGTAATAAAAAGGCCAGTATGGCGCAATTTTCATTCTTAATGGTGATTCCTCCCATTCTGGGTGAAGCCTTGCTCGATGTGTTGAAAATGCTGAAGGGTGAAGACCTTGGTGGCGAAATAGGCATGTTACCCCTTGCTGTAGGTTTTGTTGCAGCCTTTATTTCAGGCTGTGTGGCTTGCAAATGGATGATTGGTATTGTTAAGCGAGGCAAGCTTATATATTTTGCTTACTACTGTGCTTTAGCTGGTGTGGTTACGCTCATTTACTCATTGGTGAAGTAATACGCGCGCATGGCTAAAAAAGAAATCGTTACAGACTACATTGTGCCTACCGCGGCCTTGAACGAATGTGGTGTGGTTGAAGCTAACGCAACTAATGGAGCAGTGAACTTTAGCAGTATGGATGTGCTACATCAGTTCATTAGTAACCCAGAACTGCCCACGGCTGATGGCAACCCGATAGCAGGAGGAGTAATACCCCTGATTATGGCTTTTGACAAACCACTGCACATGACATCATTTCAACTTGTGGCACGTGTGCGTGGACTCATAAGCCGAGCCATAGGGCGACGCAAAATAAAAATAGGACATGCTGGCACACTTGACCCTTTAGCAACAGGTGTAATGGTTATTTGCCTTGGGCGAGCCACAAAACTTATTGAGCAGATGCAAGCTGGGGTAAAGGAGTATTATGCTACATTACAATTAGGAGCTACAACTCCCAGTTTTGACTTAGAGCATCCTATTGATCAAACTTATCCTACCGAGCATATTACGCAAGAGGCTATTGAAGCCGCGCTTGAACAGTTCAAGGGCGACATTATGCAAGTTCCTCCAGCGTTTTCGGCTTGCAAGGTTGAAGGTAAACGTGCATACGATATGGCACGCAATGGTGAGCAAGTTGAATTGCGTGCTAAACCTTTGCGCATTGATGAAATTGAAATGACTGAATGTGATTTAGAACATCACCTTATTACCTTGCGTGTAGTATGTTCAAAGGGAACCTACATTAGAGCCTTGGCACGTGATATTGGCATAGCTTTAAATAGTGGAGCTCATTTAACTGCTCTACGTCGCACAAGGGTGGGCGCATTCAACATAAGTCGTTGCTTCACGTTGGAGGCTTTTGAACACGAAATAAAAAGTCATCAACCTGCTACAACGGAAAAAATATAGAATAAAAATCTACACATTTCTCCACATACAATATATATGAAACTCTCACAATTCAAATTCAAACTTCCTGAAGAGAAGATAGCACAATATCCTGCTCCTCATCGCGATGAATGCCGTATGATGGTGTTACACCGCAAAACAGGGGATATTGAACACCTTATGTTCAAGGATTTGCTCACCTTCTTTGACGAGGAGGATGTGTTCGTGTTCAACGACACCAAGGTGTTTCCAGCACGACTTTATGGTAACAAAGAAAAAACAGGAGCACGCATTGAAGTGTTCTTGTTGCGCGAATTGAATCAGGAATTGCGCTTGTGGGATGTATTAGTTGACCCCGCGCGCAAAATACGTATAGGTAATAAACTTTACTTTGGCGAAGACAACTCTATTGTGGCCGAAGTAATTGATAATACTACAAGTCGTGGCCGTACACTGCGTTTTTTGTATGATGGCGATCACGATGAGTTCAAACGCCAACTCTATGCACTTGGCGAGGCTCCCATACCTCGTTTTGTAGGTCGTGAAAGTGAGCCTGAGGACTTGGAACGCTTCCAATGCATCTTTGCCCGTAACGAAGGAGCTGTAACAGCACCTACAGCAGGCATGCACTTCTCACGCGAAATGATGAAGCGTATGGAAATAAAAGGCATCGAAAACGCTTTTATTACCTTGCATTGTGGCTTAGGCAATTTCCGCAACACCGATGTTGAGGACCTTACGAAGCATAAAATGGACTCAGAGCAAATGTTTGTGAATGCTGAGTGCTGCCACCTGGTAAATAAGGCCAAAGACGAGGGACACAAGGTGTTGGCCGTTGGCACCACTGTGCAGCGTGCACTTGAGGCTTCGTGCAGTACCGATAATCGTATCAAGGAATTTGAAGGTTGGACCAACAAGTTCATCTTTCCGCCCTACGACTTCCATGTAGCAGATGCCATGCTCTCTAACTTCCACTTACCTTATTCAACACTGCTCATGCTCACCGCAGCCTTTGGTAATTACGATTACACAATGCATGCTTACAGTGAAGCATTGAAACACGACTACAAGTTCGGTCCGTTTGGCGATGTAATGCTAATAGTTGACTAATTATTCATTTTTAGAGTGTTCAGTTCTGTACTTTTGCTTCATCTATGTTACATATTTGAATGCCAACTTATCTACTTAGAACTGAACACTTTACTTTAACCCAATATTCATGAAAAACAAAAATACTATCAACGTACTTGTTTCGTATAAACGCTTATTTACTTTACTGGTAGGAGCACTATTTATGTTTATACAGCCTATCGCGCTTCATGCAGCTAACCGTAATAACTGCACAGAATGTTGTCAACAACATGATGAAACGAAACCAATTGATAATGCGTCAGCCACAGTGCCCGCAACATACAAAAAAGGTATGTCTGCCCTTTTTGCTTTCATAAAAGACAATACAGTATATCCTCAATCACTGGTCAAGGACAATATACAAGGTGCTGTAGTAGTTCGTTTCGTAGTAGACACAAAGGGTAAGGTAAGCGACGCATATATTATAAAAGGTTTACATCCCGAAATGGATAAAGAAGCTGTGCGTGTAGTAAAAATGTTGGGCAAATTTAGTCCAGCAAAACTTAATGGTAAAAAAATACCAGTTTATTTCACTTTGCCCATAAGGTTTCGTATCCGTGGTAAATAGAATGTGATATAATATCCTTATTTTTTTGTGCAAATAGCAATGGTAAGTTGCGCGAAAGTTTGTACATTTGCGGTCGGAAACTGGATACCCTCCAGACATAACGAAACAAACACTTTTAAAAGTAAAAATATTATGGCATTTTTATCAAACGAAAAGCTTTTGATTGTCGGTGCAGGCGGCATGATTGGTTCAAACATGGTACAGAGCGCATTGATGCTCGGTCTTACTCCCAACATTTGTCTTTATGACATCTATGAGCCAGGTGTTCATGGTGTGTTCGACGAAATTCAACAATGTGCCTTCCCTGGTGTAAACGTAACCTACACTGTTGATCCTGAAGTTGCCTTCACTGGTGCCAAGTACATCATTTCATCAGGTGGTGCTCCCCGTAAGGATGGCATGACTCGTGAAGACCTTCTCAAGGGTAACTGCAAGATCGCTGCTGAGTTCGGTGACAACATTAAGAAGTACTGCCCCGATGTAGAACACGTAGTAGTTATCTTCAACCCTGCTGACGTAACTGCTCTTACAGCTCTTATCCACTCAGGTTTGAAGCCCAACCAACTTACTTCACTCGCTGCTCTCGACTCAACTCGTTTGCAACAAGCTCTCGCCCTCGAATTTGGCGTACAGCAAGACAAGGTAACAGGTGCTCACACTTATGGTGGCCACGGTGAACAAATGGCTGTATTCGCTTCACAAGTGAAGGTTGACGGCAAGCCCCTTTCTGAAATGGGTCTCTCTGCTGAACGTTGGGAAGAGATTAAGCACCACACCGTACAGGGTGGTTCAAACATCATCAAGCTTCGTGGCCGTAGCTCTTTCCAAAGCCCTGCCTACAACGCTGTTAAGATGATTGAGGCTGCTATGGGTGGCGAACCCTTCACTTTGCCCGCAGGTTGCTACGTTAACTGCGACAAGTGTGGCTTCAAGAACGTAATGATGGCTATGCCTACTACTATCGACAAGACGGGTGTTCACTTCACTGAACCCCAAGGTACTCCCGATGAAATGGCTTCTCTCGCTAAGTCATACGAGCACCTTTGCAAGATGCGTGACGAAATCGTAGAACTCGGTATCGTTCCTGCTGTTGATAAGTGGACTGAGATGAATCCTAACTTGTAATTTTTATATTATTACAAGTCCTGATTTATTACAAATAAATACAGAGAGAGGAATCCTTACTCCCCAGTAATAGGGAGATTTGAGGATTCCTCTCTTTTATGTTTTATCTTTGTAGTGAAAGATCATGAAAGGCGAAACGAATCACTTTTGCTTGACAATTATTTGAGCAACCATTTCATGGACCATTCTGCTAAAGGTGAAGGGCATGCAAGCATCCCACAGTTTTGCTGTAAATTGAGAAACGAGAAACGTATGCGGTTTTGGGGCTGATAACGTTCATTATAAACAACAATACTTCTTCCACTGACACAATTTTCGGCCTTTACCTCAACCGGAATTATCTCATCCTCTCGCTGTAACAGAAACTCTATCTCTGCTTTGCCTTCCGAAGACCAATAGTAAGGCATTGAACCATATGAAGGCAACAGACTTTGCAATACGGCATTTTCTGCCATTGCGCCTTTGAATTCGGTGTAGTTGACTGTCGGGTCAATGACGATGCTTCCTGGTAGCCCAGCCAAACGCCGCAACAATCCGCAGTCACTGGCATAAACTTTAAATATGTCTGGTTCTTCGTAAGCACTCAGCGGCATTCCTGGTTTTGACACAGCATTCACCCGATATATCATACCAGAGTCTTCAAGCCACAGCAAAGCATCCTCGTAGTCACGGCTTCTTGCTCCTTTCTTTATAACCTTGTAGATAAACTTACGGTTTTCCTTGGCAAGTTGAGATGGAAGCGAGTGCCAGATGGCATGAATGCGTGGTATTTCGCGAGGTTCTGCATACTTGGCAAAGTCAAGTTCATACAAGTCTAATATGCCTTGCAATATGTCGTCCACAGCTTGCATTCCCTGATTTTCAAGCATACTCACGGCAGCTTCTGGCATTCCTCCAGACACCATATATCTGCGGTATTCAGACTTCAACTTGTCAAGTATAATAAGAGGCAATTTCTCTGGCTGTTCTATCTGTTCAATAAAATTGAATGTCTGGGAATCGCTGGCTCACAGATACTCTTTGAACGTAATCGGATACATACGCATAACCTGCACCTTTCCTACCGGTACGGTCATTCTCCTCCTTTTCACAGCCACTCCCAACAGCGAACCTGCTGCAATAATATGCCATTCGGGAGCATCTTTACAAAAATATTTCAACGAGTTGAGCGCTTCTTCACATTCTTGTATCTCATCGAATATGAGCAGTGTCTTGCCAGGAATAAGAGGAACTTGGCTATAAAGGGCGAGTTCCTTTATTATGCGTGCCGGCTCCTTTGACACAGTGAAAGCCGATTGCAATTCTTTCTGGCGGTCAAAGTCAAATTTCGCCGTATAGTCGAAGCATTCTCTTCCAAACTCCTCCATAGCCCATGTCTTGCCAATCTGACGGGCTCCTTTCAACAGGATTGGCTTATGCTTTTCAGCATCTTTCTATTCCTTGAATTTATTTATTATGTCTCTTTCAATTCTCATATCTACACCAATTACTTCTGTTTTGTGTCAAACACAACACTTTTCCGAACTTATCAGGTGCAAATATGCAATATATAGAGGAATACTACAACTTTTCTGAAAGTTATTTTTAGGCTTTGTAATGAATTGTGTGGGTAAACTGCAATTTGTAACAGAGGCAATCTCTTGAATAATTGCTTATTCTCGTGCTAAGCGACAATATGCACTGTCTTGGGGCGGTAAAAGAACGGGAAAAGCGGTATAGGAATGTTGTTGTACAATTCCTATACCGCTTATATTCAACGCTTTAAACTGTTTGCACAGCTATTTGAGCGATTAGTATTCGTCCTCGTTGAAGAGGGGAAAGACGTATTGAGTTTCAGATGATTATATTGCCGTATCAACCTTTTCAATCGATGACCAAAGTCTTGGTCAGTGTTTCAGACATCCTATAGGAACTACATATACGCCATCTTCGCGCCGTATGGCATACTTTGTTGTGCCTGTAAGTATCATAAGAAACGATGGTGCTTTCATCTTTGTATTGTCGATTTTAGAAGCAAGAATCTTCAAGTTCTTCGCCCCTTCTTCTATATTTTTCTCACCACCTAATTTTATTTCTATCAGTCCATAGCTACCATTTCTCAAATGCAAGACGGCATCACACTCCAAGCCATTACTGTCACGATAGTGATAGATAGAACCTTCCAATGCATCAGCATAGACCCTTAGGTCTCTGACGCACATTGATTCAAAGAATAGCCCCATAGTGCTAAGATCATTTATAAGGTCGTTGGGACCGACACCCAATGCAGCAACTCCAATCGAAGGATCGGAGAAATACCGGGTTTCAGAACTTCTGATTGCTGTTTTACTTCTCAAATTAGGATTCCAAGCAAGAGAATCTTCTAATACAAATATTTTTTTCAAGGCTTCTATGTATGAAGCTATCGTAAGACGATTGGCTGAAATTGTATCGTTGTTCTCAATGTCAGCACAAATGGTACTGATTGAAATTTGTGCACATTGATTTCTTGCTATGGAACGGAGTATTCTTTTGGTTCTCTCGGCATCACGTTTTACATTGTCAACACGTGATATGTCGTTGTTGACTACGGCTTCATAATATCTGTACGCCATATCCAATGCCACATCTTTGTTTATGATGGTAGCTCTTGGCCATCCTCCACGGCAAATGAGCCATGCTATAGCGTCTATATTGAGATTGTTAGTCCCAAAAATATCCGCACCAGGCTTACTGAACAAATCCTCTAAGCTAACTTCACCAGTAGACTCTCCTGACTCATAAAGACTCATGGTTCTCATCGTCAGCCATGCAAACCTACCCGTACCGGAGTGGTGTATCTTATCCGTATCGGCAGGAACGGCAGACCCTGTGAATATAAACTGTCCTTCTTCATCTCTATGGTCAACCTCAAAACGGGCGGCATCCCATAGTTGTGGAGCAAGTTGCCATTCGTCTATCAAACGTGGTGTTGCGCCAGCAAGAAGTTTTTTGGGGGAGAGACTTGCCAACTCTACATTTTGCTCCATGTATTCAGGATCATCCATATACACGACACTTTTTGCCTGTTGTTCAGCTGTTGTTGTCTTGCCACACCATTTAGGGCCTTGTATCAGAACAGTACCGACTCCCATAAGTCTGCGACTTAACATTCCGTCTGCTATACGAGGTCTGTATTGCTTCATATCCCTTATCGTTTTGATTCTGTAGGCAAAGTTATAAATAAACTATTGAAAATGAATGGACTTTATCGTAAAATATACCCAATACACCATAATTTATTATACAATTTGTGGAAAATTTATTATACAATATGTGTCGTTTCTGTTATACAATATGTGTCGTTTCTGTTATACAATTTGTTGATTTACCTGTTATGGAAGTGCATCCTGTCTTATAGAAAGACAAATTGAAGTACCCAAACTTTAATTTGTCAAGTATTGCCAGCTTGGGGCATCGAACCCCAAGTTGGCAATGCCGACGCGGGGACGTGTCGCCCCCAGGTTAGCTTGCGTTCAAGATAGAAAGCACGCGTTACGTTCTCTTCGACAATTTGCACTGTCTTGGGGCGGTAAAAGAACGGGAAAAGCGGTATAGGAATGTTGTTGTATAATTCCTATACCGCTTATATTCAACGCTTTAAACTGTTTGTGTAGCTTTTTGAGCGATTAGTATTCGTCCTCGTTGAAGAGGAACAAGGCGTATTGAGTATCAAGTGATTATATCGCCGTGTAAACCTTTTTCGATCACTTTATTTCGTAGTGAAAGACCGTAAAAGGCGGAGCAACACGCACAAATGGTCATTCTGAATAACTATCAATCTTCCAACAATATTCTATTCTCATTGTTAGCTAGATAGTCCTTCAAGTCTTTGATTGTCTTTATATTCTCGCGTGACAAAAACTTTGAAAGCATGTCGTTGGCATACTCGAATATATTACCCCAACCGACACCTACTTCATAGTTGCATGCAGCATATTTGCTGAGATACATTTCTACCTCAAACCTCGCATACTTGTTAACTATAACCGTAAATAACTTATATTCCTTAGGAGCGCCCCAACCATCACACGGATACCCTTTTCTGTATTCAAGGATATTCTCGAACTCTTCATCTGTTGTTTCATCGTCCATAAAATCAGGGATATACATGAAGTTCTCGTCTGTTTCTATAGTCGTTATTTCATCGGAGTCTGAAACAATGAGGGCAAGTAATTCGTCTTTGTTGTCACTCTTATCACTCAACAATTCGTCGAGTACCATTTCTTGAAAAGGTTCTTCATCTTCCCAAAAACACTCATCAATAAACAGATTGACATAATCCTTTTCAAGTTTATCACTATGCTTGTCATACCATGCAGAGAAATCAGACTCTATTTCTTCGGCTGTTTCACCAAACATCTCAGCTAAGTCCGCATAGTCCATCTCACTATAATAATCGTATGCATCACCCATAGGATAACATAACTCTACAGAGAATTCATCTTCATTATTATTGCATTTGACCTTTACGTCTACTCTGATGTCAGTACCATAGAATCCACCATAGTCAACAAGTTTGATGTCGAGTGTAGTTACATCGAATGTATATTTCTTACCGTTTATTTCTTTTGTTATATTGCTCATATTCTTTTTGTTTTAATGTAGAGACCATTTGTCTGGTCTCTACAAAGTTACACATTTTGTTTATTGATTCCTTTTGTTAGCTCGTTGTTTTCTATGATATTCACGGCTTTTACGGCGTATTTCTTCTTTATGTTTTTCATAATACCTACGTTGACTTTCTCGTTTCCTTACAGCTCTCAATTCTTCTGGAGACATTTCGTAGACATCATCAAAAGAGTCTGGAAATTGCTCTATGATAGCGGAAAAGATAGCGGTCAACACATTCACCACGATTGAGTTTCCAACTCTACCATATAGAGAATAGTCCGAAGTCTTGCATTTACGACCATCTATGGTCATAAGTCTCGTTATCTGTTCTTCTGTATAACATTCTTTCTTTAATGTTTCGTAAGGACTCAATATTTTATTGATGTAGAATTGTTCAACACCCATAAATCGGAAACATTCATCAGGGGCAAGTCGCCTAATTCTGAGATACTGACCATCTTTAAGGCTGTCTATTAATTTTAGGATGCGCTCCCTGTCAGCACATTCTCTTTCAGCCTTAACTTGTTGACATGATACCTTTTGACTTTTTAGGCTCTGAGGTTGCAAACCTTTCTTGCCTGTCCAAACTTCTATAACGCATGGTGCTTTTTCTCTTCGGCATCCTGTCAATGATGTAAGATTGCCGCCTTGAATACTTGTCATTAGTGTCGGTATAGCACCATTCTTACATAATGGAGACACCATGACAGAAATACGCTTGTCTAATTGAGAAGTCAGAAGTTTAGTCGGATAACCGACACTCGCATCTATAGAACTCGTGTATCCATATGTCGCATTCTTGATAAGGTCAACAAAGGTATCTGTCTCTTCCTTGCTGAGATAATAGTCATCATCAACTCTGTCTGAAAGCAACGTCTCAGGTTTGGGCATTTCCTGTGACTTACCTGGCCATTCAAAATTAAAATCTTCATCTTTGTCTATTCTCTTAGAAATTAAGAACACCCTTCGTCTGTTTTGTGGTATTCCGAAGTCTGCTGCACAAAGAACTTTGAATACACTCTTGTAACCATAGCTTGAAATTGTTCTCGTCCATAACAAATAGTCATTCATGAATTTAGGGTCAAGCAGTCCTTCCACATTCTCCAAAATTAGCCATTTCGGGCGTTTTACTGCAATGGCTCTCTCTACTTCCCATATCAACGAAGACTTAGTTTCTGAATCTTTCTCTATACCGCCATGTACCCCAGCCCGACTAACACTCTGACATGGACTAGAATAGAAAAGTATATCGAAATCCGAGACTTTGTCCCAATCAATTTCTCTTACATCTGGATAACATCTGTCTGCATATTCAGGAAATGCAAGATTATGTACAAGTCGTGCAGCTTTGTCAATTTCGCACCAACCAACAAGTTCTGCTTTGAAACGGTTGTTAAATTTCTTTACGGCATCAAGAAGTCCCATCATCTGAGACTCATACCCACTGAAAAGGGTGAACATTGTTATGTTTTTCATTTGCTTTATTTGTTTTTAGTGACTGTTTGAAAACCATTCCTGATTTTCAAACAGTCGGATTAATAATTAGGCAGCCATCTTGAACGATGAACTGACGAAAGTTTCAATAGAGGTCAAATCAACTACACTTGAAATAAGTTGGCGTGTTTTATCTGACAGCGCAGCACATATAATAAGTTTTGCAATGGTTGTACGCACATCTTTTCTGAGTGTGTCATTGTCCGTATAGTCACTTACATTCATCTCTTCTGAAATATCTGAAATAGTCTTGAATATCATCAGGTTGTCGTTTTGTGTTACTGTTACTACATTATTGGTCAGTGACTTGACTTCCGAATCAAGTGTTGACCCTTTCATATTCAAATAGAATAATGTGTCTTCTGATGGTTTTGCATAAGTCATAATAGTAGAGGTGACTGCTTGTACAATATCATTGAATGTCTGACGCCCATAATCATTTATTATCGTAATCTCTCGTTTTGTATGTGTTGTTTCGTCTGTCATCTTTTTCGATTTCTTCTCAGAAACTTCAAGAAGCATCTTCTGTCCTCGGTCATACATATCAATAATGGCATCTTCCAGTTTATTATAATTGAGTTTGCCCGGTGTTTTTCTCCAAGTGTTTGATCCGTCAAACAAAGAATCATATAACTTGCAATGTGCAGCACAATAAAGCAAGTCATCGTGCATACTGCAATGAGTATCGTCAGTTGACCTGCCGGAAGCCAGTCTCTTTGTTACGGTTATCATTCGTTTTGAGACTTTATGTATAGCCTTCATGAATGTTTCGTTGTCTGCATCTTTGTTAGCAATGGCGGTCTCTTGTACGATTTTCGCCATTTTTTGAGCAGCCTCCTTTGAAAGACACAAGAATTTGACATTATCTTCGGTAAGGATGTTCTTGTCTATGAAGATGCTTGCATTGAAATTGATAAGGTCTGCATCTTCCGAATTAGTGAAAAATACCTTGTTTGTTGTGACAGTTCTGTTGTTTGTTGTAATTTCTGTATGTTTCATAGCATTAATATTAGTTTGAAAAAATGATTTGTTGTGTTCGTCTGTAATAGTTGCGAGATATGAGGTGCCATTACCATTATATATGGAGAACTTTATTTTTCCGTTTCTTTTGGGTTCACCATTAAATATCGGTGCATGATCTGGACCTGTAACGATGAACGACATTCTACTTCCATATATCCCTTGTTTTAATCGAGTCTCACATTCCCGTAATGCATAATGATAGGCAGAGTCAATATTTTCGTAGTATCTACATGTTCCTTCTTGCCCTAATCGGATATATGAGAAATATCCGTTTTCGTAATTCATAAACTTGGAGACATTCTCCTTTTCATTATCAATAGAGTCTGATGAAAGTCTCATAGAGTCAGACCCTCCCTTAATTGTCGCAGAAGCATCCAACACTTGACTCTGCATGTTATTACATTCCATTGTTATAATCTTTATTTTGTGGCTCGTTCAAAACAATTAAGGAGAGTGTGCACCCTACTCCATAATTGTTTTTACTTAAGTATAGTGAATAATCTGATTGCCGCAGACAACACAAATCTATTATGCGGCATTTTAATGCAACTCATTGTGTGCATATATAATAAGGTGTACAACAAGAGGGACACCTCTAACCTCTTCGCTTAAAACAAAGCATTTATGTTTTCCAGTTCTCTTGGTCTTTCCTGCTCATGGATATAATACCCGTACTTACCCATGTATTCAACGCCTTCATCCAGATAACTTTTTAAATATGAAGACTCTACACCTAAAAATTTGGCAGCCTGTCCTAAAGTATCAAACTTTAGGCATTCATACTTTGGATACTTTTTGACCAACTCTACAGGTCTTGTTTTTTGTCCTTTTATTATTATCATTTGATTTAATTTTAAAGGTGTACTTTTGGAGACACCATACATCCTAATATTTTTATTACTTATTTTTAAAGCACACTTCTTCCACAACAGTCATTTATATATAAGAATGTGTGAAAAGTTTATTTTATATGTAGAAAATTATGCTGCGAGAAGAGAGTCTAAGTCTATAAAGAACTTTTTATATGTACGACGAACACTTTCAAGACTCCTTTTTGAAATAAGAATCCATGCACCTCGACTTCCTGATTCATACAATTTCATTCCCCTCTTGAAGTCTGGATATTTCAAGAGCAACTCCTCTACGACATTATTTTCACGACGAGACTTCATGTAGGTGTCCATACCACCTTCCTTGATAATATTCGCTCTGAATTTTCTCCAGTTCACTTGACGCTTCGTTTCATCAGCGGGTACCACCTTATTAATATTATGGGATTCACTTGTAATAGGTTCTGTGTCCTTTACAGAAGTTGTCTTCGATTTAGTATGTGATATTCTGGTTGAACGAACCTTTTTCAGTTCCTTAACGGTACCATCTTCCATCTTACGGAAAACACGTACTTCTTTTGTTTCCTTATTAAGATTAACTACCACCTCGTTGAGATTGAGGTCATCACTTTTAATGATTACGCTTACTCCATTCTTAAAATTCTTTGCCTTCATAATAGTTTTTTTTTAAAATTATACATTAGGGTAAATTAGATATTTTACCCCCATTTTCTAAAAGATATTACAAAGATACACATAAAAATTGGGGATTATCTTTCTGAGAAAACGTTGGGAATTTCTTGAAATATTCCCAATACCAACAAATAACATAACTACTTGTATATAAATAAAATAGGAAGGCTTATCAAACGACAAGCCTTCCTATTTTATATGAAATTGGGAATTCTATTCCCAGTTTTTTAGAGGTAAATCGCCTCCAATCTTTTTATCAGATTTTTGCTTAATTCTGTCTGTTTATGTTCTCCTATTTCTATATTCCAGTTGGAAATATATTCTTTTCTAATTTGAGGTTTTCCTTTCTCATTTATCTGATTTCTGCTAACGGCTATTGCCGTAGCAATGGTTGAGATACCACCATTTATAAGTTTTATGTCTCTGAAAAGACCGATGATGTTGTATACAAGAACAAGATTGAAACCACCATCAAACTTGTTGGGACTTATTTTGCAGACTTTATCACAGAGTTCCTTGTCTTTAAGAATCTGCTTGAACTTTGATTTCAGTTCTACATCAGAATAAGTCTTACATCTAAATTTACTTGTAAAGACAACATCAATAAAGTCAACAGCCTTTTCTATGGCTGTATTCAGTGCAACTTCTGAATCAGAAGACATCACCGCGTCAGCCATATGATCGATAATGTAGTTAAGGATTAGAATCTCCTTAGCTATGTATGCAATATCCTTATATCCTTTGATGTAGATAAGATACAACAAGCCATTAACAAGAGGTTCATCATTACTTAGTTCTATTTTATCCTCGGATATATTTTCAACCAAAAATGCGAAATAACATTTAGGAGTATTGACATCCTCAATTTCAACATTAGCAGGATATTCGTTCTTGATTCTCAATTCATTTACTCGATCTATGAATATGTCCAGCCACTCTTGTGGTGTAAGCATACTGAGTTTAATTTTTCTTCGTTCAATGGCATAATGACCAAGACTCTTCTGAATAATCTGACTATTCTGAAACAGCGCGAATCTGGACATTCTGCTTCTTACAGTTTGCTTATCCTCTTCTGACAAATAAGACCCATTAAACACGGCAAGTTCTTCTGCCGTTAGAATATTATTCTCGTCATTTTTCTCGAAACCTTGAAAGCTAAAATTCCCTTTTGACTTATATGAATGCGACCTTAAAGCATCAACAACTTTAGCTGAAGAAGATGACGCATCATATATATATGCCAGTATAAGCATAGCAGAGTATATCTCTTTACGATACTTTTCGTCCTGTGCCTTCATTACAGAAATAAGACTTGCAACAAATTCTTTGTCGTCAAGAGTCAAAACACCGACTTTTATATAGGCGTCTTTCTTAAAGGCAAAGAAAGGAGCAAGGTATTCTACATCTTCATTGTTCCACTTCTTGCGTAAAGCACTACAGACTCTCAAATATAATAATGTGGACACATAACTTTCATCATTTATAACAACTTGTCTCGTACATGAATTAATTATATGTTCATGACACTCTTGAATGACATCAATAAAGGAGTCTATGGTTTTATCCCCAGTCTTATACAGATTAGTATAAAAACCATGCTGAAAGTCTGCAAATACTCTATGTATCGTATCTGCAAACTTTGAGTGTATGAAGTTATCGAAATCCATCTTCAAAAACATCTGATAACGCCCTATAGTCACAGCCTTTGACATCGGCTTATTACTATGGAATAGCATTGCAACATCTTCTGACTTTATATTCAGAAATGACTTATGCTCATCAAACTCTTTTATGTAAGCTGGTATTTCTATATGGTGGTTGATAATCTCAACTGATTCTCCTTTATCGTCAGTATATGTAATTTCCATCGTATTGCCTGTTGTTATGTTAATTGGCTGCAAAAGTACTCATTTTCAAGCGTAATCCCAAAGGAGCGCCTTATAAGAACCTTTTTCTATAGGAAATTCAACATCAAAGTGTATAGAAGACAAACTTTTTCCAAGTATCACTATACAACCTTCAAAATTTAAATTAAGATTGGATGAAGGAATATTTTAAGAAGGTTGATAATATTATTGTTGATGATTTGATAATGGCTTTAGATAATGGTATAAATGAGATTCATAATACCAGAGAAGATAGAGACTTGAAAATATACACAAATAAGGAAATTTGTGAGGTGCTTGGAATCAAAGATAAATTACTGCGCAAGTATCGTTATAAAGGTTTGTTGTCTTACAGTAAATGTGGTGATAAGTATTGGTACACCCAAACAGACATTGATGAATTTATGGCAAACAACAAACGTGAAGCATTTTGCTAATACGCATTATTATATATTTAGAACTAACTTTAAAAATTATGACAGAAAAGAAAGAGATGCTGCTTATTGAAAAGACACAATGGGAAGCCATTGTGTCGAAAGTCAGAGACTTAACTCTAAAAGTCTCTATGCTCAAAGATAAATGTGTTACTCAACCGCAATATTACAACAATAAAGAATTGTGTAAAGTGCTTGGTGTTGAAGAACGGCTTATACAAAAATACAGAGAGCAAGGATTGCTCGCTTATTCAAAAATTGGTGATAAGTATTGGTACAGACAGCAGGATGTCTTAGACTTTTTAGAAAAGACTCGACATCCTGCTTTTAGAAAATCTTGAAATCCTTGTCAAACAAGTTGGATATTGGTTTGAATAGTCTGCACAAGATAAGTCCGACGACTATCAAGCATATACGCACTAATGCAGAGCCGTTCATCGTAAACCCAAACCAAATGAGGTACAGCGGTGAACACATAGCGGCTATGGTTATCAGCATCATAAGTGATGCGAGGAATGTTTTAATGCCCATTTCTCTATTTTTTTCTTTTTCAATGGATTAAGGAACAACGATGTAGTCGCTCGGCAAGCCGTGGAAATACTTGCGGTAAGCATCGTTGGTGGTGTAGATGTCGCCTTCATTGTCTTCCGTGATGAAATATACTTTCAGGTCTTTGCAGTGATTTTCAACCAGAATCTTGAAATCGGTGATGAATGCTACTTCCTCAGCTTCCATTTCGAGAACTCCATCTTTAAGGTCACAATGGAGAATGTTGCCACAAAGATTGCTCTCGCCATAGTCTATGCCGAGAGCTAAAATAATGTTGCCTTCCCAACCTGGCTCCTCGTCATCTTCCATAGCGGGACGTTTCTTGTCGGCAAATTCCTTGTAGAGATTGTATATTTCTTGAAGGTTCTCTTGTCTGCCTTCTATTTTATATACCACTCTTATCCAATGCAACTGTGACTTGACAAAAGTCTCCCAATCTATTGTTATGTCTTCTTCCATCTCTAATCAATTTTAAAGTTGTACAATGGGCGCAGGCTGTCGCCGGCAATCTCAAACGCCACTATATCGTGGGCATACTCGTTGCTCCCCATCTTTGTATATAGGAAGAATACGTAGGAGCGATTGCCGTACTCATTGTCTATACTTACTATCTTCTGCACTTCATGATGGCTGTAATCATCATTAGGATGGGCAAGTCGCAGCAAAGGTCTATGTTCTTCGTGCAGCTTACCGTCAGAAGACTTAAACTTCACCACACAATCGATGTCGGGTGCCGTTCCCCCTTCGCCAGTATCATGCCAGATGGCAGTCACGAGACTGTCATCAGAGACGATAGTGTGGTAAGTCTCGATAGAGTCAGACTTATCTGTACTCTTATCGAGACTTGTGTTCTGTGACTTATGCTGACATGATGCGAGAAGCATGAGAAAAGCGACAATAACAGCAACAACAGTTTTCATCCTCTGTTCTTTTTTAGTTCTACAAACATACTGTCAGCCAACACTTCACCATCCTCAGCATATTCTGGGTCAAAGAGGAGTCCGGGGAGGGTAAGCGGTTCTTCCTGCCCTTTGACGTACGAACCGATATATACGTCGTCGGTGTAGAATTCGTTGATTCTCGGCTGATAGGTGAAGTCATACGGCAACTTTGCCTCATCGCACAGCTGATAGTAGTCATCCTCAAAGTCAAAGTCGGCTTTCTCCCATACGAAGCTGAGCACATACATGGAAGAAACGAGCCATCCTTTTCTGCTGGAAGGACGACCTACATTGATGCAACGGGCATGGATGTCCTCTTGCCAGAATGTAGGGAAGTAATCGCCATAACCGATATAGCCCTCACTATAGTCACACATAGCGTTTACAGTTTCTATGATCTGTTCCTTGATATGTTTGCTCCAAAGGTGGGCAACGTACTGTCCTAGGTCCTTGTGTATTCTTAGATATATCTTCATAGTGTACTCTTTATAGTTTTATTCTGAAGGAGGAAAAATCTGATTGATGACAACTTCATTGTCGTCTCCAAGATACGCCCCGTCTATGTCATGACATACAGACATGAATTCATCACTCTCAGCCCAATCTCCTACGCTCAATCGCTCGCTGGTTTCCTGGTAATAGGCATCCATTATCTTCTCATGCAGATTAGGACTCTTTTCCTTTAGCCAAGGGTCGAACTTTTCCCAATAATCCTCTTCCTCCATGTCTTTCAGAATTGTATCTTGGGCTTCTCTCCATAGCGCAAGCAACTTTTCTGCTTCCCTGTCAGAGAGCTTGACGGTAGTACCATCATTATTCCCATTTAAATATATTTCTGCATTAATCTCTTTCATTGTTTTTTATATTGTTTTGTTACTTTATGATTGATTACTTGCAATCCACTCTTTTGCGAGTGTGGTAGCAAACGTATAGAAGTCTGCTATGTGAGCATCGTCCCATAGCTCTTCGTTGTTCTGAAGATACTCCTCCAGTTGATTTCTCAACTCTTCGTCCTCAGTCCGTTCAAGAACTACTCTGATGAGTGTTAGCGCACGGATGTCGCCTAAATCTTTGCGTATCATATTCTTTTTATTTCGTTTTAGATATTGTTTTCTTTTTTACGAATCTCTTGCAGAATAGCTTCGCGCATCCACCATACGGCATACGAAGCAAACTTGAAACCACGCGACTTGTCGAACTTGTGGCTGGCACGTAACATTCCGTATCGACTGGTTGCAATAAGTTCTTCGTCAGACAGACCCTTGTCAACATACTGCTTTGCCACAGCCTTGATAAAAACGGAACCTAGTTCTGCTAAGTCGTTCTCCGCATTAGAGTCGCCCTGCTGGATGAGGTCGATAAGACGCAAAGCCTCATCGTTGTCGATGATAGGCTTCTTTTCACTGTTTGTTGTTTCGATTTTGTTTACCATATTTCTTAATGTCTTAAAATGTTGTCGCGCGAAAAGTATCCCTTTTTTCTGAGAAAAGAAAATAAAGGCAGTAAAGAAATTGTAAAACTTCTGAATTTTTGTTGAATGCTCGGTTTTAGAAGTTTTGCCTACTCCCTTTACAGCGTTTCGGCAGTCTCTGTCAGTAGTCTTTAGTCTGAGACTTGCTTGCCAGTTTTGTCAATGGTAATCCATTCACCGTTCTGTTGCACTCTTGCCGTGCCATCCTCAAAGTCTTCTGCATCTTCATATTGAAGAGGAATAGACAATGCACCTGTGGCATCGAGGTATCCCCACTTGCCATCTATCATGACTCTTGCCATACCATCGCAGAAATCTTCTGCTTGGTCGTAGATGCAAGGCTGTAACTCATTGCCATCAAGGTCATATAAACCTCCAACCTTGTCTTTTGTTTCGACAAAAGCTAACGACTTGCCTTCTGGATTACCAACATCCTTAAAAGCGCCTATACGATAGTACTTACAAGGGACAACTTCTTTTCCTTCTACATTGCAAACTCCCCATTTTTCGTCAAGACATACCTTTACATATCCATTTGTGAAATAGTTTACAGCGTAATCGTATTTAAGCGGTACAACTATATTTCCAGTTTTGTTGATAAAACCATACTTTTCATTTAAAAAGACTCTTGCAAATCCCTCTTCGAAGTTATTTACATCTTCATATTTACAAGGCACTATTTCTTCACCAGCTTTATTGATGAAGCCCCATCCGTCTTCTGTTTTTACACTAGCTAATCCCTCGGAGAAACCAAATGCCATATTGTATTTAAAAGGTACAATTTCGTCTCCATTTTCGTTGACAAATCCCCATAAACCTTCAGCTTCAACACTTACCAATCCTTCAGAGAAATTCCAAGCACCATCGTATTTACAAGGTATGACCTCTTCACCGTCTTCATTAATGAATCCTGTCTTTCCGTCAAGCTTAACCTCAGCAAAACCATTTTTAAAGTCATCTTGCCAGTCATACTTGCCGTAGTCATGTCCATCTCCATTCCAGTATTTTTTTGCCAGTCTATCGGCTTCATCCTTTGTTACTGCCTTGTCGATATTATTGGCTACGAATCCGTAAAGCAAAGCATAGCAGGGTCTGAACAATTCGGAAACCTCCACCCAATCTTGTTCGAAATCATTCTTGCTGCAACCATAGCCTTGGTTGTCAACTGTGGCAGCAATGCAAAGATTATTGTCTTCATTCAATCCTACACCAAATACTGATACAGATATGGCTGCTTGATTGGTGTAGTATTCTGTGTAATAATCTTCCCAGTCCATAACGACAATATATCTATTGTCACCTTGTTTATTCAACAAGCCGATTGCGGCCTCTTTGGCCTTATTGTTAATCGCTTTTATTTCGTCCCAGAATGTATCTGGGCCTATTTTTTCTACAGTTTTGTTAGCCATATTATTTAAAAATTAAATTGATTATTAGTTGTTGCTCTCTTTTATGAATCCGCATATAAAGAGAAGCCTGTCTCACATCATTTAAAAAGTTTTGCCTACTCCTTTTGCAGCGTTTCGGCTTCCTCTGTTGTTACTTGTTATTTTGTCACTTGTTTACCAGTTTTGTCAATGGTAATCCAATCACCTCTTAGAGGCAAGACTTTCACAAATCCTTTTACAGTAAATTTCTTTACATCAACATACTGACAAGGAATTACTTCTTCTCCTTCTTCATTCACGAAGCCCCAAAGATTGTTTAACCTGACACCTGCATATCCATTCTTAAATATCCTTGCGTCTTCATACTTGTTGCAAGGAACGACAACTTTGCCAGTCATACTGACTAATCCCCATGTGTCATCCTTGTTTTCCTTGACGTAGGCGTATCCATTTTCCATGTCAGACACATCACTATACTTACAAGGAATTATCTCTTCTGAATTCATGTTAATCCATCCATATTTGAAATTCCGCTTAGCTCGAGCTATTCCGCCCTCTTCAAAGGACCAGAGAAAATTATATACGCACGGACCCAATAATTTTGTTACGCTATTATATATTCCGTATTTTATATCGCATATCTCGCCTTTTGCGTATCGGGTAATCCTGTACAAGAAAATTCCGTGTCCTATACATTTTGGATAGAAATCTCCTACAAAGTCATACTTTGCCTGTAGTTCTGCAGCAATCAGTTCCTTTTCATCTTTTGTAAGCGCGTTGAATTCACCAATAGGACCTGTCAATAACGGATTCTCAAACCCAATCGTCATTAGTGAAGTGCAGCCAGCAAACGCCATTCGCTCCACAATCTTCACATTCTTGTTTAGATATACAGACTCCAGATGCTTGCAACTTGCAAAGGCTTTGTCATAAATACAGCACTTGCAGTCATCACTTATCACGATGTTGAGACTTTTCAGTCCGGAACTTCTGAATGCAGACATGTCGATAATATTCAGGTGACTTGGAATATTTATCTCTTCCAAAGCTTTGCAGCAAGCAAAGGCACCTGCTCTAATTTGGCGTAATGTCTCAGGTAAGGCTATTTCCTTTAAATTATCACAAAGACCAAAACACTCTTTCCCGATAAATTCTACTCCAGGCATTGTTATCTTGAAGAGTTTGTGGCAGCTTGCGAACGCTTCTTCGCCCAAGTCGACAACAGATGCTGGCAACACCATATCATGAAGATTGTTAAGTCCTAGGAATGCATAGTCACAGATTGCCTTCACACCATCTTCCACTTCAACGAACTCCGGATTGCCGAGTACTTTCAACAAGCGAAGTCCGTCCTCGCTGTAGATTGGTCCAGAACACTTATTGCGTCTGGCTTTCTTGATGAGTGCTTGATCTTCTTTTGTCAATCTTGTATTCATATCTTATTGTGTTTTTTGGGGGTGAACAATAACAGAACAGTAAGTTTTGAACTTGCATATCTTCTGTAGTATTCGTATTCTTTACTTATATTGTCATAACCCTATTTTGCTTAAGTGAATAAAACTGGGTGCAAAGGTAATGCTTTTTTGCCTTTGCACCAAGTTTCTTTATTCGGAAGAACCGGAATGTGATGCCGGAAAATCAGGAAAGATGATTATATAGAGACTGGCTTTTTCCAAATTTTGCCCAAAGGCGCATTGCCAGACTTGTGATCAATAATATTTATCTGATATCTACCGCTAATGACTTCCTTATTGTTGTAAGAAGGAGGTGTCATTTGTATAGATGCCCAGTTAATATTATTAAAATCATATAGCTCAGTAATGATTTTCTGTATTGTAGCTTTGAATGTGGATGCTAAAGTACCTTTTTCATCTTTGTCTAACAAGTGATTAGCCCATGCTGGAACTATAACGATATTCCACAGATTTGTAAAGTAACGTGGATCAATAGCATGACCCCAAATGTGTGAAATGATGAAGTTTCTGAAGTGCTTTTTGTTTGTTGTTGTTCCAAGGTCATACCCTGTACGGTCCTTAATCAATTGGCACACTCTGGTATTGCCATTGCCACCTCCACAAGTGTTTGCACCACATTCTTTATTCTTACCCCTTGCTCCTTCTTGATAGATAACACAGAGACGTTGTGCTGCGTTTTGAAGCTTGAAATAGACTTTACCTTCTTCTACAACAGGCTCATGTACTCCATCTTCCGCATCTTCTTTCGAAGAGTATCGTGCAGGAAGATATTTGATGTCATATTTGTCAAAAGCAGGATCTACCACCTTTTGTTGGCAAATGTATTCTTTAATCTCTTCAAACCTTTCTACCACAAGGTCGGGAGAGAAAAAGTAAGACGATTCTATTGCCAACTTTACAAACTTCTCTTCTTTAATATACTCTATTAATGAATCCATACCATCTACTTTTGGATTTTGTGAATTGTTAATTGAATTGCGTACAGAAGATAGGGCATTTCGAATTTCATTCAATATCTCATTATCTTCTTTGCTTAATCTTTTTTTACCATAGACAATGGTTTCAACGAACTGTCTATATTTCTGAAGATAAGACAAGCGGTTAAGAGTAGTCTTAAGATTGTTTTTCTTATCAATCTCAGCTTTCCACTCTTCAAAAAGTGCATTCACATACAAGCGTTCATTTTCTATTGCGAAAACACCAATAAGATCTAAATACAAATAGTCTTTGCCATTGCATTTATATTTATCTTGTGGACAATAAGCTCCAACAGACTTTACGCCCTGTTTAAGCAACCATTTTTCATAATCCTTTCTAAAGATAAATTGACTAGCTTTTTTTGCCATAATTCAATATCATTAAAATGTTAATATTATTTATATAAAAGTGTTATTCTTCACTCACTTCCCTCAGCTTCTCCCACAGCTTCACCATGGCCAGCGTGTCGAGGCAGCAGTAGTCTAGCAGTGCTCGGCGAGCCTTCTTTTGCTTTTCCGGCTCCATAAACTGTATCTGAGGATAAATGCTCATCGCCTCTCCTCCGTTCTGCACGCCACCACTGAGGTTGTGGTAGTCGAGTTCGGGATCATCGGGGAACAATGCCGGGAGCACCTTCTTGATGGAGAACGAACCATTCATGGCAGGCATATAGTAATAGCCGGCACGGAACGGATCGAGAAGATCCACAATGTGGGATTCGATGTTGAGAAGATGCGACGCCAGGTCGGGGAATGCCTCTGCCAGTTCCTTCAGACGAGTACACTCGAAAGCCTTGTTGTAGGCTGTGGTGCAGACGTTGAGCGGGATGTCCTTGCAGAGTTGCTCGGCTAGAGCACGGCGAGGGTCTTCGACCGATATGCCGAGAAACTCACGATGCTTCAATTCGCCTCCTTCATGCTCTATGTAATGAAGCGAATACTGAAATGTGACCTGCTGGTATGGATGCGTGCCCTGATACTTCGGTATCACGGTCTGCTCGGTCTCGAAATCGAGGAAATAAAGCGGATAGGAGAGCTTCTTCAAGAACTCACCGATAGCCTTCCTGTTGATATAGGAAGTATTGCCTAATGTGCATTCCAGCTGCAACTGCTGTAGGTCGGTGAGCTTCTCCTGTCTCATATCTTCCAACGACAGACGGCCTTTGTTCATGTGTTCCAATGCCTTCTTGAAAGACATGCGGTACAGGTTGAAGACTGATGGCGAAGGTATGACATTGCGACTGCAATAGTTCCAGAACGAACAGGCGTATGGCTTTTTGCAGTATTCTGCCAAATCCTGCTTGGGTTCTCCACCTTCGAGCACCTTCTTCGCAGCCTTTACCTGGGCTGGCACCTTGACATATTCGTTGGCAACCGCCTCGCTGATATCGTTTATGCGGAAGAATCCCTTCACATCGAGTTCGCCGTCAAGTACATATTCGTTATCGATGTTTACAAGATAAGTGCCCGTTATGGTAAGTCCGCAATTGGTGAGCACATATTTCTGATATGCCACATCCTGTGCATACACTTCCAGCTCCTTCAGGTCGGTGCTGCTTTTCACCTCATATATGGCATAGCCTTGGGGTGTCTTGTGCAGCAAATCCACGGCACAGTAACACCCGTCGTATATAAAGGCAGCCTCAGCAATGTTGTCCGTCCCATCAGCAATCAGCTTTTGGGTTGCGGCAATCATAGCCTGAAGGTCGGGGCGTTGACTCCCGTCGGCAGTCATCTTGCAGACTGTCGCTTCCGTATATTCGCCAAATAAACTTTTTGCAAGATTTCCCACTTCCGTACCGGCATCAAAACGGGCTTGTGTCAATGGGTCTATCTCAATTTCTTCTGGTTTATACATCTTTAGCCACAATGCCTTTGGGCATTGGCAGAAAGTAATGTATTTAGATTTTGAAAGATTGTTCATAATCTTTTAGTTTACTTCATATTCTTCGCACTTAAAAGTACGCATTTACATGACAAAAGTAATGAAATCTATTGAAACAACCAAATAAAAATCAAAAAAAATATCTTGGATAGTACAAAAACATGTTTACTATTTTATTGAAGCGTTTCAGAGAGTGTAATGAACCACTTGAATAAGCGCAATGAACTGCTTGAGTAAGCTGATAGATATTACTCCGTTAGCCGACAGATATTACTCCATTAGCCGACAGATATTACTCCGTTAGTTCATCGAGACGACTCCGTATGCGAAATGAGACACTTCCGGTGGCTGATTCAGCCGGTTTATTGAACGTTTCCATCTCTTTCAACCTGAAAACACTACTTATTTATTAGTACAGACTATATCAATGCGTTTAACCTGATACCTAATTCTAAGTATAAAAAATGTGAAAATCACAATTTCTCGGTATTGTACAATTTCTAAATAAGCCTTACCTTTGCAGCCCGAAAAAAGGAATAGATATGAAAAAAGGATTAGGAAAAATCAGAAAGATTAAAAAGAAACACATCTTCCTGGCCTTATTGGCCGTGATTGTTCTGGGAGGTTTGGCGAAGGCTTA
>ERZ506887.225-NODE-225-length-35012-cov-10.716251_pt1 | contig 35012 bp, 29 predicted proteins | sample MGYA00512905_ERZ506887 | MGnify/ENA metagenome assembly ERZ506887 | reverse complement strand
GGGAAACTTTGGAGAAATATGAAGAAATGGCTTGGGATCTTCATCAGAAATGAGTATCTTTGCAGTCAAGTAAACGCAGGCGTTCACAGAACTTATTCTATGTTCGTTATGATTCTTGAAAAATCGCCAAAACAAGAGGGTAGAGGTGGAGAGTATTCTCCACCTCTTATTTTATATATTGAAAAAGGAGAAGGGAAAGAAGGATGTCTTAGGGGAAGGACTTCCTATTTATGATGGTATCGATTTGCCAGTATCTCTTTTCCGTCGTAATAATCTAAAAAGTTTCCTTAAATATTTCTTCTCCAAAACGGGAGATTAATTCTTGTTCAATATCGTTTGGAAAATTGCAATGCCTAAATGCACTATCCCCAATGCTGGTTACGCTATCTGGAATAACTATGTCTGTCAAAGATTTGCAACCCCTAAATGCACTATCCCCGATGCGAGTCACACCGTTGGGAATAACAACGTTACTCAAAGAAGAGCAACCCCTAAATGCGCTATCCCCGATGCGAGTAACGCTGTCTGGGATAACGAGGCTATTCAAAGACGAACAACCCCAAAAAGCACCGCGTTCAATACTAGTTACACTATCAGGAATAACTATGTCTATCAAAGAACTGCAACCCAGAAATGCATCATCCCCAATGCTGGTTACACCATCAGGAATAACTATGTCTATCAAAGAACTGCAATACAAAAATGTCCTTTCCTCAATACTAGTTATGCCATCAGGGATGGCTATGTTAGTTAAAGAATTACAACCCCAAAATGCATACACTCCAATGCTAGTCACGCCATCAGGGATGGCTATGTTAGTTAAAGATTCACAACCTTCAAATGCCCGAGCACCAATGCTAGTAACACTATTAGGAATAACAATATTAGTCAAAGAATAGCAACCTCTAAATGCACTATCCCCAATGCTGGTTACGCTATCAGGAATAATGAGGCTACTCAAAGAAGTGCAATCCTCAAAAGCACCACTCCCAATGCTGGTTACACTATCAGGAATAACAATATCAGTCAAAGAAGAGCAATCCTCAAAAGCACAATTCTCAATGCTGGTTACACTATCAGGAATAACAATATCAGTCAAAGAAGAGCAACCCCTAAATACACAATACCCAATACTAGTTACGCCATCAGGAATAACAAGACTCTCCAAAGATTTGCAACCACTAAATGCACTGTTTCCAATGCTTGTAACACTATCGGGGATAACGAGACTCTCCAAAGATTTGCAACCCATAAATGCACTGTCTCCAATGCTTGTAACACTATCGGGGATAACAAGACTACGCAAAGACAGATCCAAAAACGCCTCATCACATATTATCCTTACACCCTCTTTAATAGAATTAGTACCATTAAGTTCGTAAGGAACTTTCAATAATTTTCTTCCATCTTTGCTGTATTTCACACCAAATTCATCAATAATGGCCTCATTTAACTCTTCCTCCGTAACTTTTGTGGACATATCAAGATTATCACTAGCATCTTGATTTGCCTTTACATATTCTGATATTGTTGGATACTGCATAGCTTATATAATTATTAATTCATTACATCTTTTCTGAAACTATCTTTCTGAAAAAGGCCACCTTACCCTGTTCCCAGAATCAGGTAGCCCAATTTCACATCATAGCCCATCATGGTTACCCAAATATTTTTTCTCCGAATCGGGAGATTAATTCCTGTTTAAGATCGTTTGGAAAATTACAAAATGCAAATGTACTCTCCCCAATGCTAGTAACACTATCAGGAATAACAACGCTACGCAAAGAAGAGCAATCACAAAATGCACATTTCCCAATGCGAGTTACACCATCTGGAATAACAATACTCTTCAAGGATTCGCAACCATCAAATGCACTTTCCCCTATACTGGTAGCACTGTCAGGAATAACTATGTCTGTCAAAGAACGGCAATCAGCAAATGCATAATTTCCAATGCTGGTAATGCCATCAGGAATAACAATACTACACAAAGAATAGCAATCACCAAATGTCCCATCCCCTATACTAGTTACACTATCAGGAAGAACAAGACTACGCAAAAATTCGCAATCACTAAACGCGTCACCTCCAATGCTAGTTACACTGTCAGGAAGAACTATATTAGACAAAGAAGAGCAATATCCAAATGCATAATCCCCAATGAAGGTTACGCCATCAGGAATAACAACGCTACGCAAAGAAGAGCAAAATCCAAATGCCCCACTCACGATGCTCGTAACACCATCAGGAATGATATATGATGTCGTATTCTTATTTCTAAATGCGATAATTTTGCTTTTGTCCTTATCAAACAACACCTTATTAACATAAACAAAGTAAGGTGACAAACATTTCAGTCCACCATCCCACCTGCAAAATGGATTACCTTTCAAGTTCACTACACTGTCTGGAATAACAAGACTACTCAAAGAACAGCAATCACTAAATGCACAATGCCCGATGCTAGTCACACTGTCAGGAATAACTATGTCTGTCAAAGAACGGCAGCCACAAAATGCACTATCCCCAATGCTAGTTACACTATCAGGAAGAACAAGACTACGCAAAGAAGAGCAATAATAAAATGCCTCATCACATATTATCCTTACACCCTCTTTAATAGAATAAGTACCATTAAGCTTTCGTGAAGCTTTCAACAGTCTTCTTCCATCTTTGCTATATTTCACACCCCATTCATCAACAAAAGCTTCCTTCAACTCTTCCTCTGTTGCTTCTGTGGACATATCAAGATTATCACTAGCATCTTGACTTGCCTTTACATATTCTGATATTGTTGGATACTGCATAGCTTTTACAATTAATGATTCGTTTCATTCTGTCGTATTTTCAGACGACAAGACAAAAGTACATATTAAATTTCAAACCGCAAAGGAAACTGCTGAAAAATAATTAATCATCGCTTATTATTTCTATTTCGATGGAAATATATGAGAGAAAATCCATTTCTATGTCGTGTACATCTGTAACAAGAGGGTAGAGGTGGAGAACATTCTCCACCTCTTATTTTATATATGGAAAAGAAGAAGGCAAAGGAGGTTGTCTTAGGGGAAGGACTTCCTATTTATGATGGTATCTATTTTTGCCGATATCTCTTCTCCGTCGTAATAATCTAAAATAGCAAAAATATTTTTATTCCGAATCGGGAGATTAATTTCCGTTTAAAATCGTTTGGGAAATCGCATCCCAAAAATGCACAATCCCCAATGCTGGTTACACTATTAGGGATAACAATGTCTGTCAAAGAAGAGCAATCCCAAAATGCACAATGCCCAATACTGGTTACACTATTAGGGATAACAATGTCTGTCAAAGAAGTGCAACCACTAAATGCATACTCTCCAATACTAGTTACACCATCAGGAATAACGAGACTACACAGAGATTTGCAGCCATAAAATGCACTGTCCCCAATGCTAGTTACACTATCGGGGATAACGAGGCTACTCAAAGAAGAGCAATCCTTAAATGCACTTCCCCCAATGCTAGTTACACTATCAGGAATAACAAGACTCTTCAAAGATTCACACCAATTAAAGGCATGGTCTCCGATACTTGTAACACTATAAGGAATAACAATACTACTCAAAGAACCGCAACCATCAAATGCACTATCCCCAATACTGGTTACACTATTAGGGATAACAATGTCTGTCAAAGATTCGCATCCCAAAAATGCACCATCCCCAATGCTTGTAACACTATTAGGGATAACGAGGTTGCTCAAAGATTCACAACCATTAAATGCACAATCCCCAATGCTGGTAACACTGTCAGGAATAACAATATCTGTCAGAGAACGGCAACTATCAAATGCCATGTCACAAATAATCTTTGTCCCCTCTTTTATGGAATAAGTACCATCAAGATTTTGTGGAGCTTTTAGCAATTTTCTTCCATCTTTGCTGTATTTCACACCAAATTCATCCATAATGGCCTCATTTAACTCTTCAGCCGTTGCTTTTGTGGACATATCAAGATTATCACTAGCATCTTGAATGGCCTTTACATATTCTGAGATTGTTGGATACTTCATAACTTATAAAATTATTAATTCATTACATTCTGTCGTATGAATATACGACAAGGCAAAAGTACACATTAAAATTAAAACCGACAAAAGAAACGCAGAAAAATGATTAATCATCGCTTATTATTTCTATTTCAATGGAAATATATGAGAGAAAATCTATTCAATGGTACATCTGTAAATCGCCCAAACAAGAGGTAGGGGTAATTCTCTACCCCTTTTTCTTAGCGTATTTTCTTGTATTCACCTGATAGTTCATCACGGTCTTGATGAGGTCGGCTGCCTGTGGATAGTCCTTCGCCAATGGTGGTTGTCCAGAGGTTTCGGGGCGACATGAGGCCTGCATCGCTGGTCGAACCGACGGGCTTAACGGTCTTGTCATCAGTACAATAGACTTTCTGTCCGTCTTTCACAAAGTTGTTGCCGGCAATGCCGTGTATGGAGGGCACGCTGCCGGTATAGATGCAGGTGTGGCCGATGGCGGTGACGGATGGGACGTAGGGCAGGGTGTACCTGCAGGGCAAAGAAGTGGCTGACCGATATCAACATTTAATTGACCGACAACAAAATAGATGGGTCATTTAAGCGTTATTATAGAATAGAGGAGTTATTCAAGAGATTCATCTCAGGAGATTTCTTAGGAATTTAGGAGTTTTTCCAGAAGTTAAGGAGTTAAGACGAAGGCTTTTGAGGACAATGTTTTGTTAAGGAGTTAAGACAAATGTCTTTTTTCAAGAATTAGAGAATTTATATCTGCGCATTTGATTTAATGAGAGCCAACGGTCGCTGGCTGAAGGGTAAAGCAATTACAGGAAGCATTGCGATTGATAATCAACCGACAAACGTGCTGCTTATGATTCGAATATCAAGCAAGCTTTCAGCAGCTAAATGGTGGCTTTAGTCGCCCAATTCTCTAATATCTCATTAATTCCATATCAGCAAGAGATTCTCAAATTCTCTAATTCTTGACAAAAAATATTTTTCTTAACTCCTTAGTGACGGTGAAAAAAGAAGGAACAGATATGAAGAAATGGCATTTGTGGTTGGCGGCATCCATAGGACTGGTGGTTATCGCTGGAATGATGATCAGAGAGTTCGATGTGGATGCATTGAGCAGTATCGACTTGTCTCCGGAATTCTTTCTCGGAGTAGGAATGGCTGTGGGACTTTTCGCCTTGCAGAACCTGATGCTCAGTCTGCGGTTTCAGCATCTCTGCCATCGCAGGCTGTCGCTCATGCAGAGCTTTCGGGTCAACGTGCTTTGCGAGTTCACCTCGGCTGTCACTCCCTCGGCTGTAGGCGGTAGCGGACTGGCTTTCGTGTATCTGAACCGCGAGGGCGTGACGATGGGAAGAAGCATCTTCACCATGTTTGCTGCCCTACTGGCCGACGAGGCTTTTCTGGCCGTGAGCTGCTGTCTGCTGTATTTCCTCGTGCCCTCGCATCTGCTCTTCAGTATGGTTGATGGCGTGGGCGTATCGGCCGATGTTGTCAACGAATGGATCAAGGGCGGCGTGCAGGTGGTCTTCATCGTGAGCACGCTTATTGTAGCCGTATGGACAGTCATTCTGTATGTGCTGCTCCTGCATCGTCCACAGAGTTTGGGATGGGTGCTGAAGGCTTGTTGCAAGATTTCTGTGCTGCGCCGATTTCTGCCCAAGGTGGAGAAATTCTCTGTCGACATGACTCTGGCTTCGGAAGAAGCCCGACAGGAAGGATGGCGATTCTGGCTGCTGCTGATGGGTTATACTTCTTTGGCTTGGTTGGCACGATTTGCCATCGTTGTGGCTATCCTGCTGGCTTTTCAATGCCATGGAAACATGCTCCTGGCTTGGTGCCGACAGTGGGTGATGTGGATGATTTCCATCCTGAGTCCTACGCCGGGAGGAAGTGGTGTGGCTGAGCTGATGTTCCGCCTGTATTACTCCGACTATCTGCCCGAAGCATCGGTTGCCATCCTTGCCGCCATGCTCTGGAGGGCTGTCTTTTATTATCCCTTCTTGGTGATGGGCACACTGGTGTTGCCCAAGTGGATAGGCAGGAATGGAACCCGTTAGAAGTTGAGATAGAGGCGGGCGCTGAGCGCGGTGAAGTTGCCGTCGTCGTTGTGGATGAACTGGAAGGAAGGCTGCACGGCTATGGCCTTGGTGAGTTGTCGTTTCCAGGTGAGTTCCAGCGAGTATTCATCGCCTTGCTGGAATTGGGCGTATTGTCCCGACACGCCGCACTCGTTCTTCGCGTCCAGATAGGCGCCGCCTATCTCTGCATAGCGGTAGCAGGCGTTCTTGCGGCTTGAATTCTCTGAATATTGCACCATGCACAAGATATTCTTTTCGCCCGATGTCCACAACTTCTGCTCTCCATAGAGCCACCAGGCAAAGGTGGTTCGCGCCAATGAATTCTCATCCGTCGAGGTTTTGTTCGGCGTATTCTCATCTGTCGTAGTTCCATTTACTGAAGTTCCATTTGTTTGAGTCATTGTCGAGGCTGTTTCGTCTTCCGTGACGAAGGGCTGCTGTCGGGTGTGAACAGCTATGCCGGCATAATATTCTCCGCGGCGATGGGTGTACTCTATCTGCGACATATTGAAGATGCCGTCCGTCTTGGGTTTTATCAGGAACGGGTTGTCGTGGGCTGTCCAGCCATTGTAGCCTGACCCGTTGTAAAGGCTGTTGCGGAACGTCCATCCCTTTTTGGTGATGTCGAAGTAAAGGGTGAGTCCTGAAAAGGGATAGTTGGCTATGGGATAGCTGGCAGCCACCGTGGGAAAGATGCCACAGGAGCTGTTGGTAAAGAGCGCTGTGATGGGGGATGTGAAGAAGTCTTCGTTCACATTCCTCACACCTATAAACAGATGGCCCGAGTTCCACTGGTGCATGAAGCCTAAGACGGCAATGGCCGCCAGCATGTTGTCGGCATCGATGTTGGAGAATCCCTGCCAGTCACCAATGACGCTTTCGCCGGTCTTGGCGAGGTGGAGCGTGGCTGCCTCTATGGTGTTTCTGTCGCTTCCTAAAGGAACACTCAGGTCAAGGCGCAACTGGTTGACCCAGTTGGTGTTCTTGTTCATGTCCCATTGCCATTCTGTAGTATATTGTCCGCTCAGTTCCTGTGCCTGCAGCATACTGGTGGCTATACATCCTAAAATAATCAAATAAATTCTCTTCATTCTTAATGTTTTTGTATTTTATTGTATCTTTATAGTCTTTTTTCTTGCATAGAATCTTGTTTCAGACTCTCTCTTCTTGCGTCTCATGGCTGGGGGTGTTGGGGCTTGCCCTAAGAGTTTGGGTTGTTCTTGTTTTTGCGTTTGCAAAGATACAATGGTTTTGTTTTGTTTACAATACTCAAAAATTGGTATTCTTCTTTTCCTATTTCTTTATTTAGAATCCGTCTAATACCAACAAATGGGGATTAGACGGATTCTAAATAGTGATTATCTTTTCACTGCACTTTCGTACATCAAGAATTTTGGGGAGTTGAGGCATCTTTTTTGCGGAAGTTATTGTGGTCTGCCTTCGTGAGGTCATCGGGAGTAAGGTTCTTTCTTGGTGATGGCGCCTTGGTCTAAGAGAAAGGCACGCTTGGTGGCTCTATGAAAGCTTGGTTGCCCAGATAGTCGATGACAAAGAGAAAGGGCTTGCCTTCCTTGCCTAATTGATTGATGCGATGGATGATTTCTTTTCTCATATATTGTGATTCCCCAATGGGGCATTTGAATGTTCGGAATGTAAAGATACGATATTTTTTGCGAAATAGAGAAAAACTGCATTAAAGAATACAACTGATGCTAAAAAACAATTGCGAAAGACAAAAAAAAGCGATGACCTTCACAGGCTACCGCTCCAAATCTTCAATAGGTATTAGTTCCTTTTAAGGTAAAAAGATTGTTTTCAGGATAACGATGGCAAAGATACGACCTTTTTTTGATACAGCCAAACTTTTTCTTGTTTATTTTTTGATGTTTTTGCTGTGTGGGCGCACAATTCGCTTAATTAACAGAATTTAACTTAAAAAATTGTGCAATCGTTTACATTAGGCTCCTTTTTGATAATTTTAAGTTAGCGAGTTTTAAGTTGATAAGTGTTATGAAAAAGAAAATAAAAAAAGTGCAAAAGCCGTTGTTCACGACTCTTGCACTTTATTTTTACTTCTTCAACTTTTTGCAGGTGTACGCAAGTTAAGAGAAGTTGTCTTTTGTGAGAAGTTACCACTCCCTTCGATCGTTAGAAGTTAAAGCCAATAACTTTGGAGGAAATGTTTAATGTTTAGTGTTTAATTTCTATTCCACTAAAGCATTTGTCTTAACTCCTTAACTTCTTCAACTCCAGAGAAAAACTCCTGAAAAGCCTCTTACTGCTTGTTGTTCTTGATCTTCTCCACGTAGGCGTCGATGACAGCCACGGCTGTGATGTTGACGATGTCTTGCACGCTTCCCTCAGAGTCGGTGAAGTGGATAGGCTTGTTAAGACCCATCTGGATAGGACCAATGATCTCGGCTTCTGGGTTGAGAGCCTGCAGGAGCTTGTAAGAAGCGTTGGCGCTGCTCAGGTTAGGGAATACCAATGTGTTGACATCTTTGCCCTTGAGGCGAGAGAATGGATATTTTTCATCGCGCAATTGCTTGTTGAGTGCGTAGTTGACCTGCATCTCGCCGTCGATGGCAAGGTCGGGGTAAACTTTCTGCATCTCTGCCACAGCCTTGTGAACCTTGACAGGTGAACCTGCAGCATCGGTACCGAAGTTGGAGTAGCTCAGCATGGCGATGACAGGTTCCTCATTGAAGAACTTCACGGTGTGAGCCGACAACTTGGCGATATCGGTAAGCACGTCCTCGTCGGGGTGACGGTTGATCAATGTATCAGCTATATAGAATACTCCCTTCTGGGTGTTGAGAATGTGCATAGTGCCGAAAGTCTTGAACTCAGGACGAATGCCGATGACTTCCTTTGCCACCTTGATCGTGTTGGAGTACTTGGTGTAAAGACCGGTGATGAAGGCATCAGCGTCGCCTTGCTCTACGAGTGACATGCCGAAGTAGTTGCGCTCATACATCTTGTCGTAAGCCTCCTCGAAGGTGTAACCCTCGCGGGCACGCTTCTCTGCCAGGTGCTTGGCAAATGTGGCACGACGGCCCTGCTCATTGTCTGCACGCATATCGATAATCTCGATGTCGCTCAAGTCGAGCTTCAGACGAGAAGCCACACGGTTCAGACGATCGGGGTTGCCCAGCAAGATAGGCTGGCAAATACCTTCGGCCTTGGCCTGTACGGCTGCTTTCAGCATGGTGGGGTTGCCGCCTTCGGCGAATACCACGCGCTGAGGATGCAGGCGGGCTGTGTCGTGCAACTTGCGGGTGAGTTTTGTCTCCTGACCTAAGAGCTCACGCAGGTGCTGCTTGTAGCCTTCCCAGTCGGTGATAGGTGTGCGGGCTACACCGCTTTCCATAGCAGCCTTGGCTACGGCTGCACTCACCTCTGTGATAAGGCGTGGGTCTACAGGTTTTGGAATGAAGTATTTAGGACCGAAGGTCAGGTCGTTGACGTGGTAAACATCGTTCACCACATCTGGAACAGGCTGCTTGGCCAAATCGGCGATGGCATGTACGGCAGCCATCTTCATCTCCTCGTTGATGGCACGTGCGTGAACATCGAGCGCACCACGGAAGATGTATGGGAATCCGATCACGTTGTTGATCTGGTTAGGATAATCGCTGCGGCCTGTTGACATCAATACGTCTGGACGGCTTGCCATAGCATCCTCGTAGCTGATTTCAGGTACGGGGTTGGCGAGGGCGAAGACGATAGGAGAGTCCGCCATCGAGCGAATCATGTCCTGAGAGAGGACGTTGCCCTTGCTGAGTCCTACGAATACGTCGGCACCCTTCACAGCTTCCTCGAGAGTATGAACATCACGACGGTCGGTAGCGAAGAGCTTCTTCTGCTCGGTCAGGTTCTCACGGTCGTTGGTGATGACGCCCTTGGAGTCGAGCATCACAATATTCTTTACCTGTGCACCCAAAGCCACATAGAGCTTGGTACAGCTGATGGCTGCAGCTCCGGCTCCGTTGACTACGATCTTTACGTCAGCAATATTTTTGCCTGCTACCTCAAGGGCATTCTTGAGACCTGCAGCCGAGATGATGGCTGTGCCATGCTGATCGTCGTGCATCACAGGAATGTCAAGGGTGCGCTTGAGTCTGTCCTCTATATAGAAGCATTGTGGAGCCTTGATGTCCTCAAGATTGATTCCACCGAAGGTAGGAGCAATTTTCTCTACAGCTTCGCAGAATTTCTCGGGGTCTTTCTCTGCCACCTCGATGTCGAACACGTCGATTCCACCATAAATTTTAAACAGCAGACCCTTTCCTTCCATTACCGGCTTGCCACTCATGGCACCAATGTCGCCAAGTCCCAGTACGGCTGTTCCGTTACTGATAACTGCCACTAAGTTGCCTTTGTCTGTGTACTTATAGACTGAGTCTGGGTTTTGCTGGATTTCCAAACATGGATAGGCTACACCGGGAGAGTAAGCCAAACTCAAGTCGGTTTGGGTGTGGTAAGGTTTGGTTGGCTTTACCTCGATTTTGCCAGGTCGATTGTTCTCGTGATAGGCGAGAGCTGCCTCTTTAGAAATTTTTACCATAATTATATAGCGGTTTAAAGTTTTATATTCTTACAAAAATTATGCTTTTTGTGCACAATCTCATATTTTTTGTGCAAAGGTAATAAAAAACTAATGAATAATGGTAGGTTTCTTTGATTTTTTTTGTAACTTTGCGAAGAAAAAAAGTCGAAACAAGAAAGAAAACATTCGAATACTGCAATGAACATAACAAATGACTATAGGCGTGAACTGAAAAGCAAAATTATTGAATACGCCATGAATGAGTTTCGTCAGAGGGGAATTAAAGCTGTGAAAATGGATGAGATTTCTCGGGGGCTTCATGTGTCTAAGCGTACTGTGTACGAGATTTTTGGCGACAAAGAGGAACTGCTGTTGGCTGGTATAAGAGCTCAGGATGAGGAACTTAGAAGAATGCTTGATCAATTTGCTTCTGAGAATAATCACAATGTGATTGATATCATTTGTTATTTCTATCGCGTGCAGATGGAGTTATGTGAGCAGGTGGGCGTCAAGTTTTATGAGGAGATACAGCACATGCCTCGTGTGGTGGCTTACATGAAGTCTGTGCACGAACATGAGGTGGAGGACAGAATGCGCTTCTATGAGTGTGGGGTGAAGGAGGGCTTGTTCCGTAGTGATATTGACTATCCTTTTATCTCGAATGTGGGGCACATCACCATGAATGAGATTATGCACCTTCAGCTTTACCGCATGTATTCCATGCAGACCATCTTCGACAATTTCTTTATGGTCATCGTTCGGGGAATCTGCACGGAGCGGGGACTCGAATTGCTTAACAGAGGAATGGGGCACGCATAGCGGAGCCCTTTTTTCGTGTCCTTTTCTTTCTGCTGTTTTTTACGTTTTTGTCTTAAAAAACTTTGTTCGTTTTTTAGCAAGTTTGGAAGTTGTAGAAATAATATCGAATTATTTGTCCTTGTACAGCCATGACAGGATTTTGTTGATGGTGTGGCTGTAGAAACGGAACCATCTGTACTTGGAGACAGGTTTTCCGCCAAAGCTGAGAATGAATTCACGGAAAGGATTCCTGTGCCAGGGAAGTCCTACATCCATAAAGTAGATGTGGTTATAATCGTGCTCGTAGGCATACTGTATGGCGTTCCATACGACCATGGTGTCAGGGTGGAGCATGGAATAGGTCTTTCTTTTGGCGGCTAAGTAGCACAGGTAGGCATTGCCTTCGGAGTAGACACAGGCGCAGCCGCCTATGTTTTTCCCTCCATAGGTGGTAAGGAAAATCTTGGCATTGTGGCTCTTTGCCATTTCTTGGAAATATTGCTCGTTGGGAATATGTCGGCGAGGCTTGAAACGGTAGTATCGTTTCAGCAGTTGATGGAACGAGTGGATGTCTTCCCTGTTGGTTGCTGTCTGGGTAATGATACCCTTGTCTTTCAGCTTTTTGATGCGCTGCTGTATTTTCTCTGAGAGCCTTTCCTCGGGTGCCTTGTTGTGGAGCGAGTTGTGAACCTCCTGCCAGACAACGGGGAAGTAGCCCTGCTGCCTGAAAGCGCGGTAGCCAAACATTTTCTTTCTGATGCCCGAGAACTCAATGTACAGACACAGTCGGCGGTCGAGCCGCAGAGTGATGGCCTGCAGCATTTTGCAGAAGAGCTCCTCCTTGTAGGCTTCGTTGGCATAGATTCCTTCCTCGTGCGCGTGCGCGTGTGTATATATATAAGGAGGAAACCAATTTCCCTTTCTGTTCACTGCCACAAGAAGCTGCGCCAAAGTCTGTCCCTCTTTGTTGGAAACTACAACCATATAGGGAGTACAGCCAGGAGTCTGTTCGTAGATAATAAACAACTCACGGCTGTGAAAGTAGTTGCCTTCGAGAAGAGTTGGCAAGTCTTTCGATTTTGTATAAATATCAATACAACATTCGTTCACATGGCAAAAATAATAAATTATTTTTAAAAAAGCAAGTATGATGCCTCTCATATCCAATCTTTTTAGTATTTTTGCACTATTATGAAAGTAATATTGATTGGAGCAGGCCGGTTAGCCACTAATTTGGGCAAGGCTCTCTTGGAGGCAGGACACGATATCCTGCAGGTTTATAGTCGCACGATGGAGTCGGCCAGCGCCTTGGCAACGCTTGCTGGTGGAGCTCCTGTTACCGAAATCGAAAAGGTGCGCAAGGATGCTGATGTGTATATTATCTCAGTGAAGGACAGTGTGTTGCCCGATCTTGTGCAGGCGCTCTGTTCGGGCAGGAGTACGAAGGTCTTTCTTCATACAGCAGGTTCGGTCAACATGGACGTGTTTGCCGGCATGGCGCTTCATTATGGTGTTTTCTATCCTATGCAGTCGTTCTCGAAAGAGAAGACGGTTTCTTTCCATGATATTCCCTGTTTCGTAGAGGCCAATGACGACTATGCCCGCGACGTGCTGATGCAGTTGGCTCAGGGGTTGACAACTAAAATCTATCAGTTATCGAGTGAGGATAGAAAGTATCTGCATCTCTCGGCCGTCTTTGCTTGTAACTTTGTAAACCATTGTTATGCAGTTAGTTATGATATTCTAAAGAAACATGGTATTCCTTTTGATGTGATGCTTCCGCTTATCGATGAGACAGCCCGTAAGGTGCATGTGCTTACGCCTCAGGAGGCTCAGACAGGACCTGCTGTCAGGTATGACCAGAATGTTATTCGTGCACAGTCTTCGCTCTTGCGCGACAATCCCTTGCTCAAGGACATCTACGAGCGTATGAGTATGAACATCCACAGAATGAGTGAGGAGAAGTAAACAGAATACGATTATGATCAATTACGATTTGTCAAAGATAAAGACCGTGATATTTGATGTCGACGGCGTACTTTCACGACAGACCATTACCCTCTCTGCCGCGGGAGAACCCCTGCGTACAGTCAACATACAGGATGGTTATTCCATCCAGTTGGCTCAAAAATTGGGGCTCCGAATCGCCATCATAACAGGCGGTACCACCGAGGCCGTACGTAAGCGTTATGCCGGACTCGGAGTGGAGGATATTTACATGGGGTGTGCTGTCAAGGTTACTACCTATAAGGATTTCCTGACCCGTTATGGTCTGCAGGATGAGGAAGTTATCTATGTGGGTGACGATATTCCTGATTACGAAATCATGCGCCTTTGCGGATGTCCTTGCTGTCCTGCCGATGCCTGTCCCGACATTAAGGGCATTTCCGCCTATGTGTCATCGCGCAAAGGAGGCGAAGGTGTGGGACGCGACATTATAGAACAGGTGTTACGGGCACAGAACAAATGGCTAGCTGATGCCAAGGCGTTTGGATGGTAGAGAGATAAGGTGTTTGATAAGTATGTTTGGACGTTCATAATTCCGGGTTAAAGAAGATAAGATAAATGAAATATAAAATCATATTAGCGAGCAATTCGCCTCGCCGTAAGGAACTTTTAGCAGGACTCGACTTTCCTTTCGAGGTAAGGGTGATGCAGGGTATAGACGAGAGTTTTCCCGATACGCTGAATGCGTACGATACGGCTCTGTATATAGCTCGTAAGAAGGCTGATGCCTATCAATCACTTCTTGAAGAAGGTGATGATAACTTGTTGGTTCTCACTGCAGATACGGTGGTGATAGCACCATCTGACGGTTTTCTGAACGACCAGGAATGCAAGGGTGTTATCTTAGGTAAGCCTCACGATGCAGAGGAGGCTTACAGCATGTTGCGTATGTTGAGTGGAAAGACCCATCATGTGGTGACGGGCGTTTGTCTCACTACACGTGAGCAGCAACGTCAGTTCTCCGTAGTGACCGAGGTGAGTTTCAAAAAACTTGACGAGCAGGAGATCAACTATTATGTAAATCATTACAAACCCTTCGACAAGGCTGGTGCCTACGGCATCCAGGAATGGATAGGTTATGTGGGATGTGTGGGTCTCAAGGGCAGTTATTTCAATGTGATGGGACTGCCTGTGCAGCGCATTTATGAGGAACTCCGAAAGATGGAGAAACTGAAGAAATGAAGCGGAATCTCGTGGTTGCAACAGGATGTTCTTGCAGCCTAACTGGAGTAATTTAGATTTTTTAAAATAAGATTTTCCTCTATGTCGTAAATAATAAGTATCTTTGTGCGTTTTATGTAACTAACGAGTATTATGACAGACGACGTAAAGGTTCGGGTGAAGAAGGTCTTGGACGATTATCTTGAGGCCTGTCAACACCGCAAAACCCCTGAGCGTTATGCTATTTTGGATGCTGTGTACAGCATTGACAAGCATTTCACGCTGGAAGAATTGGGGGAGTATTTATCAAAGAGTGGCTTTCGTGTAAGCCGTGCTACGCTTTACAATACGATTCATCTCCTGGTAGAGTTGAAGCTTGTCGTAAGGCATGGATTGGCGCAAGGCACTAAGTACGAAGCGTCTTTAGGGCGCGAGAATCATGTGCACCAAGTGTGTACGGTTTGCGGAGGTGTGACCGATATTGACGCACCTTTAGTGACTCAGGCCATTGGACAGACGCAGTTGCACGATTTCAGGTGTGATGAGTTTGCACTCTATATCTACGGACTCTGTGCTGCCTGCCAGAACAAGCAGAAAGGCAAGGCTGCCGGTCTGTGAACATGGTAAAGAAACTTGAATTATAACAATATATAAAAATGAACACAGGTAAAGTTGATGTCCTGCTCGGATTGCAGTGGGGCGACGAAGGTAAGGGAAAGGTGGTTGACGTATTGACCCCTAAGTATGATGTCATTGCACGTTTCCAGGGTGGTCCTAATGCCGGTCATACCTTGGAGTTTGAAGGCCAGAAGTATGTGCTTCGCTCCATCCCATCAGGTATTTTTCAGGGTGGCAAGGTAAACATCATTGGTAATGGTGTGGTATTGGCTCCCGACCTTTTCATGCAGGAGGCCAAGGATCTTGAGAAGAGCGGTCACGACCTGAAGAGCCGTCTCTATATCTCTAAGAAAGCACATCTCATCATGCCTACTCATCGTGTGCTCGATGCTGCCATCGAAGCCTCTAAGGGTAAGAACAAGGTGGGAACTACAGGCAAGGGCATTGGTCCTACTTATACCGACAAGGTGAGCCGTACTGGTCTGCGTGTTGGCGATATTCTGGATAACTTCGAGGCTAAGTATGAGGCTCATAAGGCAAAGCACCTCAAGCAGATAGCTTCGCTCGGTTATACTGATTTCGATATCACAGAAGTAGAGAAGACCTGGATGGAAGGCATCGAATATCTGAAGCAGTTCCGTATGGTAAACAGCGAGGTGGAAATCAACAAGGTGTTGCGTTCTGGCAAGGATATTCTTTGCGAAGGTGCTCAGGGAACCATGCTTGATGTAGACTTCGGTTCTTATCCTTTTGTCACTTCTTCCAACACTATTTGTGCAGGAGCTTGTATCGGATTGGGCGTCGGTCCTAACAAGATAGGTAATGTATATGGTATCATGAAGGCTTACTGTACACGTGTGGGTGCTGGTCCTTTCCCAACAGAGCTCTTTGACGAGACTGGTGCCAAGATTCGTGACCTGGGGCATGAGTATGGTGCGGTGACAGGTCGTGAGCGCCGTTGTGGCTGGTGCGACTTGGTACAGCTGAAATACTCTGTCATGGTGAATGGTGTTACCCAACTGATCATGATGAAGAGCGATGTACTCGACAGCTTCGAGACTATCAAGGCTTGTGTGGCTTATAAGTTGAAGGATGGCACTGTGACAACCGATTTCCCTTACGAAATTGATGATGTGGAGCCTGTTTACAAGGAGTTCAAGGGCTGGAACACTGACATGACCCAGTTTACATCCGAGGACGAGTTCCCACAGGAGTTCAAGGACTATATAGCCTTCGTAGAGGATTTCCTCGAGACACGTATCGGCATCATCTCTATCGGTCCTGACCGTGCTCAGACCATCGTACGTAAATAATTTGATAGTGTTTAATGTTTAGTGTTGATGGTTTACTTTCTGAGTAAATCATTGCGTTAGGCATTAAACATTAAACTTTAAACAACATACAGAATTAAATGGCTCAGAAACCAAGTATTCCAAAGGGAACACGCGACTTCGGACCTGTTGAGATGGCTAAGCGCAACTACATCTTCGACACCATCAAAGAAGTCTATGCCCTTTACGGATTTCAACAAATAGAAACCCCAGCGATGGAAACACTTCAGACGCTGATGGGTAAATACGGTGAAGAGGGGGACAAGCTGCTCTTCAAGATTCTCAATTCTGGCGACTATATGAACAAGGTGAGCGACGAGGATCTTCATTCTCTCAACTCACTGAAGTTGGCAGCCAAACTCTGCGAGAAGGGGTTACGCTACGACCTTACAGTTCCTTTCGCACGCTATGTGGTACAGCATCGCGAGGAGTTGCAGTTGCCTTTCAAGCGCTATCAGATTCAGCCTGTATGGCGAGCAGACCGTCCACAGAAGGGTCGTTATCGTGAGTTCTATCAGTGCGATGCCGACGTTGTTGGTTCCGACTCTTTGCTCAACGAGGTTGAACTGATGCAGATTGTTGACACCGTATTCACTAAGTTCGGTGTACGTGTGTGCATCAAGATCAACAACCGCAAGATCCTTACTGGCATTGCTGAGGTGATAGGCGAGGCAGAGAAGATCGTAGACATCACAGTCGCCATAGACAAGCTCGACAAGATAGGACTCGAGAAGGTGAACGAGGAACTGCGTAATGACGGAATCTCTGAGGAAGCCATTGAGAAGTTGCAGCCCATCATCTCACTTTCTGGCTCTAACGAGGAGAAACTGGAGGTCATCTCGCAGGTACTCGCGGGTTCAGAGACAGGACTGAAGGGCGTAGAGGAGACTCGCTTTATCCTTGATACGTTGAAGGCCGTAGGTTTGGACAACGAGATAGAGCTCGATCTTACCTTGGCTCGAGGATTAAACTATTATACAGGTGCTATCTTCGAGGTAAAGGCGCTCGACACACCTATGGGAAGCATCACGGGTGGTGGTCGTTACGACAACCTTACAGGAATCTTCGGACTCCCAGGTCTCAGTGGTGTAGGTATCAGCTTTGGCGCCGACCGTATCTACGATGTGCTGAATGCACTCGACCTCTATCCCAAGGAGGCTGTCAATTCTACTCAGGTGTTGTTCATCAATTTTGGCGAGACCGAGACTGCATACTGTCTGCCCATCGTGGGCAAGCTTCGCCAGGCAGGAATCCGTTCAGAAATCTTCCCCGACAAGGCAAAGATGAAGAAACAGATGAGCTACGCTAATGCTAAGAACATTCCGTTTGTTGTACTTGCGGGTGAGAATGAAATGGCTGCAGGCAAAGTGACTCTCAAGAACATGGAAAGTGGCGAGCAGACCCTCGTAACAGCTGAGGAACTGATTGCTGCCGTGAAGTAGGAGAGAGGCGATTGCCCTTTACATTGAAAACAATAAGTAAATTACTTTTTACATAGCCCTCTGGTGTGAGGGCATAACTATTTCATGTCCATGGGCTGCGTGAGTAGGTCATGGATTTTTTACTCTAATAAAACTAATAACAGAACAAAAAAATATGAAGAAAAAACTATCACTTTTATTATGTCTTGCAATGACGCTGTTTGTCATGACGTCGAGCACAAAGACTACAACTATCTTTGTTATTGGCGACTCTACTGCAGCCGAGAAATCTAACTTCAAGGACAATCCCGAGCGAGGCTGGGGAATGGTGTTGCAGGGATTTTTCGATGACAAGATATTGGTTGACAATCATGCTGTGAATGGTCGCAGTTCCAAGAGTTTCATCAATGAGGGACGTTGGCAGAAGGTTCTCGACAGACTGAAGCCTGGCGACTATGTGTTCATCCAGTTTGGTCATAACGACGAAAAGCCTAAGCCCGACCGTCATACTGATCCGGGGTCAACATTCGATGCTAATTTGCGTCGTTTCGTTGAGGAAACCCGTCAGAAAGGCGGCATTCCTGTATTGTTCAACTCTGTGGTTCGTCGTTGCTGGTATGCTGAGAACCTGAAGAATGACGACGATGAGAAGCTTCGCAAGACTGTGTTCGATGGAGAAGAGAAAATCAACAGCGACACCCTTATCGACACTCACGGAGCCTATGTCGTAGCCCCACGCTGTGTTGCTCAGGAGTTGAATGTTCCTTTTGTTGATGCTACAAAAATCACGCACGACATAGAGACTTCCCTCGGTATTAAGGGGAGCCGCAGCCTGCATATGTGGTATAAGCCAGGCGAGGTTCCCAGTATTCCTAAGGGCCGTATGGACAATACACACTATAATGTTTATGGCGCGCGCATCATAGCTGGAGCCTTGGCAGATGCTATTGGTAAGGCTGTTCCTGCTCTCGGAAAGCATGTCCGTCACTACGATTATGTGGTGTCAGCAGAAGGCCGTGGCAACTTCATGACCCTTCAGGATGCTGTTAACGCTGTGCCTGCTGGTAAGAAGACAACTATCCTCATCCTGGGTGGCAAGTGGAATAAACCCACGGGCACTCAGGGCAAAAAGATAAAGTACGTGAAGTACTGGGGTGCTAAGGTGAAGTAAGCGTTTCATCCTTTACTGCAGGGAAATGTTGGCAGAGTTTTCTCTGTCCAGCATTTCCCTTTCTTTTGCATTCTTTTTACTTCAATAAAAACTGCGCCCTGATGAGCTAAAGCACAAGATTTTGATTGTGTATTAGTTCTTCAGGGCGCATCTATCTTAAGGGAGCAAGAACTTAGTTCAACGAGCACAAGAAGTTAACTTAATCTGGTCATGAAGTTAACTTAATCTGGTGTCAACACCGGTTAGAACGCCATCGTCATCCGATAAGAATAAGCTTCCTTACTCCTTAAAGATGCACGTTGTTACTCCCAGAAGAAAGTATGACTATAGGTCAATCTTAGCCATGTTGAAAGATGAGATTTTGCCGTCGGGTGAGACGGTGGCTGTAATTTTGAATGTGCCTTCCTGGGTGCTGCCGTCTGTGCGGCTTACATCCTCACGGGCAGTGAACACTACCTGATACTCGTATTCCTCGTCGCCAATCTCTCGTTTCTTGATTTGATAATCGTTGTTAAGGCGCCAGTTCAGATTGGTGACGTCTTCTTTATACAACTTGTGCATAAAGGTGAGCACGTCGTTCTTGGTGGCGGCAGTCTTGCCTAAAAGTGAAGATAGGACATCTTCGCAGGTAGAGGTGAGTCCGTCCTCGTTGCGCGAGTTGATGCTCTGGAAGAACTTGCGGAATAGACTGCTGACCATTTGGCTCTCTTCGGGTTGCAGGTCGCGGCTCAAGGCTTTCTTCATGGCGTTCTCTGCCTCTTCGATATGTGATCCGTCGGTGTGCTGGTCGAGGTAAATCTGATAGGCTTCAGCCGTGTCTGCTTTCTTGGCTACCTGCCAGTCGATGGAGTCGATTTTGTTCCACGCCTCCTGTCTGTGGGGCGAGTTGGGGTATTTCTGCAAGTAGGCTTCTATTGCCTCTTTTGAACCGCTCACCATGGCGTTGGTCCAGTCGTTGTCTATGGTCTTGAGGGCGTTGAGGTGCGACATGATGGAGTCGATGTGAGCCTGGTCGGCATCCTTGTAGGTGTCGAGATAGCTCTGAAGAACGTCCGGATCGTTGCTCTGCATGGCGTATTCGTAGGCTTCCTCTTCCTGTTGCTCGTTGGCGTTGTGATAGAAATAAAAGAGTGTGCCACAAACAATGAGTGCAAAGATGAACGAGCAAATCAAGATGGTGCGGTTGGACTTCTTCTCCTGTTTGTCCTCGTTGGCAGCTGGTGATTCCGGAATGGGAGAAATGACTGTGCCTGGTTGAATTGTAGGAACTGGAGGTGTTGTTGCTCCTTTCTGAGTCGTTGGTACAGAAGGAGTGGCAACGCTTCTTGGGTTAGGACAATGACAGTTGGGACACATATTCAGATTGCTGAAATATGCAGTGCCGCAGTTGGTACAAGTGGTAATCTTGCCAGCTATCTCTACGCCACAAGTAGGACATGTGGGTGCTTTGTCGCTAACGGGGTGTCCGCATTCTGGACATTTTATAATCGCCATTTTTATTATGTTTTTTAGTTGAGTGTATATTCTTAAAATGAGATTTTCCGGGAGTTAAGACAACTGTCTTTTTGCTGGGGATGCCAGGCATTTGTCTCCGAACTTAACATAGACCATTACACATCCTGTATTGAAATGTATTTGGTTTTAACTTTTCTAACTACTTTTTTTATTTTGCATACTTGGAAAGTTGAGTCCTTGTATTGATAGGTGAATGTTTATCGGTGCCGGAATCTGATTTCCCTGAGCCTGTGGTTGCCCATGAACCGGCTCTTGTCCACATATCCGTTGACTCCATTGAGTCTGCCTTTACCCGTGTACTGCCACATCTCGAAGTCGCGTCCGTCCTTAAGAACAGGTGTGCGCTTGGTGTACTGCGCAATCATGAGTTTATAGCTGTCGAGCTTGCCCAGAAGGTAATGATCGTAGAAGTTGGCTCCGGTATAAATGAGCGGCTTCTGCTTGTAGGCTTTCTCTACAAGCAACAGAAACTTGAAAAGGGAGTCGCAGAATTGCTCTGTGTCCATTCCGCTCTTTGTCTCGACGTCTATCATGGGCAGCAAGTCCTGATCGCCTGGTCGGCATTGAGCCATGAAGTTCTTGAGCTGTGTCTGCTGTGGAATGCGAGCACGGTAGAAATGGTAAGAACCAACCTTGAGTCCGTATCTGTGGGCAAGGTCTATATTCTGTTTGTATTTGCTGTCTACATTGGTCCCTCCTTCTGTAGCCTTGAGATAAACATACGCCATTTTGGTGTTGTCGCCTACGGTTTCCCAGAACACATTTCCCTGATAGTGGCTGAGGTCGATGCCATGCACATGTTGGCAAGTATCCTCACACTGTACGAGCTGTGCGTGGGTGCTGAGGGTGAGTAGGGTGGTGATAATAGTTATGATGATTTTCTTCATAACTGCAAAGTTACTAAAAAACATGCTATCTGCCACCGAAGAGCGTGATTTTTTAGATATATTTTACTCTTCGATTTCAGAAAGCGAGTGGAATACCTTGTAGGTAAAGTTGCTGATGGTCTCAATGGGGGCATAAGCCATGTAGCGCATGCTTCGTCTGAGGCTCTTGCGCATGGTGCCTCCTGTTGTACGTACAAAGCCAGTGGCAGTCTGTTCGAACTCGATGTCTTTTGCCTCATGCGTGTTGTAATAGAGGGAGCGTAGGGTGAGTTTGTAGGCGCCTTTTTCCACTCTGCGTACAAAGGGAATCTCGTCTTTTTCGAAGTCGAAGAAGGTGATGAGCACGCTGCCCTCCAGTTGAGCCATGCGCTGGATGTGGAGTTTGCGTAGCCAGGATTCTAACTTAATGAAGTCAACCTTGTCGCCTCTTGTTCTGAGGTATTGTCCCAACTGGATAATACCTCTTATACTGATTCCATTGGCGAGAATTCCGTTGATGTTGCTTACCAGTAAGCGCAACAGATAGAGCGTCTCAATGGAGGTGTCGATGGAGTGGCGCTCCTCTTTTTGAATCTTGATGAGTCGTCTGTTCAGGAAACTATTGTTCATCAATACAGCTCCGGCAGGAACGGCATTGAGATTCTTCATCATCTGGGCTATCTTCTTTTTTTTGAAGACAGTCATAGGCTCCAGTTTTTCTTTGGCTCCGAAGTTGTCGGAACGTAACTGGGCGAAAAGGTTGCGCTGCAAAAAGTCCATTCTTTTACTATATTTTTAGGGGTGTAGGTAATTATTTAATTTTGCAAGTTCAGAAGTTATCAAAGAGTTAAGCTAACTTCTTTTCTTTATCAGCTGTAACGCCGTGGATATCTGAACAGAATGGCCATTAGTGCCGCTACGCCTATGGCCATGGGGTAGTAGAGATAGGGAAGAATGTCGATGGGGCTGATGTGCGCCAGTCCTGCTGCCAGGAGCATCTGTACGCCGTACGGGATGAGTCCCTGCACGCAGCACGAGAAAGTGTCGAGGATGCTTGCGGCCTTTCGGTTGTCAACTCCGAACTTGTCGCCTATCTTCTTGGAGATATTTCCCACGGTAAGAATCGCTACGGTATTGTTGGCCGTACAGAGGTTGACGAACGACACTAAGGCAGCAATCGAGAGCTCAGCTCCCCGCTTGTTTTTGACGTGAGCAGTTATCTTGCTGATGATAAAGTTGATGCCTCCGTTCTCCCTGATGGTTTCGAGCATTCCACCAGCCATCATGGCTATGATGACGAGTTCGCCCATGCTGATGACTCCGTTTCCCATGGCCGAGAACCAACCGAAGAAATCGTATGAGTTCGGGATTCCCATGAGGTTTTCGATGATGCCTATGGCTCCGCAAAGAAGAGTTCCCATAGTGAGAACAGCCATCACGTTCATGCCGGCAATGGCTGTGACGAGAACCAGGAGATATGGAATCACCTTGATGTATTCTACCTCTGCCACCTGCGTAGGAGCCTTGGTTTCTGCTCCCATGATGGCGTAGACGATGAGTATGATGATGGCAGCGGGAACGACAATGAGTGAGTTGATGCGGAACTTGTCGCTCATGCGGCATTCCTGCGTCTGCGTGGCCACCACAGTGGTGTCGGAGATGAAGGAGAGGTTGTCTCCAAAGTAGGCTCCACCCACAATGACAGCTACGGTAAGCCCTATGTTGGCGTCTACCGAAAGTGCCAGTCCTGCAGCAATAGGAACGAGTGCTACTACTGTGCCCACACTTGTTCCGATGGAAAGAGAGATAAAACAAGCCGCCAGGAAGAGTCCTGGCAGAATCATGCTGGCAGGAAGGATGCTGAGAGCCAGGTTGACGGTAGCATCGACAGCTCCCATGGCCTTGGCAGATGCAGCAAATGCTCCTGCCAGCACATAAATCCAGAGCATAAGCATCAGATTACTGGCTCCGGCTCCACGGCTGTAGGTGTCGATGCGCTTCTTGATGGGCAGTCCTCCTGATATTGCCACAGCATAGATGCTGGAAATCATGAAAGCCACCGTAAGCGACAGATTGTCGCCCGAGCCGTTGCTCCTTACCGAATGGATGGTAAAGACTGCTATCAGCAGTATTAACAGAAACAATGGCGAGAGTGCCAGTAATCCTTTCTTATTGCTCATTTTTTAGTCTGTTTATTCACTTTATTTACAGCGTTACGCCGTTCTTGAAGATAGAGATTTCGCGATAGCCGTTGTACTCGTTGCGAGCTTCTTCGCCATTGGCTACTGCGATAATCTTGTCGATGAACTTGCGTACCAAGTCCTTCATTTCAGTACCTTCCACCAGTTCGCCTGCGTTGAAGTCAATCCAGTTTGGCTTGTTGCGGTAGAGGTTGCTGTTGGTGGAAATCTTCATGGTTGGTACGAAGGTGCCGAATGGCGTACCGCGACCTGTGGTGAAGAGAACCAGCTGACAGCCGGCAGAAGCAAGGGCTGTGGAAGCTACGAGGTCGTTGCCTGGTGCAGAGAGAAGGTTCAGACCCGTTGTCTCCAAACGGTCACCATACTGGAGTACACCGCTGACTGGAGCGCGACCGCACTTCTGTGTGCAACCGAGAGCCTTGTCCTCGAGTGTAGAAATACCACCCGCCTTGTTGCCTGGAGAAGGATTCTCGCCTACAGGCTCACCATGAGAGAGGAAGTACTCCTTGAAGTCGTTGATGAGGTGAACTGTCTTGTCGAAGAGTTCCTTGTTCTCGCAACGGTTCATCAGGATGGTCTCAGCGCCAAACATCTCAGGCACCTCGGTGAGGATAGAAGTTCCGCCCTGTGCCACGAGCCAGTCGGAGAACTCGCCTACCAATGGGTTGGCAGTGATTCCGCTGAATCCATCTGATCCACCGCACTTCAAACCTACGCGCAGTTTGCTGACCGAAACCTCCTGTCGCTTGTCTTCCTTGGCCAGAGCATAGAGTTCGCGGAGAAGTTTCATGCCTTCCTCGAGCTCGTCGCCTTCCACTTTCTGAGTTACCAAGAGCTTGATGCGGTCTTTGTCGTAGTCGCCCAGCATCTTCATGAACTCGTCTGGCTGGTTGTTCTCGCAACCCAGGGAGAGTACGAGTACGGCGCCTGCGTTAGGGTGAAGACAGATGTCGCGAAGCACTTTGCGTGTGTTCTCGTGGTCGCCCGAAAGCTGAGAGCAGCCGAAGTTGTGGTGCCATGCGTGAATAGCGTCGATGCCCTCGCACTTGGTTTCCTGCTTGAGCAGGTCGACGAGCTTCTCGGCAATACCGTTCACACAGCCTACTGTAGGAACGACCCAAATCTCATTGCGCACACCTACCTCGCCATTCTTGCGTACATAGCCCTTGAAAGTACGGTTCTCGTTCTCGATGTTCAGGATCTCCTCTACAGGATTGTAGGTGTATTCCAAAGTTCCGGCAAGGTTGGTCTTGAGGTTGTTCTCGTTGACCCATTCTCCCTGTTTCAGGTCTTTCTTTGCATGACCGATAGGGTAGCCGTATTTCAGGATATTGGTTCCTTCAGCAGCATTGTCGATGAGGACTTTGTGTCCTGCTGGGGTGTCTTGTAACAAGGTGATGGTCTTGCCGTCAACCTCGATGATCTCGCCCTGCTTGAATGGGCGGAGACAAACCACTACCGAGTCGGCAGGGTTGATCTTGATAAAGCTTGATTGTTTCATTTTTTTGTAGGTTGTTTTTTATATTGTTTTTTATTTCGTATGTGAGGGAGTTCTTAGAGTTGAGTTCTGCGGTAGAAGTCCACGTTTTCCTTCATTAGAAGCTCGATGGGCATGTAGTTTACCGGAGTAACTTTCTTTTTCAGCACGATGGCCTGGAAGAGAGTATCGATGCACGCATAGCCTTGCATGTAGGCATGCTGGGCGATGAGGAAAGATATGCTTCCCTCGCGCAGGCAGCGGGCGTTCTTCTCTACCATATCGTAACCCATGATCTGGATGTTGCGTCGGTTGGTCTTCAGCAGAAAGTCGCCCACGATGTGTGCCTTGGATGTCAGGGTGATGCAATGGTGTACCTGTGGGTTGGAAGAGAAGAACTTCTCCAGCATTTTATTGTATTCGGCACGAGTTCCGTTGAGTGGCAGGTCGAGGTCGGTAACCTTCACGTTAGGGTAGTGGTCGTGCATGTAGTGCAGAAATCCCACTTCTCGGTTGTCCTGCTGCTTACTCATCACGCGTCCGTCCTTCGTCTGTCGCATGAGCATGATTTCCGTCTCCCTGCAGGCAATCATCATCAGCATCTTGGCTGCAAAATATCCGCTGCAGAAAGAGTCCTGTCCGTAGAACGACAGGGGCTTGAGGTCGGGCATGTAGGAGTCGAGAAGAATGAAGGGAATGTTCTGCTCGTGCAATTGGTCGGTGAACTCTCGTGTGACATCGAGTGAAGATGGAACGACAACGACACCTTCGGGCTTAGCCTGTATGATCTCGCTGGCTTTCTCACGGAACGACTCATCGCTGGAGCGTTCGAAGAAACAGATTTCCACGTCGATGTGGAAGTCTCGCCTGGTGTCCTCGCATTTTCGTGCCCCTTCTTCTATCTCCTCCCAGTAAGCCTCCGACTCGTGCTTTGGCAGCAGCATGTAGAAGGTGTACTGCTTGTTGTAAGCCAGTGCGCTGGCGTACATATTGGGTTGGTAGTTCATCTCCTTGAGAGCCTGTTCTACCTTCTTGCGGGCTGGTTCCGAAACATTGGGGCGATCATGTAAGACCCGGTCTACGGTACCTACAGAAACGCCAGCTCTTTCAGCAATGTCTTTGATTCTGATTTTTTCGGCCATTCTCTTTCTTCTTGTTTGTTTTGTTAGCGGCTCGCGCGTACCTTAATATATTTATGAAGGATTGTGCGAAGCCACAATGTGGATAGTTCTTCTTATTCGTATATTGTGTTGTGTGCGACCACAACAAGTTATTTTTGGGGCAAATTTACAATAAAAAATCGAATTGTGCGAATGCACAGCGTGTTTTTTGCTATAAAAACAAAAAAAAAGTCGTTTTTATTTCTTTATTCAAGAAAAAAGGCTTATTTTTGCCCCAAGAAACTTCATCATAGAAGAAATGAAATCAAGAAATTCCTTATAGGCGAAATAAATTCAAGTAATAACAAACAATAAATTAAAAACTATCAAACAACAATGGCAAAAATTGTAACATTAGGTGAGATTATGCTTCGTTTGTCACCCGAAGGCAACGATCGCTTCATTCAGAGTGAGTCATTCCGCATCATCCCTGGCGGTGGTGAGGCTAATGTGGCTGTCAGCGTAGCCAACTATGGTCATGATGCTTACTTCGTATCTAAGTTGCCAAAGCACGAGATTGGTCAGATCGCCCTGAACGCTCTTCGTCGTTATGGCGTAAATACCGACTTCATTGCCCGTGGCGGTGAGCGTGTTGGTCTTTACTATGCAGAGACAGGTGCTTCTATGCGTCCTTCTAAGGTTATCTACGACCGTGCCCACAGTTCAATCGCCGAGGCTGATCCATCTGATTTCGATTTTGATAAAATCATGGAGGGTGCTCAGTGGTTCCACTGGAGCGGCATTACTCCTGCCATCAGCGATAAGGCTGCCGAGTTGACCAAGTTGGCTTGCGAGGCTGCCAAGCGTCATGGTGTGACAGTATCTGTAGACCTCAACTTCCGCAAGAAGCTCTGGACTTCTGAGAAGGCCATCTCTGTCATGCGTCCTTTGATGCAGTATGTTGACGTTTGCATCGGTAACGAGGAGGATGCTCAGCTTTGTCTTGGCTTCAAACCAGATGCAGACGTAGAGGGCGGTAAGACCGACGCCGAGGGTTACTATGGTATTTTCCAGGGCATGATGAAGGAGTTCGGTTTCAAGTATGTAGTTTCTACATTGCGTGAGTCACTCTCTGCTACCCACAACGGCTGGAAGGCTCTTATCTACAACGGCAAGGAGTTCTATCAGAGCAAGCACTACGACATCAACCCAATCATCGACCGTGTAGGTGGTGGTGACTCATTCTCAGGTGGTTTGATTCACGGTTTGCTGACCAAGCCAAATCAGGCTGTGGCTCTCGAGTTTGCTGTTGCAGCTTCTGCTTTGAAGCATACTATCCCTGGCGATTTCAACCTGGTTTCTGCTGACGAGGTAGAGAGTCTGGCTGCTGGTAACGCCAATGGCCGTGTACAGCGATAACTTCTGAACTTGCTAAAGTTCAACTAAACATTAAATAATAAACAATAAACATTATATAGATAATGGCAAAGTTTAGCAAAATGCAGGTCATGGCAGCCATGAAAGAGACTGGTATGGTTCCTGTATTCTTCAACAAGGATATTGAGATTTGTAAGAACGTCATCAAGGCTTGCTACGAGGGTGGTGTTCGTGTATTCGAGTTTACTAACCGTGGTGACTTCGCTCACGAGATTTTCGGCGAGTTGGTGAAGTGGTCCGACAAAGAGTGCCCAGAGATGATTCTCGGTGCTGGTACTGTAGTTGATGCAGGTACAGCTTCTTTGTACCTCCAGTTGGGTGCCAACTTCATCGTAGGTCCTAACTTCAACCCAGAGATTGCTCCTGTCTGCAACCGTCGCTTGGTTCCTTATTCACCAGGTTGTGGTTCTGTAACCGAGATCAACAATGCTCAGGCAGCAGGTTGCGACGTAACCAAGGTATTCCCAGCAGGCAACGTAGGCGGTCCTTCATTCGTTAAGAACGTGATGGCACCTTTGCGCTGGAGCAACATCATGGTAACAGGTGCTGTAGAGCCAACCGAGGAGAACCTTACTCCCTGGATCAAGGCCGGTGTTCTCTGTGTAGGTATGGGTTCTAAGCTCTTCCCTAAGGAGACCGTAGCTGCTGGCGACTGGGCTGCTATTACAGCAAAGTGCCAGGAGGCTTTGGGGTACATCGCAAAGGCTCGCGCTTAATATGCGTGTATAATATTGGAGATTCGTAGAGTCACATATTATCGTTTATACAATAGCGCTATCACCTTTCTGATGATAGCGCTGTTTTTCTTTTCAGCTTGTTCGCCGTCGCATAAGGGCGAAGTAGATGAGCTGAATTCTCTTTCTTATGCTTATCATTACCGTAATCTCGATTCTGCCAAGGTTCTGGCACATAGGGCTTTGAGGCTTGCCGATGACTATCCTGCAGGTTACGCTGAGGCGCACAACAACCTGGCTTTCGTAGCCATAGCCAAGATGGATTACGAGCAGGCTCGCCGACATTTGGTGGAGGTGGAACAGCGCAGCGACAACCAGATAGAGATCCTTGTTGCCCACGTACAGAACATGCGCCTTTGCCAGCGCGAGTCGCGCAATAAGGACTTCTATGCTTATCGTGAGAAAGCGATGCGCCTGCTCCGCCGTATTGGTGAGGAAGCCGACAATCTGCCTCCGCGCGAACGTAAGCGTGCCCTTTATGCCCATTCCGAGTTAGACATCGTTGCCGCTACCTATTTCTATTATGTAGGTCAGGAGGAACCCATGTTGCAGGCTCTAAACGATATTGATGCTGAAGCCTTGGAGGCAGATACGGCTCAGTATCTCAACTATTTATACAATATTGGCGCTGGAGGAGCCATCGTCAGCGGAACAGCTGAGGAAATCGGACAGGGCGAGTTCGACTACCTGATGCGATGCTTTATGCTGGCCTGTTCAGGAACCCCTTATCCCTATTGGCAGGCTAATGCTTTGCAGGCCCTTAGCGAGCATCTGCAGAGTCCAAGTCTGCGCAGTTACCTGATTCGCAATAACAGACCTTCCATTAAGTATCTTAATATTGATCAGGTGCCCGACAGCTTATTGGCAGGCAACCTGGCCCAGATGGCGCTCAATCTGTTCTCGTCTTACGGCGATGTTTATCAGACAGCCGGAGCTTACCGCACACTGGCTGAATGCTACTGGGCCATAGACGACTACCGTTCGGCAGAAGACTGTCTCAACCATGCGCTCAACGACAATAAGCGCATCAAGGCAGCACCCGACTTGGTGGCCTCCATTGCTGAGCGCCTCTGTCTGGTCTATTCTGCCATCGACGACAAGCCACACAGCGATTTTTACCGCAACATGTATCTCGACCTGCAGGAGCGAACCCGACAGGACAAGCAGTTGGAAGCCCGTGCAGCCGTGCTCGACAACAATGCTGTGCTGCTCAACTGGATGATAGCATCCGTGATAGGAATGATCGTTCTTGTGGTGTTCCTGCTCTATCTCTTCGACAGGATGCGCCGCAGGAATGTGCACCGTGGCTCTATCACCAAACTGCTTGAACCCTTACAGCAATGGAAGGATAGCAATGCTCAGCACATCAGCGAGTTGAACGACAGGAAGGAGGATATAGAGGAGGAACTGCAAATGACGCTCTTCCACGTGAGGGACAACAAGAAACGCCATTTGGAGCAACGTGCCAAGGTGGCATTGGTCAACAGCATAACGCCTTTCATCGATCGCATGATTCACGAGGCAGACTGCCTGAAACACCGCGACGAACCCGACTCGGTGAAGAAGGATAGGTACCAGTACATCTCAGAGCTGACTGCCAAAATCAACCAGTACAACGAGGTGCTTACCCGGTGGATCCAGATGCGGCAGGGAACTCTTAATCTCCGTATTACGAGTTTTGCGTTGCAGCCCCTGTTCGACATTGTGCAGAAGGGCAAGATGAATTTCGACATGAAGGGCGTGGAACTGGTTGTAGAGCCCACCGAGGCAGTGGTGAAGGCCGACCGTACGCTGACGCTTTTCATGATTAACACCATGGCCGACAATGCCCGCAAGTTCACCCCCCAGGGTGGCCGAGTGATGGTGAGCGCCTCGATGGCTGATGCTTATGTGGAAATCTGCATTACAGACACGGGAGTAGGCATGGACGATAAGCAGTTGGAGCACGTCTTCGACCGCACTTATACAGGTGGTCATGGTTTCGGACTTCTCAACTGCAAGGGTATTATAGAGAAATATAAGAAGGTGAGCAGCATCTTCTCAGTGAGTTCGATTTTTGCCGAGAGTGAGTTGGGAAAGGGCAGCCGCTTTGTCTTCCGCCTGCCCCGAGGAATAGGCGGTCGGCTGAAGTCGCTTTCCGTAGGACTCGTAGGTCTGGTGGGCTTGATGGCGCTGACGTGCCTGCCGCAGCAGGTCGTTGCCCAAAATACGCTCCGCCATCAGCGCGGCAATGCAGCCAATCATCGTCTCCCGCTCAATCTGCAGCGTGCCGACGTCTTTGCCGATTCGGCTTATTTCTGCAACATCAACGGCGAGTACGAGCGCACCCTCCAGTATGCTGACTCTTCCCGCAGTTACCTCAACCGACATTACCTGTCGCTTCATCCTGGCGGCAAGGTGCTGATGACAGCCAGTCCGAGCGACGTTCTCCCTGCCGAATTGTTGTGGTTCCAGGACAGTCTGCCCACTAATTATTATGTTATTCTCGACCTGCGTAATGAGAGCGCCGTGGCTGCTCTTGCCCTACACAAGTGGGACCTCTATCGCAGCAACAACAAGGTCTACACCCAGCTCTACCGCGAGATGGGAGCTGACTCTACGCTGCCAGCCTATGTGCGCACCATGCAGCTGTCGGAGAACTCGAAGACGGTGGCCATCGTGCTGCTCATCCTCCTTCTGCTGCAGTTGCCTTTGGCTTACTATTTGCTCTATTATCGCCATGTACTGACCTTCCGTTTCGCCGTGGAGAAGGTGAATGAAATCAACCGCATCCTGCTGAGTGACGCTACCGACGAGGTGAAGTTGCAGCGCATCAGGCAGACGTGGAACAAGCGGGGAGTGAGACTTCATGGACTGAATGCCCAGTTGGGCGATGTAGTTGACCAGATAGAGCAGGCGCTCCAGGAGAGTATGCGGCGTACAGCAGTCGAGACCTACGACATGGAGATGACAGAAGACGAGTTGCATAAAGCGGAGTATGAGAATGGGCGTCTGCACGTGTCGTGCTCTGTGCTCGACAACTGCCTTTCCACGTTGAAGCATGAGACGATGTATTATCCTTCGCGCATCCGTCAGCTCGTAGAGAACGATCCTTCCGATGTGCAGTCGCTTCATGAGTTGGTGGACTATTATAAGTCGCTCTACACCATGCTCAGTGCCCAGGCGATGGAGCAGGTGGAGCTGAATGTGAAGAACGACAAGTTCCTTCGCCAGTATCTTTTCGACCTTCTCACCTCGGGAGCAGGAAAAGTGGAAGTCAGGGTAGAGGACTTGCCCGATTCGCCTTATGCTGTCTGCCGGGTAGAGATGCTGGAAGTGGATTACGATGAGCAGCTTCACCATCGGCTCTTCACTCCTCTGACTCACGACATGAAGTACCTGCTTTGCCGGCAGATTGTTCGCGAAATAGGCGAAGTGACCAATCTGCGTGGTTGCGGAATCTCAGCTAGGTCGAGTGCTGCAGGCAAGCTCATGATCGAAATCGTGCTGCCCAAGAGTATGGCTCAGGAGAATCCTCAGGAGTTATTTCCCAGAAGTTGAATCCTGTCCCCATTGAAAACTTCTCAAAAAAGATAAAAAAGTAAAACAATAATAATATGGAACCATTTAAAGTAATCATTGTCGAAGACGTGCCCTTGGAGCTGAAAGGCACAGAGGGAATCTTCAAAAACGAAATCCCTGAAGCTGAGATTATAGGAACGGCTGAAAGCGAAACCAGTTACTGGCGCCTCATCAAGCAGCAGGTGCCCGACCTTGTGCTGCTCGATCTTGGACTGGGCGGTTCCACCACCATTGGTGTGGAGATCTGCCGTCAGACCAAGGAGACTTATCCTGCCCTGAAGGTGCTTATTTTCACAGGCGAGATTCTGAACGAGAAGCTGTGGGTCGATGTGCTCGATGCAGGTTGCGACGGTATTATCCTGAAGAGTGGCGAGCTGCTGACGCGTGGCGATGTGGCGAGTTGCATGAGCGGCAAGAAAATGGTGTTCAACCAGCCTATCCTTCAGAAGATAGTAGACCGCTTCAAGCGAAGTGTCAACAGCCAGCTAATGCGCCAGGAGGCTTTGGTCAACTACGAGATTGACGAGTACGACGAGCGTTTCCTGCGCCATTTGGCGCTGGGCTACACCAAGGAGCAGATTACGGGTCTGCGCGGAATGCCTTTCGGCGTGAAGAGCTTAGAGAAGCGTCAGAACGAGTTAGTTCAGAAACTCTTCCCAGACGGCAACAAGGGTATTGGCATTAATGCCACCCGATTAGTGGTGAGGGCTTTGGAACTTCACATTCTGGACGTAGACAATCTGAAGGCAGATGAGGATTAATAAGTTGATGGCATGGGTGGCGCTGCTGCTCGGAGTGGGGCAGGTGGTGCTTATTCTGACGTCGTGGCTTCTTACAGCTGCGATGCCTGAGAGTTTTCCGCGCTCCCTGCTTAGCGCCGAGGGTATCCGTTGGTTTTTCGGTCGCTTTGTGGGCAATGTGGAGTCGCCCTTGCTGGTGTGGCTTCTGCTTTTCTCTTTCATGCTTGGAGCCCTGCAGCACAGCGGCATTCTGCATTACCGATCCTCCGAGTACCGCCAGCGCATCGCCATGCGTTTGGCTCTCTTCGAGGGCATTTTCTTTTTGCTGTTGATATTGGCGCTTGTGCTGGTTCCTCACGCCATCCTGCTCAATGTGATGGGGGGCCTCTTGCCCAGCAGTTTCTCTGCCAGTATCGTGCCTTACTGTTGTTTTTCCCTGATGGTGATGAGTGTCAGCTTCGGTGTGATGAGCGACCGGATGAAGGGCGTCACCTCCGTCTATGAGGCTCTTGTTTCGGGCGTTGGCAAGATGGGCGGTTTGCTGCTCATCTATGTCATTGGCGCCCAGCTCTACCACAGCATTATCTTCCTCTTCTCAGCCTGATAAGATAAGAGAGTGATTTTAATATGACGGAATTTTAGCGAGCCGCATGCTTTTTTTGTGTGCAGTATGCAGTAGTCTTGTCTAAAATGTTTATCTTTGCGGCAGCATGTTGATAAATATTAAAAACTCTTTCGAAATGGGGAAGTTAAAGAATTTAAAGAAGTTAAGAAGTTAAAGGAGTTAAGACAAATGCTTTATGGCTCAGTATACAGCCAAAAAGGCTGTTGGCTATAACTTCTAACGACCGAATGGAGTGATAACTCTTTTTACTTCTATAACTTCCGTACATGCGAAACTTCAGTTAAAAATCAGAAAAGTAGTATGAACATAGAATCAATTCGAGAGTATTGCCTCTCACTCCCCCTCGCAACTGAGGCTTTCCCATTTGATGAGCGAACCTTGGCGTTTCGCATCTTCGATAAGATTTTTGCTTGTGTAGATTTGGAGCGTCCGGAATGGGTTACGATGAAGTGTAATGCCGATTATGCCGTCGAACTCCGGGAGGAGCATTCCGAGATAGAAGGTGCCTGGCATTGGAACAAGAAGTATTGGAACCAGGTGAATCTCTATGGTTCGCTGGAAGATGATTTCATCCTGGGATTGATTCGCCACAGCTATTCCGAAGTGGTGAAAAAGCTCAAGAAACAGGTGCGGATGGAGCATCCGGAAATCATGGAAGTGAAGGAATAAACAAATGATGAAAAAAGGAAAAAGAAGACTCTGAATTAGCAATAAAAAATGCTGATTCAGAGTCTTCTTGTTAATATATAATTCCTAATTTTTTTAGTCTTGATTGAATCGCTCCTTTCGAACGCTCCATGATTTCTGCTATTTCTTTTATAGTTTTTCCTTCATTATAAAAGTTTATCAGAATATCATCTGCTACTTTTTCCCATGGGAGATAGGCGTTTCCATGTTCTTTTCTTTTTTCTTCTAATGTATATGCTTTTTTAGGTGTTTGGGGTGTAGGAACTTTATCCAGAACCCTGTATTCCCAATCTTCAATCGTTCTGGTTTCGGTACTGAAACTGATACCTATCTTTACGAGTTTTCTGTCGTCAGCCTCAAAAGAAACCATGTAGCCTTTTTCGTCTATCTGGGCGAGGACTTCCTTGGCAGGCTTGTTGATTTTTATCTCGAAGACGAAGATGGTGTGGGGCGAGAACTTGGTGATACCCGTGATGAAGGCGAATCTGATGTATTCATCATTAGCCTTGATTGGGGCATAAAATCCTGTATGACGGTTCTGATTTCTGCTAGCCTGTCCTCATAATAGGGAAAATCATTCATTTTTTCTGTAGTTTGGGTAATGCGTGTTTTCGGGAATCTTCGTATCTTTGCACTCGGAAATGATGATCATCATATAATCATAACTATAAGTACAAAAATAAGTATAAAAAATATGTATATTGAGAAAATAAAGTCGCCAGCCGACTTGAAGAAGCTGGATTTGAAGGAGCTGCAGGTGGTGGCTGATGAAACCAGACAGGCTGTGCTGAACCGTGTAAGCAAGCATGGCGGTCATGTGGGGCCGAACCTGGGATTCGTGGAGGCTACCGTGGCACTTCACTACGTTTTTAATGCGCCAAAGGATA
>ERZ506887.220-NODE-220-length-35554-cov-62.596693_pt1 | contig 35554 bp, 44 predicted proteins | sample MGYA00512905_ERZ506887 | MGnify/ENA metagenome assembly ERZ506887 | reverse complement strand
AAAAAAGAGCTGCTGAGCGATACAGCAAATAAGCCGCTTTATAACCAACTAAACGAGCGCTCTTTTGTCTCCTTCAAATATAAAGGCAAGACATACCTTTTCAACATCATGAAAACGGAAGAGAATGAGCGATGGTTACGATGCTATTGTGAAAACTTAAATCTCGAGCTGATAAATGAGTACACGAACGCCTACAAGGCTGACAGGCCTAGATCTTTCGCGGAATATCTTGATGTATTCGAAATTCCTCAGTTTGCGATGGTTAAAATAGGTGTTAATGAGATCTCTGATCAGAAGAGAACGCTCGAGTGGGAAGGGCAGGACACAAAACTGGCAAGGCTCTTAAGCTTGGCCAATAAATTCGACGCTGAAGTTGAATTTGTGACTCAACTTAACGATGACAGTTCAATTAAGCAACTCGTTTTGAACGTTTACCATAAAGCGGACGACTCGCACACTGGTGTGGGTCGGATTCGTGGCGATATTCGTCTTGCGTTTGAAAAAAATATCAAGTCAATGACGAGGAAAGTCGACAAGACTGAGATCTATACGCTGGTAGTGCCTTATGGCAAATCGAAAGAGACCCATGAAGGCGAGCAAGAAGTACGTGTCTACATTGACAGCCTTCCGCCTTGGGAGGAAAAGAATGACGAAGGTATTGTTATCTTCAAACAAGAAGGTGTCAACCTCTATGCACCTCATGCAGCCGACTTATACCCGTCTACTTTTGGCGTATCAACTCAATCTAATAAATGGATTCGGAAAGATCTTGAGGTCGATAGTGACGATCCGAACGTTATCCGTGCCGCAGGAATTGCAAATTTGCGTAAACACGCATATCCAGCTATCACTTACGAGGTTGACGGTTTTGTAGATGTAGAAATCGGGGATACCATAACAATCCACGACAAAGGATTCACACCAGCGCTTGACATAAGAGCGCGTGCCGTTGAGCAAAAAATCAGCTTCAGCAACCCCACCAACAATAAGACCACTTTCGGAAACTTCAAAGAGCTTGAAAATAGGACATCTGGAGACCTTAGAAGTGTCTTTGAGCAAATGGTTGAGAACATTCGACCATACAATATCCTAGTCTCAACTGATAACGGTGTCTTGTTTAAAAACAATACAGGGCAGTCAACACTACGCCCAACATTAAAAAGGGGTAATCAGGTTGTTAATGCAACCTATCGATTTGTGATCGATGGCTCTATTGTTAGCTCTGGTCTGACCTATACCGTCAAAGCAAGCGATATCTCAAAACCAACTGTAATTACAATTTCAGCGTGGGTAGATAATAAAGAAGTAGCTTCAGAAGAAGTTACTTTTGTAAATGTAGCTGACGGGAAAACACCTTATGTTCACTTTGCTTATGCCGATAGTGCCGATGGTCAAAAGGGTTTCAGTTTAACCCAGACTGGTACCAAGAGGTATTTAGGTGTGTACACAGATTTCAATCAAGCGGACAGCACTAACCCAGCTGATTATACTTGGAGTGACACGGCTGGCAGCGTTTCGGTTGGTGGTGATAATTTAATCGTTAACTCAGCTTTTCCAAAAGACCTTGACGGATGGGGTTATTGGGACGAAAACGAGGCGAATAACAATATTCATATAGATACACATGATTTTTATTACAACAATACAAAAAAACTATTTAGACTAGATACTAATTCCGATATTGGAGACCCTGCATCAACAAATCGTTTTCCGGTTAAACGAAACACAGACTACTCATTTAACATTATAACGTTTGCTACTGGAAATATTAAGGGTGTTACTATATATTTCCTTGGTCGTAAGGCAAATGAAACTGACAAGATGTATACCCAAGTTGTAAACATCAAATCATATACAAATTCACCGTCAACCACTCAAGCGGTTAAATGGCATCTAACATTTAACTCTGGAGATAGCGACGAAGGGTACATTCGCATTGATAATAGTGGTACTACTGACGGTAAAACATCTAGTCTATTCTTCGCTGAATTAGACTGCTATGAGGGAACCACTGACCGAGCTTGGCAAGCGTCACCGGAAGACTTAAAGGACGAGATAGACACTAAAGCCGATGATGCATTAACGCAGGCTCAGCTTAATAAATTAAGTGAAATTAATTCGGTGATGAAAGCAGAGCTCGAAGCAAAAGCATCCCTTGCCACTGTTAATCAATGGATTAAGGCTTATCAAGATTTTGTTAATGCAAACAGCGCAGATCGTGCGCAGGCTCAAAAGGCTTTGGCAGATGCCAGTGCACGAGTAGTGAAACTAGAAAATAACTTAAACGATATGTCAGAGCGTTGGAATTTTATCGATAACTACATGGCAGCATCAAATGATGGTTTGGTTATCGGGAAGATAGATAACTCCAGCTCTATTATGTTCAATCCAAATGGGCGTATATCAATGTTTTCAGCTGGTAATGAGGTAATGTATATCTCTCAGGGTGTGATTCACATTGAGAACGGTATTTTTTCTAAGACTATTCAAATTGGACGATTCCGAGAAGAACAAGATTTTATTAATCCGGATCGCAACGTCATCCGCTATGCAGGAGGTATTTAATAATGGTTGAATTTTGGTCAAACAATGACCGTGGGTATCGCATCAGGCTATGGATTGACCAAGTTGGGCAGAATGTTCAAAATAATACGAGCGATGTTCGTATTCGTTTGGCATTGCTTAATCAGTGGTGGACGTTCGCAGGTTATCAATGTTATGGCTATGTCGATGGGTTTGGTCAACGGCTTGAATATTCAGGAAGCCCCTCAATGCTTTCCAACAATTCAGAGATACAACTAATTGACCGCACAATTACCGTTCAACATGCCGATGACGGTACTGGTGTTTTCGTGGTACGTGCTCATTTCAACGGCTCGGGGGGATACAGTCCCGGAAACCTAGACATAGGAAGCCAAACCATAACACTGACGACAATTCCAAGAGGGAGCACGGTAAGTGTCTCAGATGGGGTTATCGGAAAACAAGTAGACATTTCTATTGATAGAAAAATAGATGGCGCTACACATACACTACGCTATTCTTGGTACAACAAACAAGGTAAAATTGCCGACAATGTTGGAACGTCGTATAAATGGACAATCCCAGAAGATTTTGCGGACGACATCCCAAACTCAACTAGTGGTTGGGGTACTATATACGTTGATACCTATATTAACGGTAAGTTCATTCAAACACAGTCGACCGTCCTAACGGCAAGTATTGACACGAACCTCCTAAAACCATATTTCAAAGGGTTTACTTTAGAAGATGCCAACACAGCTACTCAAAGGGTAATTCCAGAAAAAACGCATTTTGTTTCCATCATGTCGCTCGTAAAGGTGACATTTAACGGAGCGCAAGCTCAACACGGGGCTTCGATTACTGGGTACTATGCTGAAATCGTTGGTGCTAACAACTCTGTTACTGAGAATGGCGGGGTGTTTCGTGAGGTGTCTGTTAACAAAGACACTGAAATGACCTTAAGAGGAAGGGTCAAAGACAGTCGTGGGGTTTGGTCTGATTGGGTAGAGACAAAGATAACTTTTCTATTCTACTTCAGCCCAATTTTAAGCTTTGAGGTGACTAGAAGTGGGTCTAGGGCGGACACGCTAACGATTAAGAGATACGCTAAAATAGCACCTCTAAGCGTTAATGGTATTCAGAGAAATGTCATGAAACTTACTTTTTCAACTGCGAAAGTTGGCTGGGATAACTTTGTTGTTGACAACGGGCAGGCAGGCGGTGAGTGGTCAAGCATTTCTGAACTTAATGCATCCGATGCGAATTTAGGAAACACATACCCAGCCGATACTTCTTACATAGTCAAAGGAAAACTAGAAGACAGATTTACAAGCACAGAGTTTCAAGCTACAGCACCAACTGATAGGGTTGTTATGACCTATGATCGTCAAGGCGTTGGGATTGGTAAGTACCGAGAGCGTGGTGCTCTTGACGTGGCTGGCGACATCTACGCTAACAATGGTCAGATTCAACAATATCAGCTAACCAGTAATAACGGTGGTCCCAAATGGAATGTTGACAATGCAAACAACCTTTATGAACCGGGACAATACATCCTTGGCCCATCGGCACCGGGAAACCCTAATGGTCAGTGGGGGTTTCTATTCCATTACAGCTACATTGGAAAAAATACTGACGGTATAAAAGAAGCCATCCAGACATTCTGGAGCAACAACGGTCAGATGTTCTTCAGGCATCACCGATGGTCAAGTATAATTGACGACTGGGAACCGTGGATTGATTATACACCTAAAAAAACATCTGTTGTTAAAAGAGAAATACAAATTGGTTGGGGTGTAAGAGCGAACTTAGTTCGTGAATCAAACGTAGTAACTTTGAGTTTAGAACGAGGTGCCTATACTCTTCCTCCATATGAATATGCTCTCTTGGGTGAAAAAATCCCTAATGGATTTAAGCCTTGTGTTCAAACGCATATGGTTGCTAACAAAAATGTATCGAACGACCATTATGGTTGTGCTGTCTGGCATCTTGAAACAAATGGAGACATGCACTTCTCAAACCCGATTCCAAAAACCAGTTGGAGGGAAGCGGTATATACAGGAACGGTAACTTACATCACTGAAGATGGATACCCACAATAATTAAAGAATAAATAAAGGAAAAATTATGAAATTTGAATACGAATCAAAATCAAAGGAATATGATGCAAGCGGTGCAGCGTCCGCCACCAAAGTAGTTTTGAGAAACAGGAACGGGGCTTACGTACCCGTCTTTTTGCCAGTCGATAAAATCGACTTATCAAACACCGAGCTTTTAAACGAAGCACTAGAAGTCATTTATCAAGAGAACTTCCCGCAACGTGCGGAAAATGAAAAATTTAATGAACTTGATGAAAAAATCAAAGAGTACGAAGCATTAAGTAGAAAAGCTACAGAAACCATCGCTAAGATGGAGGAGCAAATGACAAAACAGCAAGAGAAATCGAAGACAGCACAAGTAACGCTGATGAATGTCATTACTGAATTTTATGCAAAAGGGATGCTAAAGGATGAAGACTTGGCTGAATTGTCTAACGTTGACGTTAAAGAAGATTAAAGAAGAAATAGAAAGAGAAAAAGATATGATGATTAAATTATTTGCTATTAACATTGTTGACGGGAACTACCCTTTTAAACGTGTTCCTAAAGTTTTGAAACCAAAAGTTAAAGAACAAATCGCTCTTATGGTTGAGGATGACGAGCTCTTGGCAAAGCTTACACAAGAATAACTAGGAGGTACAATATGGTAAATCAAACCGAGCCAGATTTGCTAAAATGGCTTATTACGGTTATTCTCCCCATTTTCATTTCAAGTGCGAGTTTTTATTTTTCAAGCCAGTCACGCGCCTCTCGTTTAGAGCATCGAATCACTAAATTGGAAGTTTTCGATCACGAGCTTGAGAAAACAATAGAGAGTCATAATCAGCGTCTGGACAAGCATCAAGAAGAACAGAAAATTACTTTGGCTCTGGTCCAAAGAATGGATCATCTTAACGAGAACGTTGTTGAGCTAAAAGGAAATATCGAAGAAGTTAAAAAATTAGTAGATAGAAATTTGAGAGGATAAAGACAATGATTAATTTAAAATTGCGACTAAAGAATAAAATGACATTATCAGCTCTTGTCTCAGCAGTATTCGTTATGTTGGGACAATTTGGGCTTGATATTCCACACAATATTCAAGATGGTATCAATACTCTATTGATGATATTGGTTATTCTTGGAATTGTTACCGACCCAACTACTAAGGGTATCGGTGACAGTGAACGAGCTTTGAGTTACCAAGAGCCAAAAGAATGATACAAGGAGGATATTAATATGGCAACAGATAACGACATTATCCAATTTGCGGAGGGTCTAGCTGATGCTGGTGTCGGCACCGATGCGGACGGAGCATGGGGGACACAATGTGTTGACCTGCCTAACTCTATCTCAATCAACTTCTTTGGACGCGCTCTCTGGGGCAATGCAATTGACTTGCTAAACTCGGCGGCATCAGCAGGCTACGAAGTAGAGTATAACCAAGAAGGTAACCTTGATAGCCGTCCACGTCGTGGAGCTGTATTTGTCATGGACACAACTTACATCTACGGACATCCATACGGCCACACCGGTCTTGTTATCGAGGATTCAGACGGCTACACCATGCGAACTATCGAGCAGAATATCGACGGCAACGCTGATAGCTTGTATGTCGGTGGACCTGCTCGTTACAATACACGCAATTTTGACGGTATTGTAGGATGGTTCTACTTCCCAACGGATAACCAATCACAATCCCCTGCACCAACCCCAGCCCCGTTTGATGGTATAATTACTATTAACGAGGAAACTGGAACATTCACGGTTGAAGTATCAGCCCTTAATGTTCGAACTGGTGCCGGTCTAGGTGCTGAAATCGTGGCAGTTTATGGAGCTGGTGAAACTATCAACTATGATGGTTGGTGTGACGTTGACGGCTATATCTGGATTAGCTACATTGGTGCTTCTGGAAATCGTCGATATGTCGCAGTCGGTCAATCAGAGAATGGTCGCCGTGTAACGTCATTCGGTTCATTCGCTTAATCTAGACCACGCAAACTAAAAAATAAAAAAGGAGTATATCACCTCCCGAAATGAAATTGCTTTATAAGTCTATTTTAGAGGACGGATACACTATGCCAATCGTTTGTTATTATCTTAAAGACGAGGATAAATACGAGATTGTAGACGGTTTTCACCGTTACAGCACTATGCTTAACCACAAAGATATTTATGAACGTGAGGGTGGTTGTTTGCCAGTATCCGTTATTGATAAGCCAATTAGCGACCGCATGGCGTCAACTATCCGACACAATCGAGCGAGAGGGTCACATGATATCGACCTAATGACAAACATTGTCGCTGACCTTGTAAACAGTGGTATGTCTGACGCTTGGATTTTAAAAAATATCGGAATGGACGCAGACGAATTGTTGCGTTTGAAACAATTAACTGGCTTGGCAAGTTTGTTTGCAGACAAAGAATTCAGTAAATCATGGGATGTAGAATAATATGAAAGTTGGTTAACATATGCCTAAAGTTTCCGAGAGCAAACGGAAAGCAAACGACAAATGGGATAAAAATAACAAAGAACGCAAGCAGTATATTAACAGACGTTCTGTCGCAAGGAACTTTATTAAGAATATGGAAGACGAAGATATTCCAGAATTTAAAAAACTAATGGAAGAAAGAACTCCCAAAATCAAATAAAAAGTACCTCGTTTGAGGTATTTTTTTTATCTTACAACTGCACCCGAATTTTTTCGGGTGTTTTTTTTTTCGCCCAAAAATCGAGCGATGGATTCCTCAAGAGCAACAAAAATCCCTAGCGAATTGCTAAACGTTTGAGTTTCAATAAAATAAAACAAACTTTAAAAAAAATCAAGAAAATTTTAAAAAAAATCAAGAAAACTGTTGACAAACTATCATCCACGATATATAATGTATACATAAGATAAAGAGAGGGAATAAATAATGAAAAATTTCAAAATAAGCTCTACTTATAGAGCTGCACGAAAACAGCAGAAAACTGCTAATCGTAAATCGTTTTATAACGATGAGGGCTACATGATCAGCCCAAGTGAATGGGCTGATGGAGTCATTAAGGGGCTTATAAACCCTAAAAACTCTTGGTCAAATGACCATGTGAAAGGGTACCTCCCTAGAGTTTCCCCACGTAGCCATTGGACAAAGAATGGTTATAGGGAGTACCTTGGTATTGGTAAATCAAGGGATATCCCTGAAAAAGAGCCTGAAGTTATCGAGATGATGGATCTCGAGTTAGTTCCTTAAAAATAAGATAAAGAGAGGGGGGGGAACAAAAAAATGAAAATCAATACGACAAGAGTAAACATGGTCTTGAAGAACGAGGCTATACCTGCTGATTATTTAGAGAGCGAGATTGGCATATAAAACATCGCAAACCACGAGATATTGATTAGAAAGAAAGTTAACGCTCTCTTTTATTCTATATATAGTATGTTTTACTAATTTTAAAGCTGATTAATAATAAAATCAAGAAAACTTTAAAAAAAATCAAGAAAACTGTTGACATTGAATTTTATTTAAGCTATAATATGTTTGTAAGTTAGTTAGAGAGGAGGAACAAAATGACAGAAGTAGTTCCAAAAATTACAATCAAAGAACTCCGAGCACGTCACAATTTGACACAAGAGGAGTTTGCTAAAAGCGTTGGTACTACACCTCAAACGGTGAGTGCATGGGAGAAAAACCAACTTTCAATTTCTCCTAAGAATATGGTAACCATTTGTAATAAATACCACATTCAATCGTCTGATTTGTACGGTATCTGATATTTTTTACAGTAATTAGAAAAAATATCCCTAACCGTACCAAGGGGCTAGTGAGTATCTTAACAAAAAGTACCAACGATTGACATTTATATACCTCCTTAATATATAAACCTCACTAGTCTCTTAGTGCGGTTAGGGAATAAAGAAAGGAAAATACTATGAAACCATCAAAACTATTTAACTGGATTTGGAGCAAGAAAACAGAAACAGTAGAAGTCCCAAAGTGGACGTCAAGGGAAGAAAATGAACGTAAATATGAAGACCGTCATAAACGTGAGCGAGCATTGTTTTTAAAAATGCAAGAGAAGAACAAACGTAATTCAAAGATCCCTAAAAGCGTTATTGATTAATATCAAAATTACTTAGATTAACACTATTAGTGCATTCAATCCGTAGCCAACCCTCGGTGTGCGGAGTGCAACTAAATACCTTATACCCCAAAACTAAAAATAAATAAAATTGAAGCACATCGGGGGCTGGGTGCGGATTGAAGCACTAAAAAAGCACAGGTAATGGCCTATGCTTAATAAAACATCTTAAAAAGGAGTATACCATGAAAACATTTAAAATTACAACAATTAGGGAGGGTATGAATTAAATATGGCAACTTTATATGAATTAACAGGTCAGTTTCTAGAGATTTATACCATGGAAATTGATGATGAAACGAAACTCGACACACTAGAGTCTATTGACTGGACTACCGACTACGAAAATAAGGTAGAAGGATATGTCAAAGTCATTAAGTCGCTTGAGGCAGACATTGAAGCTCGCAAAAACGAAAAGAAACGTTTAGACGGATTAAATAAGTCTGATCAATCAAAAATTGACAAACTAAAAGCAGCGCTTGCGATTAGTATGACTGAAACTGGTCAAACCAGAGTTGATACCACTCTATTTAAGATTGGTTTCCGTAAATCTAAAGCAGTGGTAGTCGATGAAGTGAAACTTCCCAAAGAATACATGAAAGCGAAGTGGATACCAGACAAAGAAACAATTAAAGAATTACTCAAGAACGGTGCTACTATTCAAGGTGCTCACATTGAAGAAAGGAGAAACCTTAACATAAGATGAAAATTACCAAAGCAACAGAATTAAAAAATAACGATGCTTGTTATCTTATCTACGGGAATCCAGGATTCGGTAAGACTTCAGCAGTCAAATATATACCTGGAAAAACACTGGTTATCAATATCGATAAATCAGCCAAAGTCTTAAGTGGTTGTAAAAATATTGATGTTGCAGACGTGGACACTCACAAAATTTGGGATGAATGGCTAACAATCGTCAAGGAACTTTTAAAAGGTGCTGGACAACCCTACGACACAATTGTTATCGACAATGTTTCAGAACTATTCCGAGCTTGCTTGTCCAACCTTGGTCGAGAAGGGAACAACAACCGTGTTCCATCACAAGCCGATTATCAGCGGGTTGATTTTACTATCCTTGATAGTTTGAGAGCATTATTGCAATTAAACAAACGGATTGTATTTATTGCATGGGAAACATCAGACCAATGGACAGACGAGGATGGCATGATTTACAACCGTGCTATGCCAGATATTCGCTCAAAAATCTTGAATAACTTCCTTGGACTGACGGACGTGGTTGCTCGACTTGTTAAAAAAACTACTGAAGATGGCGATGAAGTGAGAGGTTTCATCTTGCAACCATCGGCAAGTGTCTACGCCAAAAACCGCTTAGATGAGCGAAAGGGGTGTAAGGTAGATGAGCTTTTCGCTACGGGATTACCAGAATGAACTAATAACTGACATTATCGAATCTATGAAGCGAGGCAATCGCAAGATTATGGTTCAATCGCCCCCTCGAAGTGGGAAAACAGTAGTGATGGCTTACATCGCTAAAAATGCCACTGATAAAAACAAAAAAGTATTGTTCTTTAGTCATCGTAAAGAGATTAATGAGCAAGTTGTAAAAACTTTTGAACGTGGTGAAGTTAATCTTGACAATGTCACCATCGGAACAGTAGGAAGCCTTGTTAAAAAACTAGATAAATTACCTAAATTTGATGTGATATTAGTTGATGAAGCTCATCATATCAAAGCTAAACAATATCAGACTATCTTGAATTATTTCAAAGATTCAACGCAATTATTTTTCACTGGCACACCTATCCGACTAGATGGGGCTGGTTTCCATGATTTAGCTGAAGATTTAGTTGAAGGTAAATCAGTTAGATGGCTACAAGAAAATGGAAATATTTCAGAGTTTAGTTACTACTCAATCAATCTACTAGATTTAGATAAGCTCAAAACTCGTTCGGGTGAATATACTAACCAATCCATAGATGAGGCATTCGAATCATCGTCTGCTACTTACGGTGACTATATCGACCACTACAAGCGTTTAGCTGAAGGTAAACAAGCCATCGTATATGTTCACAATGTAGAGTATGCTGAACGAGTAGCCAAACGTTTTAACGAGAATGGTTATAGTGCAACTGTCGTCTCAGGTAAAACACCTAAAAAAGAGCGTGCTGAAGCTATGGAACGCTTTAGAAATGGCGATCTAATGATTATGGTAAACGTCAACCTATTCACTGAAGGTATTGACCTGCCAAACGTTGATGTTTGCATAATGTTGAGACCAACTCAATCATTATCACTCTATTTGCAGTTTGCCATGAGGGCGTTAAATCCCAGAGAAGGTAAAAAAGCTATCTTGATTGACCACGTTGGGAATCACAATATTCACGGATTACCAAACGCTTACCGTGAGTGGACATTAGACGGCGTTAAAACTAGCAAGAACAACGGTGAAAAATCAACTGTTAATTGCGAGGATTGTTTCGCAACCTTTTGGCGAGATCAATTAATCGATGGTAACTGTCCTTATTGTGGAGCAGTTATTGTTAAGAAAAAAGAAATCAGAGATATCGAACAAGAAAGCGTTGATATCGAATTACAAGAAATTAACCAAGGGATGGAATTTATTTCAATCCGTGGTGAAATGGTAGAAGTTAACAAAAAAGAAGCGGAAATTTACCGCAAAGTTAAAACCTATAAAAAAAACTACACACTTTGTAAAAACTTAGCGGAACTTAAAGCTTTTCGCCTACTCAATGGCTATCAACCAGGGTGGTTGTGGCACAAACAAAATGAATTAAAGATTTGGAGATAAAAAAACATGGGAATTTTTTCAGTAAATTATGAAGCAGCAGAACAATTCGCAGCAATCGAAGATGGAACTTATGAAGTTTACGTAGCACAAGCTGAACAATCAGCTACACAAAATGGAACAGATTTCTTGGATATCCGTCTTAAAATTCGAGATGACTTCCAACAAAAATTTCGTAATAATCTGATTTTTGACAAAATCTATGTCAATAAAAGTACATTGGAATATCCAATCTGGGTACTTCAAATGTACTGCAAGGCTGCAAAAGTACCAGAAAATACTGATATTCAAACCATCGAACAATTCTTAGATCTTATCAAAGGTAAATCTATGAAGGTTACGGTAAAAAATGAAACATCAGAATGGAATGGAAAAACTTATGAGAATTTGCGTGTTAAAAAACGTGAACAATCAGAGTTGGCACCATATTCAGCGAAGGCAGAAAAGACACCTGAAGTTTCAGATCTAGATTTACCATTCTAAGACTATGGTAGGGATGGTAGATTATGCCCTACATTATCAAAAGCTAGGTTTTTCGGTCATCCCAATAGACAAGACGAGCAAACGTGCAGTCACTAAATTTAAAGACAAAACATTTAGTGAGGAAGAAGTTAAGCGTTTGTGGCACGAACACCCAAACGCTAACATTGCACTACGGACGACTGACTTCTTTGTTATCGACATTGATGTTTCAGAAAGTGAAGATGGCTTCCAATCTCTAGAAGATTGGGAGTTGTCTAAATACATTCCGAAAACATTAACGGCTAAAACGCCTTCTGGTGGAAGACATATCTTCTTAAAAAAACCAAAAGGCGTAACTATTAGTCAAGATATTCGAATCAAACCTGGTATTGATATTAAGGCAAATAACAACAATTACATTTTAGTAGCACCAAGCAATAGCCCAAAAGGAAGATATTCTTGGAATAAGGACACTGATACGATTGCTGAAGCTCCTAAAGAAATAGTTGACATTCTAAAATCAGAGCAGAAGCATGAACCTTTAGTTTTTTCGACAAACTACCAACGAAACGAATTTTCGAGTAAAACAGCTAAATTATTCGAGCAAATCGTTTTTGGACTTGGCGACAAAGGTGGACGGAACAATGCACTGGCTAGCTTTATCGGTGGGCTTCTTACTCGTAAAGTAGATATAGATGCAGTCTACTTATTAGCTAAAATTGCAAACCATTACACTCCAGAAAGTTTGCCACAAAGTGAGCTTGACAGAACTTTTGAAAGCATAGTTAGAAAGGAGTTGGACACTAAACATGGAAATACCACCACACATTCAACAGATTAATGAAGAATACAAAGAAAAAACTGTTGAATATCCTATATTATTAAAAAAACCAAATAGTTGGCGAGAGATCCGTCTGGCGTGTAAAAACTATCGAGAAAAGTGGTTAGAAGACGCATCGTGGAAACAAACACAGTATGGGACGAAAGAAAAGAAAGATAACCCTCCTACCCGCCTAACTGAATTAGCAGTAGCGGAAGGAATGGAAGAAATTCTTTTCATTATCAATCTTCCTAATGATCGTGTCGCTATTTATGATCCAGATAAAGGTTATTACCACAAAGACCCTAGTTTTGCTTATCGTGTCATTCGATTGTTAGAACCCAATTTTAATGAAACAAAGGCTAAAAATGTTCTATTCATGCTTGCATCGACTACAAGAGTTAACCAACGAGAAGATTTTTCTTGTAATTTTGCAGTCGGTGAATTTGAAGAACCTAACCGTTTTATACTTGTTAAAAATGGTATCTACGATAAGAAAGAACGTATTCTAAAACCATTCACGCATGAATTTGTAGCTTTTTCAACAATTGCAACATCTTATAACCCACTTGCAGAATCACCAACCATCAATGGTTGGGATGTCGATAGTTGGTTGTTAGATCTCATGAGTGGCGACAGTGAGCTTGTAGAATTACTATGGCAAGTCATTTCTGCGAGTCTCAACGGGAACTACTCTTACCGAAAATCAATCTGGTTTGTCGGTGAGGGTAATGATGGTAAGGGAACCGTGCAACAACTCATTACTAATCTTGTCGGGATTAAGAATATCGCTAGTCTGAAGATTAACCAATTCTCAGAGCGTTTTGCATTATCAATGATTGAAGGAAAAACGGTCATTATCGGTGATGATGTCCAAGCTGGCATCTATGTAGATGAATCGTCTAATTTTAATTCAGTCGTTACTGGCGAGCCAGTATTGGTAGAAGAAAAGAACAAACAACCTTATACAGCAGTCTTTAAGAAGACGGTCATTCAATCAACGAATGAGTTACCACGCTTTAAAAATAAAACGAACGGAACATACCGCCGTTTTGTAATCATACCATTCAAAAAATCATTCAATTCAAAGGATGATAATTGGGCAATCAAAGATGACTACATTAACCGCAAGGAAGTTCTAGAGTATGTTTTGAAGAAAGCACTAGAAATGTCATTCACTCGATTTAATGAACCAAAAGCATCTCTTGAAGCCTTGGAAGATTTCAAGGAAAGCAACGACACTGTTAAATCATTCGTGGTTGAATGGTTCGATAAATTCGAATCCACTCGACTACCATCAAGGTTTTTGTGGTGGTTGTATCAAGAATGGTGCAAGGAAGAAGGCGTTACTAAATTGACAAAACGCAAGTTTGAAAATCAATTGGCTAAAGCAGTACCTTCTGAATGGGTTAAGAAACGGGCTATACCGGGACGGTATTTTATTCCTTCAGTTGATGTTCCGAAACATTACTACACATTCTCTTGGTCTGATGAAGAACGTGATGCAACGACTGTATGTTATGAAAAAATTACCGTTACCGTTTAGGTTACCGTTTAAAATGACATACGGTAACCCTCACAAACCCTTTAACCATACAGTTTTACAGTATTATATTACCTTATTACTTTATTTATATATTGAAATAATAAATAAATAAATAAATAAAATATATATAGAGTGAACTTATAAAGGTAATGGTAATATTCGACATAAAAAATAGTCAAAACCGTTGATATTATTAGGGTTTGATGTTATTACCCTACTTAAAACAAGAAAGGTAAATTTTAAGTGAGTTCTGAACATAGTATTCAAAATCAAATTCGAGTGGAATTATCCAAGGCTGGCTATATGGTATTCAGAATTAATGTTGGTAAAGTCAGAATGGCTGATGGACGTTGGTTTGATACTGGAGCACCAAAAGGTTTTTGTGACCTATTCGGTTTTAGACCAGATGGACAGATATTCTTCATCGAAGTTAAAAATGAAAAAGGTCGTTTGAGAGACGACCAAAGGAAGTTTATGGAGGCTATGAAAAAACGAGGGGCACTCGTAGGAGTGGCAAGAAGCGTTGAAGATGCTATGAGGATAGTTGATGGTAAAACGGTGGAATGACCATATGGCGGGCATTAAATATGCACCACACCCATACGATGAAACGGTAACTGTGTTAGAACGTGTAGAGTATTTCAATCATTGGTTTTATGCTACCCATCAAAAGAAAGGTGCGGTGGCAATTAAACTAGGAATTAGTGATAAGAAACTCAATCGCATACTAACACTAGAACAGTTACCAGATGAGAATCTATTGAAAGAGATGATAGAACTATGCAAATGAAAGAGTTTGCTCTTTACAAAGGAGATGAGTTACTCGCAATGGGTACGAAACGTGAGATAGCTGAAAAGTTAGGAATTTCAGTGCGTTCCGTTACTTGCTATGGGACACCATCATACGCCAGAAGAACTAGCGAAGAACATAGTAGGAGATTAGTAGATTTATGAGATATAAAGTTATCGTATATTATGACAACATGGAAGATAGTGTAGAAATTTATGATAGCAAGGATGAAGCTATCAAAAGATTGCATCATTTGAGAGGTGTTAAATATAGAAATTTAAAATTATATAAAGTAGAAATGGTTGAGGTAGAATAAATGAATAGACTTAAAAAATTAAGAAAACAAAAAAAGCTAACTATTGTTGAGTTAGCCGAAAAACTTGGGGTTACAAAATTGACCATCCTTAATTGGGAACATGGCACCCATGAAATCAAAGGAAGTAATGCTAAGAAGTTAGCTGATTATTTCAATGTATCAATTCCATACTTGCTAGGTTACGATACCGATAACACATTCTCGGACCTAGTTGCCAAGATTAACGAGTGGGCGGACGAACGCAATTTAAAGCAAGCTGACCCTAAGATTCAGTGGATGCGTATCACGGAAGAAGTCGGAGAAATTCGGGATGTACTCTTGAAGCCGACTAAATTCAATGAACCACAAACAGCACTCAAGGATGCAATAGGAGACACGCTAGTAACGATTATCGTGTTGGCACATCAATTAGACCTTGATGTCACTGAGTGTTTAAATATTGCATATAGAGAAATTAGGGACCGAAAGGGAAAAATGATAAATGGAACGTTTGTTAAGGAGGAAGACCTTTGAAATTTCTTGACTTATTTGCAGGTATTGGCGGTTTTCGTCTTGGAATGGAAAGTGCAGGACATGAATGTGTAGGTTTTTGTGAAATAGACAAATTTGCTAGAGCAAGTTATAAAGCAATCCATAACACTGAAGGAGAAATAGAGCTACATGATGCAACAGGAATCACAAAGAAAGAAATCAAAGCAATCGGACAAGTCGATGTTATCTGCGCAGGATTTCCGTGTCAGCCTTTCAGCGCTGCTGGTGCAAGACGAGGTTTTGAAGATACAAACGGAACTCTCTTCTTTGAAATCGCAAGGTTCGCTTCCATTCTCAAACCTAAGTATCTATTCCTCGAGAACGTCAAGGGGCTTATTAGCCATGATAAAGGGTATACCTTTGAGACAATCATCGGATCATTGGATGAGTTGGGGTATGATGTCGAATGGCAAGTGCTTAACAGCAAGGATTTTGGAGTCCCCCAAAACAGAGAACGAGTGTTCATTATCGGACATCTTAGAGGAACAAGTGGAAGACAAATATTTCCTATCGCTGAAACAAGATCAGATAAATCAATTATGCAACTAGGAAATATCAAAAAAACCGAAAGTTTTGGTGGAAATCCTCAATGCGGAAGAATTTACAGCATAGACGGATTAGCGCCTTGCCTAAATACGATGCAAGGTGGACAAAGAGAACCCAAAATCCTTATTGACGGTAAGGTACGCAAGCTGACACCTCGTGAATGTTGGAGATTGCAAGGATTCCCTGATTGGGCTTTTGATAAAGCACAAGAAGTCAATTCTAACAGTCAGCTATACAAGCAAGCTGGTAATAGCGTGACTGTCAATGTAATTAAAGAAATTGCGAGGTATTTATGAAACATAAGGATCTAACGATAGCCACAATTCTACTACTGGTCTCGCTAGCGATTAACGTGACTACTGTTCTGCGAGTGGTTAATAGACCTATCGAGACCGTGGTGATCCACAAGGCAGATAATGCAGTGGAACTACACGGCAAGGTTACTGGAAAATCTACGGTTGGAAAGCTCTACACGATCGATTGTGGGGCGTATGGCAAGTTTCTAGTGACTAAAGAACAATACAACAGTGTTAACGTTGGTGATGATATACCTAGCTATTTGAAAGGAAGAGGGCGATGAACCTTAAATTTAGAGCGTGGGATGTCCACAAATACGAAAATCCAGAATTACTTGAGGAGCGGTTATGACATGAAGTATTTTGAGTACGCAGGACTGACTAAAGAATTACATCAAAGGCTAGTGCTTGAATTTAGCGCATTGAAAGAACAGTACAGTAGGGCATTCACCAAGCACATCATGGAAACAAAACAGTGTGACCGATTGCAAGCTAGAAAATACGCCCAAAGGTTTGATAATGTGATTAAAGAGCGTTCTAAGTTATCACCCGCGACATTAGACGATATGCGTGAGTATATCACTGACGGACTCGCAAACGACTTAGAGAACTATCTGTCAAAACACTTTTTTAGTAGAGCCGCAAAGTGTCGGCCACGACAAGAGAATGCTGGACTGCCTGAGGAACTTTTCAAACAGTATTGTGAAGAAATTAAATCATTAAAAGCTAAATACCCAAACAGCTTCACCGCTTACATCATGGATGTTAAAGGATGTACATATCAAAAAGCCATTAGCATACGGACAGCGATAAATACACTCTATACAGAGATTGGGATAGTGACACCTCGCAAGGTAATCCAACTTGAAGGTCTTCTATCTAGAGAGCTATTTGGCAAAATAGCTAAATATGTATTTAATAAGTATGAATGGCCGGAAAGCCTAGATAGTGAAGTTGATCGAATTTATTTAGAATATCGCACTAAAGGTGATATAGGGCTTAATAAGGAAAGTGTTAAACGGACGCTATTCAAAGCGATTTCAATGGGCTTATAGTGGTTCAAATCCACTACAAGTCATTAAACCCAGCCATTTTTAAATAAGGAAGAAACCTCTGTTCTTTCAATCAAATAAAAACCAAAGCGAGGCTGGTAGCTTTGTAAGGGAGGCGATAACAGCGTAAAACCATCTATTTCGGTATATTCCCATCTTAATTCTTGTAGCGTTCGAGGGTTCGACTCCCTCGCTCGCTGTTAGTCTGTCGTGACTAGGTAACTTTTTTCGACACTCGTATCGCTGACAGACCGATGCACAAAACCCAGTAAATTTAATAAAGAAAAGAGGAATCCATACATACTTTTTTTGGTCCAGCCTTGCATTGCTGGTAGCAAGACTGGAATTTAAGATAGAGGAGGTGATAAAAGGACCAAGAACAAACACTCTTATCTTTTCATGAAACCTCTTAATGTTTGTTTCTTGGTTTAAAAAACAAAAAAGACCGACACAATGGCCGGCACTCTTTGAAAGTCAACACTACTATTATACCAGAGAGGGCAGAACAATGCTATTGCCGGAAATTGATGAGAAAGCAACAATCAAACGTTGCAAGCGCAAACTTCGAGAATATCCACGCTGGCGAGAGATTGCACACGATAGCGCTGAACAGAAGATCACACAAGAGTTTACTTTCATGCCAAGAGGTGGTAGTGTAGTAAGTAGACCTGTGGAAAATATCGCAGTCAGACGTGTTGATGCAATGAACGAGCTGGAAGCCATAGAACAAGCAGTTAGCGGGCTATACCGTCCAGACTATCGCAGAATACTGATAGAGAAATATCTAGCCTATCCACCTAAACCAAACTGGCAGATAGCTCAATCAATCGGCTTTGAACGCACTGCATTCCAAGAGCTTTTAAACAACTCTATCCTAGCTTTCGCAGAATTGTATCGTGATGGTCGGTTAATTGTGGAGCGTTGAAAAAAATGGTATTTTAGCGGAATTTTCACGGTCTCTATTAACTGTTTTAAGTGGTATTATTATATTATCGAAGAAGAAAGAAAAGACGGCTCATTTGTGGGTTGTCTTTTTTTGATTAAGTAATGAAGGAGGTGGACATATTGGGCTAAATCAACGACAGAAAATATTTGCGGATGAATACTTGATTTCTGGCATAGCTTACAATGCGGCTCTTAAAGCTGGATATTCTGAAAATTACTCTAAAACTAGAGCTCATAAATTGTTAGAAAATGACAGAATCAAGGCTTATATCGAAGAACGACTGAAAGAGCTTGAGAAGAAGAAAATAGCAAAACAAGACGAAGTTATGCAAGTGTTTACTTCGATATTGAGGCAAGAACTCATGGAAGAAGTCGTAGAGCTAAATGCCGCTACAGGTCAGTTTGTCAAGACTAAAAAACCCCCGTCCATCTCTGAGGTCATCAAGGCAGGAAGCGAACTCATGAAACGCTACCCAACTGAAAAACAAGCTGAGAAAATGCAACTTGAGATTGAGAAACTCAAATCACAAATTGGTGGCGATGAAGGTCAAGATGAAAAAATCGCTGGTTTCCTTAATATTATCAAAGGAGCTGTAAGCGATGGATCTGAGTAAGCTCTATACCAAGAGACAGTTGGAAGTGTTGAACTACATTTGGAATCATGATTGGTTTATCTGTGGGCTTCATGGTGCTAAACGTGCTGGTAAGACTGTAGTTAATAACGACACTTTTGTAACTGAGTTAAGTCGTGTCAGAAAGATTGCTGACTATTTAGGTGTAGATGAGCCTATCTATATCTTAGCAGGTACATCGTCAACGTCGATACAGAACAACGTGCTGCAAGAACTTTATAATAAATACGGATTTGAGCCTAGATATGACAAACATGGCTCTTTTGTTTTTTGTGGAGTTAAAGTTGTCCAAGTTTACACTGGTTCAATTAGTGGTCTTAAACGTGCCCGCGGTTTTACAGCGTTCGGCGCTTATGTTAATGAGGCATCACTTGCTAACGAGTTTGTTTTCAAAGAAATCATCTCACGCTGTTCCGGTGAAGGCGCTCGTATCGTTTGGGATAGCAACCCAGACAATCCGAATCATTGGCTGAATCGAGACTACATTGGTAAAAACGATGGCAAGATTATAGATTTCAGCTTCAAGCTTGACGATAACACCTTTCTGTCAAAGCGCTATATAGACTCTATCAAAGCAGCTACGCCCAAGGGCAAATTCTATGATAGAGATATTTTGGGTAAACACTTGCCCCGCTGTTGAGTGATCAGCAGATGAAAAACTGGGTTAAAATTGGAAGGCTAAGTTTTGCAAAACGCACTTTAATATAGTATAGTATAAGATATACTAGGAGTGCGGACATGAATTTAAAGATATATTCAATCACAAATAAAATTAACAATAAGAAGTATATTGGCGTTACAAAAGATTTAGATACGAGAAAAAGAAAACATTTTTGGGAGTTAAAAAACAATAGACACTCAAACGAAAAACTCCAAAGAGATTACAATGTTTTTGGGGCTTCTGCTTTCGAGGTCGAAATTCTAGAAGAATTAAAATACGCCACCAAAAAAGAAGGTTTTAAAAAAGAAGTTTTCTACATTGGGAAATATAATTCTTGCGATGATGGCTATAATATGAGCTACGGTGCTGACGGAAGTAACTTGTCACAGATAACAGACGATACTCGAGAGAAACATCGTCAAAAAATGTTTGGCAATACTTACTGGCTTGGAAGAAAGCACACCGAGGAAACCAAAAAGAAAATCGGTGATGTACATCGTGGAAAAACAGTTAAAGCTTCTACTAGAAAAAAACTATCTGAAAAAGCTAAGGAAAAAACTGGAGAAAAAAATCCATTTTATGGCAAACAGCACACAGATAGAACGAAGCTTAAACTTAGGGAAGCACGAAGTAAAAAATGTCGATGTATTGAGACAGGTGTTATCTATAACTCTGTCAAAGAATGTGCTGAAAAAATGGGGATTCCAAAAGCTCGAACTCATATTAATCAAGTTTGTTTAGGTAAAGCTAGACAAACACACGGATATACTTTTGAATTTGCAGAATAAGCTAATCAATTACCACTACTGGCAGAAATGTCAGTAAGGTTTAACGACTAGATAAAGTAAGCTAAGTTGAATCGGCATGAGATCATGACCGGTTTTTAATATGCCTAAATATCCACGAAATCCAGCTCTCTTAACAAGAGATGAAGAGATAGTCTGAACTTATGGGAAACCATAAGAAGCAGGGGATAAAGAGCCCTTGCGATAACAAATAATGAAGTGGACAGTAGCAGAGGGAGCTATCTACGCTGATTATGACAGCAAGATACACGTAGTTGATGAATTGCCAGATATGAAACGATATTTTGGTGGCATTGACTGGGGTTATACTCACTACGGCTCTATCGTGGTAGTTGGTGAAGGTGTAGATGGCAACTTCTATCTTGTCGATGGCGTAGCATCGCAATTCAAAGAGATAGACTGGTGGGTAGAACAAGCAAGGAAACTGACTGGCATCTATGGAAACATTCCGTTCTATGCTGACAGTGCCCGCCCTGAGCACGTAGCAAGATTTGAGAGTGAAGGATTTGATATTAGTAACGCTAACAAGTCAGTGATAGCTGGCATCGAGCTTATCGCTAAATTATTCAAAGAACAGAAATTATACGTTAAGCGGGGATTTGTACCTCGCTTTTTTGATGAGATATACCAGTACCGATGGAAAGAGGACAGCACGAAGGATGAGCCATTGAAAGAATTTGATGACGTGCTTGATAGTGTGAGATACGCTATATATTCTGATTATGTCATCAGTAGTACAGAGCGAGCAAGCTATGATGATTTGCTTAGCATGTTTAATTAGGAGGAATGATGGAACAGACATTATTTACAGATAGCACTGGTCAGGACCGAGTTTTAAACTTGCGATTCCATCGAGAGTCCCGCATTCGCTATCGATCTGATAGCTTAGAGGAACTCATTGGAAATAATTGGGAGTTGCTGAAAAATTTCATCAATCACCATAAATTGAGACAAGCGCCACGAATTCAAGAGCTTATGGACTACGCTCGGGGAGAGAATCATGACGTTCTCAAGTCTGGCAGACGTAAAGACAAAGAGATGTCAGACAAGCGCGCAGTCCATAATTACGGCCGTATGATTAGCAAATTCAAAACAGGCTATTTAGCTGGCAATCCCATACGAGTTGAATATGAGGACGAAGACAGTGGAGCTCAAAACAATGAGGCAATTAAACGTCTAGGGCGTATTAATGACATCGATACACACAACAGAACGCTTATTAGAGACTTGTCGCAAGTTGGTCGAGCTTATGAGCTCATCTATCGTAGCGAGTACGATGAGACGCGTATCAAGAGGCTCAACCCACTAGAGACGTTTGTAATCTATGACAACTCTCTAGAAGACAATTCAGTTGCGGCTGTCCGTTATTATAAGCGTGGTCTCTTAGATGGTGCTAAGGAAGTTATCGAAGTTTACACATCTGAATATATCTATACTCTTGACGCTTCGGATGATTTTGCAGAGATATCAATCACACCTCATGCATTTGGTACTGTACCAATCACAGAGTTTTTAAACAACCCTGACGGCATTGGTGATTATGAGACTGAACTCTACTTAATCGATTTATATGATAGTGCAGAATCTGACACAGCTAACCATATGAGCGACATGGCGGATGCTATCCTCGCAATTTATGGAGATTTGGCATTACCTAAAGGCATGGATGCCAGCGATATGAAACGCACGCGCCTCATGCAACTTAAACCGCCTAAATCAGCAGACGGCAAAGAGGGCACGGTCAAAGCTGAGTACCTAACGAAGTCTTACGATGTATCAGGTGTAGAAGCATATAAGACACGGTTAAACAGGGATATTCATATATTTACTAACACCCCAGACATGTCAGATACGAATTTCAGCGGTAACACGTCTGGTGAGGCGTTGAAATATAAGTTATTCGGTCTAGACCAAGACAGAGTTGACACACAATCACAATTCACTCAAGGGTTGAAACGTCGCTATCGTCTTGCTGCTCGTATTGGTTCTTTAGTCAATGAATTTAAAGATTTTGATGAAAGCCTCTTGAAAATCATATTCACACCAAACCTTCCAAAATCGTTAAATGAGCAAGTATCTATTTTGACAGGCTTGGGTGGTCAAGTTTCGCAAAAAACTGCACTTAGTCTTTCAGGATTGGTAGAGAGCCCTAACGAAGAGTTAGACAAGATAAACAAAGAAGCTTCTGAAATCGATTTTAAGGGGTATCCTAGCGATTTTAATGAACATGTAGGCAAATATACAGATGAGGTGAAAGAAACGCATACAGACGATTTTGAGAGGGTTTATGAATGACATACTGGTCAAAGCGTGCCCTTCGCGAGAGAGAAGCGCGTATCAAAAAGGGTGAAGCTGAGTTTAAGAAAGAACTTGAAGCGCTATATAACTTGCAACTCTCACAGCTCCGAAAAGAACTTGATGCTTTTATCCAAAAATATGCTAACAAAAATGGCTTAAGCGTTAGTGATGCTAAACGAAAAGCTGACAGCTTTGATGTCAAGGCTTTTGAAACAAAGGCTAAACAGTATGTAGCTGATAAAGATTTTAGTCCAAAGGCAAACAGAGAGCTTCGAGACTATAACTTTTCTATGTCGGTTGGTCGTCAAGAACTGCTCATTCAAGAATTAGAGCTCGAACTATTAGCTCTATCTGAGAGCGAACGACAATTGATCGATGATTATCTTAAGAATGGTTACAAGAGTGAAGTTGCAAGAGAGAGCTTACTTGGCATGAAAGTACCGAGTGGTAAAACTCTTGAAAAGTATATGACAACAGCTGTCAATGCTAACTTTAAAGGTGCTAAATGGTCAGAGCGTATCTGGAAGAGGCAAGAACAGTTACGAAAAGTTGTAAAGACCGAAGTAACAAGAGCTCTCATTCGAGGGGAAAACGGTTTGACGATTGCAAGACGTATCAGAAAACATATGGATGCATCTCGTACAGAAGCTGAACGATTGGCAATCACAGAGCATGCTAGAGTGCAGACGTTAGCTCAAGAGAGCATCATGAAAGAGAATGGCTTTAAGCATTTCAAACTCATGCCAGAATCGAGAGCGTGTGACATATGTAAAGAGATTGGTAAGGAGACGGAAAAGAAGCCTGTCAAAATTGCTGACATGGAAATCGGAACGAATGCTCCACCCATTCACCCATACTGCCGATGTGCAGTCGTTGAGGTTGAATAGTGAGTGCACCATGTTTGTTAAGAAACCGTAGAGGGCGAGCCTCTAATGGTGCATAGGGCTATTTTAAGCCCTAAATAAATAATACTAGCGTGGCTCGTAAGTGAATACACTAGACAAGACTAGATAAGGAGTAGCTAACCATATCGTGGCTTAGAAGGTGTTTTACATATGAGACTAGATAGGAGAACAAAATGGAAACAGATAACACAACAGTCGAAACGGTCGAAGATGTAGAAGTAAGCCAAGACGTTGATAACAATCAACCGAGCGACTTCCAAGCGCCGCAATCACAGTCAGAACTGGATAGCATTGTTAACAAGGCAGTCCAAACTGCTTTGAATAATCACAAAAAGGGCGAAGAAAAACGAGTAAACGAAGCTATCGCCAAAGCTTTAAAAAAAGAACAAGACTATTCAAAATTATCTGCTGCTGAGCGGGCTAGCAAGGAATTTGAAGACCAAAAAGCAGAATTCGAAAAACAAGTAGCACAATTTGAGTTTGAAAAACTCAATATGGCAGTCAAAGAAGACCTCGTTTCGAAAGGGCTACCAGTTGAACTAGCTGCAATGTTTAGTCATGCTGAGAATGCCTCTGAAGCTCTTAAATTGGTTGGTACTTTTGAAAAAGTATTCAATGACGCAGTAGCTGAGAAAGTCAAAGCTACTATCCGTCAAAATACACCAAATGCAGCAAGTTTTGGTGGCACTCAGACAGATAACTTCGGAGCTAAACTTGCTAAATCTACGAACGTAACGACTGCTCGTTTTATCTAAAGCAGAAAGGAAATTTTAAATGCCAACACAAACAATTTTCGACACATCAAACATTGTCCGCTCATTGCCTTATAAAGCAGTGTCAGCGACTGTAGACAAATCATTTCCAGGTGTAACCGTAGATGGTAAAAAATATATCAAAGCAGGTACCCTCGTAGCAGGTAATGGCGGCTCGATTTTTGACGACCGCACAAAAACTGTCGTGGAAAACAAAACTGCACCTGAAGGAATCGTTCTATATGATGTAGATTTGACAATCGATAACACTGTATCAGTGCTCTATGCTGGTGAAGTTTACAAAGACAAGGTGAATGGTGGTTCTGTGGACAGCACAGTTACTAAAGCTTTGCCACTCGTTAAATTTATCTCTAAGAAATAAGAGGAGGAACATTAAAACATGGGACTTATTTACGATAAAGTAACAGCATCTAATATTGCTGGTTATTTCAACACATTGCAAGAAAATGTTGACTCTACTTTGGGTGAGTCTATCTTCCCTGCACGCAAACAACTTGGGACTAAATTGTCTTACATTAAAGGTGCTTCTGGTCAATCTGTTGCTTTAAAAGCTGCTGCATTTGATACGAATGTAACTATTCGTGACCGTGTTAGTGCTGAAATACACGATGAACAGATGCCATTCTTTAAAGAGGCTATGCTTGTCAAGGAGAATGACCGTCAACAACTCAACCTTGTAAAAGACACTGGCAACGAAGCTTTAGTTAACACAATCGTAGCGGGTATTTTCAATGACAACTTGACACTTGTCAATGGTGCGCGTGCTCGTCTTGAAGCTATGCGTATGCAAGTGCTTGCCACAGGTAAAATTGCATTTACGAGCGATGGAGTTAACAAAGATATCGATTATGGTGTTAAACCAGAGCATAAGAAACAAGTATCTAAGAGCTGGGCAGAACCTGGTGCTACACCTCTTGCAGATTTGGAAGATGCTATCGAAACAGCGCGTGAACTTGGTCTTAACCCAGAACGTGCAATTATGAATGCTAAAACATTCGGTCTTATTCGCAAGGCTGCATCTACAGTTAAAGCTATTAAACCATTGGCAGGCGATGGGTCATCAGTTACTAAAGCTGAACTTCAGAATTATGTAGCTGATAATTTTGGTGTGGAAATTGTTCTTGAAAATGGTACTTACCGAAACGAAAAAGGTGAAGTTTCTAAATTCTTCCCTGACGGCCACTTGACTCTTATCCCTGACGGACCGCTTGGAAACACTGTTTTTGGTACAACTCCAGAAGAATCAGACTTATTCGCTGATAACACTGTTAATGCTGACGTTGAAATCGTTGACAGCGGTATTGCAGTAACAACTACTAAAACCACTGACCCTGTTAATGTTCAAACTAAAGTATCTATGGTAGCATTACCATCATTCGAACGTTTGGACGATGTTTACATGCTTACTGTAATTCCTGGGGTTTAAGAGGTACTGATATGAATGTTGTACTAAAAGCGTTCAAAGATAAAACAAATGGCAAAGTATACTTTGCTGGTGATGTCTACGATGGTGAACGTACTGAAGAACTCATCGGGCTAGGGTACGTACAAGACGACAAACCAAAGAAAAAAACTAGAGCTAAGAAAACCACTGAACAGTGAGGTATGGCGTGATGGCGTTAGATAAAGATAGAGTTATTAAGAATGTCTCGGTTGACCTTAACACTAATGATGATGCCTTGCTTAAAATTTTGCTAGAGCGTGTCGTTAACCACTTTAAATCAGAGTATGATGTCGAAGAGATTGATGACAAGTTAGCTTTCATTTTCGAGGATTGTGTCATCAAACGTTTCAATCGTCGAGGTGCTGAAGGTGCTAAATCTGAATCAGTAGATGGTCATTCAATGTCTTACTACGATAACGAAACTGAATTTAAGCCTTACGACAATATGCTTCAGCGTTTATATGGAATTTCTGGAGAGTCTAAAGAGGGTGAGGTGCTATTTCTATGAGATACGCTGATACCGTAGTGCTAAAATATATCGATAAGACACAAAAGCACTACGACCCAGACTTAGGACGTATGGTTGGCGGTAAGGAAGTAGCTAAGACAACAGCATGTAATGTGACTGGTGCTAGCCTTGAATTGCAAGCCAAACTAGGAGACCTGTTAAACGCCAATAGCATCGTCGTTAGGTTTAGAAGCCCTATCAAAGATGGAGTTGACACGATTGAATATAACGGTAGCAAATACAAACCTGTTACTGTCAGAAGCTATCTAACTGGTCTAAACGCCATCTATGCCAACAAGGTGATGAAATAACATGGCTACAATCGAATTTGAAGGATTGGATGAAATGGCTCGAAATCTTCTTAAAAACGCCTCTTCAGAAAGACGTTCAAAGGTTTTGAGGAAGTATGGTTCAAAACTGAAAGAAGCTGCTATTAAAAGAGCACAATTCAATAAAGGCTATTCAACGGGTGCTACTCGTAGAAGTATTACTCTGCAAGTTGAAAGCGATAAAGCAATTGTCGAAGCCTTGACTAGTTATTCAGGATATCTCGAAGTAGGCACACGGAAGATGGAGGCACAACCATTCATGAAACCAGCACTCGAAGAAGTGGTGCCAGAAATGGTCGAAGAAATGGCTAAATGGGATGAAACATGAAACAACCTGATCAATTACTTCATGATGAAATGTATCGGATTAGTCATGAGTTAGGATACGACACTTACACATATTTGCCACCAGACGACGTGGCTTACCCATTCGTTGTAATGGGGGAAACAATGGTCTTGCCACAATCCACAAAATCGCACTTGATAGGTCGTTTATCATCTACGGTGCATGTTTGGGGACGTGTGGATGACCGAAAAACATTATCAGATATGGCTGGACAGTTAATGTCTAGCTTTTTTGCTATCAAAAACATTGGCGGAATGCAGTTTTCAGCAGAAGTCAACAAGTCGTCAATTGATAGCAATCGAGACAATAGCACAGATGAAGTACTATATCACTTCATCATCTATACTTATTTTAAATTTATTTAACAGGAGGAAAAAATGGCTGATACTAATAAAGAAGCACTTTTGGGGAAAGATAAAATCTTGATGTTCCGAAAATTCGGAGACAAAAAAGCGGCAGCTAAACTTGCCCTACAAACAGAGCACGAATGGGAATACTCACGTGATGCAGATAGTACCAAAACCAAAGACGGTGCAGTTGTTTCTGACGGTGGCCTTGAAACTAAACTATCAATTAACGCTATTGGTACTAAAGATGACCTCAATGAAATGCTAAAAAAATCAGTAGTTGACGGTTATAAAGTCGAAGTTTGGGAAATTGATTTGGCTGACAAAAAATCAAATGGTAAATACGGTGCTCTCTATGCGATTGGACGTTTGTCAAATTGGAAAGTGCCAGCTAACGTAGAAGACCTTGTAGAAATTGAATCAGAATTGACTATCGAAGGTAAACCACAAGAAGGTGAAGCTACATTGACGGGCGACCAAATTAAAGAAATTCAATACACATTCCAAGACACTACGCAACCTTCAGGCCTCGGCGTTTAATAGTATGTAATTATCTTGAGCCAAACTTTTTTTCGGTTTGGCTTTTTATTTTAAAAAAAATAGGAGTAAACAAACAATGAACACAATCACTATCGAAAATAAAGACTACACTTTGACATACGGTTTTGAATTTATCCGCGAACTAGACAAGCGCTACGCAGTTTCTGATGGTAGTGTTTCGTTCGGCTTCGGGGTACAGCATGCAGTCGTTGACTTGCAACAAAAAAACCCTGTAATTTTGCTTGATATCATTCAAGCAGCAACAATCACAGAGCGTCAGAAGCCATCTGTTAAGGGCATTGAAGCTTATGTTATTGAAGAGGCCGAAAATGACCGCCTTGATTCATTATTTGATGATTTTTTATCGGAATTACGTACGCAACCTTTGACAAAAGCGACAGTGAAACGAGTAGAAGAAGCAACAGAGTAGCCAAAACAACGAGTGATAACCAAAATTCAGCCGAAGTATACGAGGAATTAATCACGAATGCTATGGCTGACTTTGGTGTGTCATTGCTTGAAGCACGAAGAATGACACTTAAAGAGATGAAACTCTATCAGAAAGCATATAAGAAACGTTTTTTGAACAAAGAAAGAGAAATATATCAACTTGCTTATCTGAATAGGTTGGCTAATGCCACAACTAAAGATGGCAAAAAGTATTATTTCGAAAAATTTGACGACTTCTATAATGCTAAAGAACGTGCTCGTGAAGTTTTGGGCGAAAAAATCACTAACAGCAAACTGTTAGAACGAGCTCGAAATAATCTTAATTATAAGAAAGAAAGAGGGTTGCTAGATGGCAGATAAAACATTTAACGTCCGAGCAATATTGAGTGCTCAAGACAATGGCATGTCTAGCGCTCTCAAAAAAGCACAACAAAACGCTGAAAATTTAGGGAAAACCGGTACTAAACTAGGATCTGTTTTCAAAAGTGTTTTGGGTGCTAACTTAGTCAGTGCTGGTATCACTAAGGGGATCGGAACTTTAACTAGTGGTATCGGTGGATTGATGTCTGAGCTGAATAGCTCAACAAAGGCATGGAAAACATTCGATGGAAACCTTAGTCAATTGGGTTGGGGTAAAAAAGAAATTGCATCAGCTAAGAAAGCGATGCAAGATTATGCTACTAAAACCATCTATTCAGCGTCTGACATGGGAACAACATTCTCGCAAATGGCAGCAATCGGTCGCAGCGACGCTGGGGATTTGGTGAAAGCTATGGGTGGTCTTGCCGCTTCTGCTGAAAACCCTAAACAAGCAATGAAAACATTGAGCCAGCAAATGGTTCAGGCAATGACCAAGCCCAAAGTTTCATGGGCAGATTTTAAGCTTATGATGGAACAATCACCAGCGGGGATGGCTGCTGTCGCTAAAGAGATGGGTATGTCTCTTGATGAGCTTGTAACCAAAATCCAAAATGGAGAAATCAAGACCGACGACTTCACCGAAGCTTTCAAACGTGCTGGTAATTCCATGCAAGACTTAGCTACGAGATATAAATCTGTAGATGAAGCTGTTGGTGGACTTTATGAAACGGTTTCAAATAAATTGCAACCCGTTTTTGAAAAGCTTAGTGCAAAAGTAATTAAAGGAATTGAAGGTATCATTGATGCTTTTAGCAAAATCGATGACAGTAAGATTCAGAACTTTGCTAACAATCTGAGCAAAGGCATTGATAAAGCGGTTAAAGAAGCAAGTCAGGCTGTGAAGGCTTTTTGGAAAGGTTTCAGCAATACCGGGGCTATAAAAGGTCTTAGCAATGCTTTCAGATATGTTGCTAGTCAGATAAGGTTAGCGTTTAAAAGTATCGACTTTAACAACCTATTCAAAGGTCTAGGTAGTGTTCTAGGAGATATAGGTTATGGCATTTCAAGAGCCTTAACAATTGCCACTAAATCAGTTAGCAACTTTATCAGCTCATTCGCTGATACAGGAGCATTCAAGGCGTTTAAAACAGCCTTAGAAGATGTTTGGGTTGTTGTTAAAAAACTTGGTTCGTCACTCGCTGACGTTTTTAACAGCTCTGAAATGCAAACGATTATATCTGTACTGGGTACAGCGTTTGGAACACTAGCCAAGTGGGCATCACAGGCTGCATCAGCAATAGCTAAATTTGTAAGTTCAATTCCTAAAAGTGTTCTCAACGGGATAACTAGCGGGATATTGGCAATAGCAGCAGGTTTTATAACTGCTAAGGCTGGGATTTCAGTATTAGGTGCCGCATTGAAAGGATTGGACTTCATCAAGAGTCTAAACCCATTCAAGAAGTTTGGTAAGGACGCTGCAGAAGGAACAGAACAAGCCGCTAACAGCGTGAGACGTTCTAAGTCAACTATTACTCAATTATTCAGTGGGATGGCCAATGTCATTAAATCAACAGGGACTAGCATTTCAACAGCTGCAAAAGGCATCGGAACAGGGCTATCAACTGCTTTTAAAGGCTTTGGCCAAGGACTTAAAGCAGCTTTGCAAGGTCTTAAAGGGTTGAACCCCGCAACCTTGCTTTCATTTGGCGCTGCCGTGGCTATTGCCGCAGTCGGAATCGGTACAGGTATTGCTATTATCGTAGCTTCATTCACTTTGCTAGCCACTCAATCCCAAGGCGTTTCACAGATATTAAAAGCTTTGGGTTCAGCGTTTAGCACAGTCGTCCAAGGTATTGGCAAAGCTGCAGGAACTATCATTGAAGCATTCGGCACTGCTTTTGGTATTGTCGTAAAGGCAGTCGGTGAAGCTGCACCTGGGCTTGCACGATTATCACCGTTGGTTGAAGCTATCGGCACTGCTCTAGGAAATGCAGCACCATTCATTTCAGCATTTGGAGATGCGCTGACTTCTATACTAGGAGTGTTGCCAAATGTAATTAATGCCTTCACAAAATTCGTTACTGCTCTAGGAAACGCAATTAGTGGAATCGTTAATGCAATTACTCCAATTGTTCAAATCATTAGTGACACAATCACTACAGTAACTCAAATCATCGCTAACGCTATTGTGGCAATCGCACCAGTTATTGCGAACGGTATTGCTCAAGTCGCTCAAGTTATCGGACAATTTGGACCACAGATTGCAATGGTAATCAGCGCTATTGCACAAGCTATCCAAGCAGCAGCACCTATCATCATAACCTTGATTCAAAGTATTGTTACCGTCGTTCAGACAATGGCTCCTGTAATGAGTCAAGTGGTTGCCGCCATCGTTACGGTTGTTCAAACTCTTGCGCCTATCATAAGCCAAACCATTTCAGCTATTGTTACAGCGATAACGCAAATTGTACCTATTATTACATCAATCGGTGGTGTGATTAGTGCTGCATTGAGTGGTATTGCATCTATTGTGTCAGCTGCAGGAATGGCAATTGCTACCGCAGCTATGGGTATCGGTACGGCTATTAGTACGGCTCTGAGTGGTGTGGCAAGTATCATTAGTGCTACTGGTACCGCAATTGGGGCAGCCTTGCAAGGTATTGCTAGCGTGGTCCAATCAGTCGGAACATCAATCAGTACAGCTGCTGAAGGTATCGGAAACGGTATTAAGTCAGCATTTGAAGGTATTTCAAGCGTGATTACTTCTGCAGGGAATGCAATCAGTAGTGTGTTGAATAGCCTAGCTAATGTATTCAACTCAATTGGTACAGCTGCTCAGAAGGCTGGTGCTGGTTTCAATCAGCTAGCTAGTGGTGTAGTCAAAATTACCAATACAAACTTAGGAGACATGGCTGCATCTCTTGCGGCAGTCGCTCATGGTATTGGTTCGATTAGTGATAGCTCAGCAGGTCTTGCTCAAGCTGGTGCAGGTATGGCTCAACTTGGAAGTGGCATGAGCAAGGTGTCAGCATCAGCAACTAGCGCTGTATCTGGTTTAACTTTGTTCTCAAGTACAATTACAAGCATTCAATCAGCATTCACTAACTTACAATCATTGCTAACTACCGCAGGAACAGCGTTCAGCACGTTCTCAATCCAAGCTATGCAATCACTAACTGGATTGTCTGCTATTGCAGGGCCTATCACAATCTTCCAAACTCAGATTATGATGATAGTGCCTGCATTAATGCAAGCAAGTGCAGGGTTGACCATGTTCAGCGCAGTAGCGATGGCGTTGTCTTCTAGCTTGACCTTTATCAGTACGTCCATGACAATGTTGACCACTGGCATGACTATGTTAGCCTCTCAGCTTACTATGATAGCGACTGGTTTTACTACTATGGTTGCAAGCTCGACCTCACTGGGTGCAAGTTTGACCATGATGGCGGCTCAATTCATCACGATTGGTGCATCATTAACAATGCTAAATAGTCAATTCATTGCATTCACAGCTGCGTTGACTATGGTTAACAGTCAGTTATTGGCTTCTGCTGTGGGCGTGACAATGTTTGGATCACAATTTGCAATGTTGGGCTCAATCATGTCCATGTTCAGCAGTCAATTAACAATGGTTGGAGCATCTATTCAAATGATGGCCGCACAATTCACAATTATGAGTGCAAGCCTCACCACTGTTGGTTCTACAGTTGCGATGATTGCCAGCCAGTTTACTGTGTTGATTGCAAGCATTATGCAGTTGACTGCTTCAATTTCTACAATTCCGCCACAATTCAGCATGGTTGCAACAAGTGCTACAACGGCCACAACAGCGATCATGCGAATTGGAACATCGGCGCCATTGATTGCTTCAGCAATGAACAGCGCGGCCTCACAGGTGCAATCAGCAATGCAGAATATGGCACAAGCTGTTCAGTCTAACGGCCAACGAATGATTCAAATGGGCAGACAAGCCGGGCTACAAACAGGGCAAGGAATTGCTCAGGGAATTCAATCAGCAACTGGGGCTGTATCTGCCGCAGCGGGCGCACTGGTTAGCGCAGCACAATCACGCGCTATGGCAGGCGCAGGCGCTATGCGTTCCGTAGGGGCAATGATTGGACAAGGTTTGGCCGCTGGTATGATGTCTGCTCTTGGGGCAGTAACAGCTGCCGCCAATGCCCTAGTCGCCCAAGCAGAGCGCGCGGCTCAAGCTAAGGCTAAAATTCACTCACCTTCAAGATTATTCCGTGATGAAGTTGGTATCTACATTGGTCAAGGTATGGCTGTTGGTATCGATAACAGCGTTAAATACGTCAGAGATTCCATCGAGAACATGGTTGACGTGGCTAGCGGTTACGCGATAGACGCCAGAGAGCTCTTTGAAGATAATGACTTGTTTGACGGCTTTGGCGGTGGTTTAATCCGTGGCAGTGTTGATCTAGCAGTCCGAGATGACAGCAGAATGGACCGCCTTGAGCAAGCGATGAACGTTATTACTAGATTAATTGAGCGACCTCTATCACTTAACATAGACGGTAGGGAGTTTGCATACGCTACAGGGGACGATTTGGGATCATACCAAAACGATAAGGATTTCAGTTACAAACGTATGAGAGGAATTAAATAATGGCTGTGTTTCAATTCAACGGATATGATTTGAATGATTACTTCAAACTAATCAAAGTGTCGCACGATGTTGGGAACGAACGTGATATCACTACAGACTCAGCCCCTAAAATTGGGGTTAATGTTCAACAAGTTTCGTTTGGTGCTAAGAAAATCAAGCTAACTGTTAGTTTAGCAACTAGAGATCTTAACGATAATGCTTTCGTAGACCCAAACGAGCCCGCTCAAATTGATATCGGTATGTTTCACCATGTAAGAGAGCAAGCGGCTAGAGTGCTACACACTGAAAGACCTGTAGAGTTGAAATTACCTGATGAGCCAGATAGGTACTATCTAGCGATAGTAAAGGGTGATGTCACTTTAAAGGGCATCTCTGATTGGTATGACCAGACTGAAATAGAGTTTCTAGTTCCTGATGGTGTCGCACATTCAACCACTTACAGAAGTTTTGAAAACCCTAAAATAGAGAACAACAAGATGGTATTTGACCTTGTTAACGATGGATCAGTTAATGCTAACCCAATAATTACAGTGAAGCACAATAGTGAGAATGGCTATATTGGATTAGTTAATAGCACAGGTATCTGCGAGCTTGGGGATAGGTTAGAAGCAAATACAGAAGATTATAGACATTCAGAGGTACTTTTTGATTACGCTTCGTCAAACGGAGAGCACAGAATCCCTAACGGTTTATCTCAAGGATTGAAAAACATTGGCATCTCAAACGATGTCAACGACACCAAGCCAAACGGAAGTCTTTACATCGACAATGCTTGGGGACGACCTCACATTGCTTTGCAGAGCGGTCAAGTAGCATCGGTTACTTTTGACATACCAAGGGATTCAAGCGGTGAAAAAGGTGCGCTATATGAATACTTTTGGTGGAGGCAAATTTTCTGGCTTGGTTCTGCAAACCAAATGGGATACTTAAAAATCTGTGTCACAGATGCAAGCGGCACTTTTTTGTATGGTGTCGAAACTTTTAAACGTTACAATGGTTTAGACTGTGAATATAATTTTCTAGCTGGTGACGGCAAGGGAGGTTTCCGTATTGTCGACAGGAAGCATTTTTTAGGAACACACATCGAGCAGCACAACCCATTTAATGAACCTAGGGGATGGTCAGATATCCAAAGGTTTGATGATGTCGTTCAATACTACTGGTGGGGTTCTTATCCTAGATATTCTATTCCTGAAATAAAGGGTAAAAAATCAGATAAAATCCATGTTATCTTTGGAAGGGTTGGTAACGCTCCTCTTGTAACACATATGTATTTGGATGATTTTATATACCGAAAAGACTACGTTTTTGGTGTCAGGGATATCCCTAATAGATACCGCGCTGGTGGAAAAGTGGTAATAGATAGTGAAACTGATACCGTCACTGTAGATAATATTCCAAAGATTGTCGATGTTGTGCAAGGGTCTGACTTCCTCACAATTCCCCCTGGTAAGTCACAGCTAGAAGTCTATTGCTCGAGTTGGATAACAACTAAACCATCTGTATCTGTTAAATTTGAGGAGAGGTATCTATAATGTTGTTAACAATTCATGACGCCAATTTACAAAAAGTTGGCTTCATCGATAACGAAAAGCAAGAAACACTAAATTTTTACGATGACACTTGGAATCGTAACCTTGAGACTGCTTCAAGTACATTCGAGTTTACTGTTTCAAAAAAAGAGCTGCTGAGCGATACAGCAAATAAGCCGCTTTATAACCAACTAAACG
>ERZ506887.216-NODE-216-length-36262-cov-12.652526_pt1 | contig 36262 bp, 34 predicted proteins | sample MGYA00512905_ERZ506887 | MGnify/ENA metagenome assembly ERZ506887 | reverse complement strand
CTCCGCTGCATACACGATCCCACTCATGGCCTGCGCCACGGTATCAAAGAGGCGGCCCGGTTTCTTATCCAACTGGATCACGCCCGTTTCCAGCCGGGAGGTTTTCACAAGGGCCTGAAAGAGAAAGTCCAGCTTATCCGTCTGGCTGCGGATTCCCCGGATAAAGTCGGTGCGCTCCGCCTCGGTCATAGGCTTTTCCAGCAGGGTGTCCGTCGCCATTTTCAGATTGCTTACCGGCGTTTTCACCTGATGGGAAATATCCGATACAAGGGTCTGTAACTCCTGCCGTTCCTCGTCCACCCGGCGACGGTTCTCCTGCATGATCTGGTAAAGTCTCGCCAGCCGGTGCCCGATTCTGGCGAGCTGGGTTTCACTGTCCTCCGGGCGTTTTGGCGCTTCGTTTCCGGTGATCATGTGGTCTAAGGTTTGGCACAGGTCTACGGTAAACTGCGACAGCCGCTTTCCAAATGCCTGCGTCAGTACAAAGATCCCTGCAAGGGCGCACAGCAGCATCGCTCCGCCCGTCAGCAGCACCGCCGTCTGTTTTGTCACAAAAAACAGGGCTATGGTGATCCCGGACATGGAGAGGACAAGTCCTATTGCCACCCAGCCAAACAGCCGCTTTACCGAGAGGTTTTGAAACTTCATTTTGCCTCGCCTCCCGTCCATTGATAACCCATGCCGTAAACGGTCTTGATGTAGGGGGCACCTCCGTCGGATTCAATCTTGCTGCGAATCCGACTGATGGAGGTTGTCAGGGTGTGTTCGTCCACATACTTCTCGTCTATATCCCACAGCTTTTCCAAAAGCTGTCCACGAGTCAGCACTTGCCGGGGATTTTTGCGAAACAGGTTCAGCATTTTGTACTCCATCGGGGATAGAGTCAGAGGCTTTCCATTTAAGGAAGCCATCTGCTCTGAAAAGTCCAGAAACAGCCGTCCATCGTCGTAAATGTCTTTAGCTGGTTTGTGGTGTTCCAGCATGGCGAACATGGCTTTGATTTTTCGCTGCAAGGCTCTGATCACAAAGGGCTTTGTGATGTAGTCCACCGCGCCCACCTCATAACCCCGTATCTGGTCGCTCTCCTGATCGTTGGCGGTCAGGAAAATTATGATGGTGTCCGGGTGCTGGGGCTTTATTAGCCTGCACAGTTCAAAACCGTTGCCGTCCGGCAGGTTGATGTCCAGCAGCACTAAATCAAATTCCCGCTGGCGTATGGCTTCGGCTGCGGTTCTGGCGTTTAGGGCAGAAGTCACGCCGTAGCCGTCTGCGGTCAGGTTATAGGCCAACATCTTATTCAAAAAACTGTCGTCCTCGACAATTAAAATCTGCTTCATATCCTCACTTCCTTTGCTTTTTGCAGATAGTATAACAGGCAAATGTCCTTAGTTGCAGAAAACACAATTTTCTGATAAAGGAAAATTTACTCCATTGTTTTAATGCGCTCAATCACAGGATGTCTTTTGCTATATCGTACAGAGAAAACGGAGTAAGCTGCCAGTATGAAGAAAAGCGCTACAAAATATATGCTTATTTCTAAAACTGGAAAATGATAAGTCAATGTCCCGAATGTCCCAACCTGATTGAAAACTTTGCAAAGTACAAATCCTGTTAAAGTTCCAATCGTTAAAGTTAGAATAGCCGTACCAGAAACATAATAGAAACATTCTGTTTGCAGCATTTTGGAGAATTGCTTACTGCTCAATCCCACAGACTGTAAAATACCAAATTCCTGCTGTCTTGATATAATGTTTGTCATTAGCGTGTTGATAAGGCTGATTAGCCCAAAAACAGCAATGAAAAATACCAATCCGTATAACGGCATTTTTATGTTATTCATTTCCTCTTGCAGATAAGTAATAATATCGCTGATACTGAAAACTTCTATACCTCCACGATTTTCCGCCAACTGGAAAATCTTATTCTCAACTTCTGTAAGCTGATCTCTTTCCACATCTACAATGCAGGTTATGTTGAAGTTGGAAACATTTTCTTTCATCATAGGTAAGAGTTCCTGCGGAAAATAGAAAGAAGCTGAATCCCCACCGAGATTAGGAGCTTTCCCAATCCCCATTACAGTAAATTCTTCCCATTGTCCATCCGCTGTTTCCACTTTGACTATATCGCCAATTTGAGGAGTGTAATTATAATAGTCGCTTAACAGCTTGGCGGAATTATCTACGATAACTCCTTTTCCGTTGATAAGTTTCTGGCGGTCTGCGGTTCCCTCAATTAGTCCTTGTGAAAAGGCCTCGTACTGATTTTCGGGGATTCCAATTTGGGTAAAGAAATGGCTGTTACCATCCTTGAAAGGAGTGGGAAATTCCATATTTGAAACACAGCCCTGTATAAATTCAATATTCTTTACGCCATTCATATCTGAAATCGTTTCTTCCAAAACTTCATCCAATGGATTTTTCGTTTGAAGTGCATTGATCCCGGCGGGGCGATCTTCCGCATTTGTGTTGGCGGGATCAAGGGAAAGTACAATGTCGCCATTTGCAAATTGCTGTTTTGCCATGCTTTCTACATCAGTTGAATTAAGGTAGGTGGCGGCACACATCAGTAAAACTCCGGCAAATCCCAAAGACAATACGGTTAGTATAGCTTTTTTCTTGTTCCGGGCAAAGCTCATTCGGGCAAGCGAAGATGGCGTGATTTTTCGATGTTCGATCCGCGTTTTTTCTGTCGCCGGTGTATCAGTCGTATTGATTCGCAGCGCCTCAATAGGCGATACCATAGAGGCTTTCTTTACAGGGGTATGGACAGCAATTTTCAAGGCAATTTCTGTAACAAGGGCAATCACAACGGCACATTCCAGTGTAGTCATCCAATGCCAGCCGTCCGGCACGAAACAATAGCCCAAAACACTTCCCAATACAACGCCGATAGGAATTGCAGCACAGGATAACAAAAAATTTTCTTTTCGCACGATACGCTTGATCTGAACCGATGTAGCCCCCAGCACACGCAGTCTGCCATACTCATGTGTTTTCCCGATAACAGAAATGTAGAACAGACTGTAAATAACCAAAGAACAGGCCAGTACAATTAAACTGCTTGCTCCGATAATCACTAATAACTCCTGCGTGGATTTTTCTTCTGCCAATCCAAAATAAGTAGAGCTATACATAACATACTGTTCAGGTACACCGCTTTGTTCCGCAATTTCGTTTATCAACAGCTTCAAAGTTTCGCTGTCCATATTTTCGGTATTTTTCAAGCGAACCAAAAGATCGTAACAGTTTGCTTTTCCATACCGGCTATATAAGCCATTCGATACAATGACTTGATAAATACGGGACGCATTTCTGCTTTGAATAATGCCGCAAACATGATATGTCTGATTTTCTCCAAAAGGCATATCCAGTGTAACGGTCTGATCCAGTTGAACCGGAAGCCCTAAATGCTCCAAATAGGACTGTTCCACAATGATTTCATTTTCTGCCTCCGGCATTTTTCCCAGTAAGTCGGTAACGCCTTTTAGTTCAAGTGCATTTTGATCTCTGTAATACACATCCAAAGTGTAGTCATTGATACGGCTCGTTCCCATTGCAGCCTCTTTGCCGACTGATTCAATCTGGTTGTTATGTTCCAGTTTTTCAAAGACGGTACTGGTACTGTTAATAAAACTGCTCTGGTAGCGTCCTTGCAGATAAAGCCTATTTTCACGGTCTGTTCCGAGATTATATAGTGCTAATACCATCATCAAACTAACTGCAAAAGCAATCGTTATGATAATAAACGCATTGCGTCTTTTATCCGCTTTCATGCTTCGATCTGCTAATTTTTTTACAATGGCGCTGGTGTCATTCTCAAAAGGCCATGTCATAGTTGTATCACCTCCATATTTGATAAGGCCATTGTAAACCCCAAATGTCCGCGAAATGTTACAGCGGACGGATTTTTTCAAAAAAGTGCTTTTTCTTTATTATAGGATAGCCCGCTTTTCCGTACAAGGCACAAAATATGAATTATAAAGTTTAATCTTCCTGCATATAGCAACATTCCATTGAGAAAATATGAAATATACAATGTAGATGGGTGGTGCTATATGGCAAATATCAAAGATTGTCCCGGCTTTGAAACTTTCGGCGCTGATGTAAAAGAGGCGCGGAAAGTCAAGCAGTTATCGCGTAAGACGCTGGCAGAACAGGTCAATATCGACTGGCGCTATCTTGCCAACATCGAAAATGACGGCACGATTCCCAGCCTGCCGGTTATCATACAGCTTATCAAAATCTGCGGGCTTCCCGTGGAACGGTATTTTAACCCGGAGATTATGCGGGAGGAAAGCGCACAGCGGCAGCGGGTCAGCCACAAGCTGAAACTCTGCCCGGAAGAATTTCTGCCGGTCATCGAGGGCGCGATTGACGGGGCCATTCAAATTCAACAGAAGAATGACGAAACGGAGGGTGCATGACAACCCTCTGTTTTGTTTTTGGGAGGACGCAAGCTGCGCCCTCTCTTTTTTTGTACGGTTTTCGGAAAAACCGGGATTTTGCGGGTATTTCCTTGGGGTCAGAACGCTTTTTAGGGGAAGAAGAACAAAGACAGCAAGCATAGGGAGTGTAGCCACACTCCCGGCAAACGGCTTCCCGTTTGTATCTTGGGGAAGTCCCCAAACCCCTGAATGAATGGAGGTGAGAAAGTGGCAAACCGAAAACGGAAGTTTGTGCTGCGCGTCCCGGTGACGCCGGAGGAACGGGCGCTGATCCAACAGAAGATGGCCCAGCTTGGCACAAAGAACTTTTCTGCCTACGCCCGGAAAATGCTGATTGACGGCTATATCGTCCATATCGACACCGGCCCCGTCCGGGCGCAGACCGCAGAGCTGCAAAAAATCGGCGTCAACATCAACCAGATTGCAAGGCGTATCAACAGTACCGGGACTGTGTACGCGCAGGACTTGGAGGACATCAAGGGGGCGCTGGCACAGATATGGCAGTTACAAAGATCCATCCTATCAAGTCAACGCTGAAAAAGGCGCTGGACTACATCGAGAACCCGGACAAGACCGATGAAAAGCTGTTCGTTTCTTCCTATGGCTGTTCCTATGAAACAGCGGATATTGAATTTCAAATGCTGTTAGATCAGGCGTACCAAAAGGGCAACAATCTGGCCCACCACCTGATACAAGCCTTTGAACCGGGGGAAACCACGGCGGAGCAGGCCCATGAGATCGGGCGGCAGCTTGCCGATGAAGTGTTGCAAGGCAAATACCCCTATGTGATTACCACCCACATCGACAAGGGCCATCTGCATAACCACATCATTTTCTGCGCCGTGGATATGGCGAACCAGCGCAAGTACATTTCCAACCGCCAAAGCTACGCCTTTATCCGGCGAACCAGCGACCGGCTGTGCAAGGAACACGGCCTGTCTGTGGTAAAGCCCGGCAAAGACAAGGGCAAAACCTATGCCGAGTGGGACGCACAGAAAAAGGGCAAGAGCTGGAAAGCAAAACTGAAACTTGCCATTGACGCGGCCATCCCGCAGGCCAAAGACTTTGATAGTTTTCTGCGGCTCATGGAGGCGCAGGGCTATGAAGTCAAACAGGGCAAGTTTATTTCATTCCGCGCTCCCGGACAGGAACGCTTCACCCGCTGCAAGACCTTGGGGGAGGATTACACCGAGGAACGGATCACCCAGCGGATCAAGGGCATTGCCATTGACCGGGGGTCGCGCAGAAGAAGCGCCGGGGAAATCTCCCTGCGGATTGCCTTGGAGGACAGTATCAAGGCCCAGCAGTCGGCGGGCTATGCGCGGTGGGCGAAGCTGCACAACTTGAAGCAGGCCGCCAATTCCTTAAACTTCATCACAGAACACCAGATTGACAGCTACGAGGGCTTGGAAAGCAGGCTGGCCGAGATCAGCGCGGCAAACGACGCGGCGGCCTCCGCCCTGAAAGACGCGGAACGCCGCCTTGGGGATATGGCGCTGCTGATAAAAAACCTCTCCGCCTACAAGCAGCTCCGGCCTGTGGCGCTGGAACTGCGAAACGCCAAAGACAAGGCCGCGTTCCGGCGGCAGCATGAAAGCCAACTGATCTTGTATGAGGCGGCGGCAAAGACGCTCAAAGAGGCCGGGGTCACAAAGCTCCCCAACCTGTACGCCCTCAAAACCGAGTATAAAAAGCTGGACGCAGAACGGGAACGGCTGTCCGCACAGTACAGCGAAGCAAAACAGAAATTGAAAGAATACGGCATTGTCAAACAGAATATAGACAGCATTTTGCGGACAGCGCCGGGAAAGGAGCATACGCAGGAACGATGAACATACCGAGAATGAGTTACCCCCAATACCGCAAGGCACGCAGGCTCACCCATGAGTGCTGCAACTACTGTAACGGAAACTGCCTCCTGCTGGACGATGGGGAGGAATGTGTCTGTGTGCAGAGTATTTCCTATTCGCTGCTGTGCCGGTGGTTCAAGGTAGCCGTCCTGCCGCTGGACGCGGCCCTGTGCGCCGAGATCACCAAAGGCCGGGACGAAATCAAACGCTGCGCCGTCTGCGGGGCGGCGTTTACTCCCAACTCCAACCGGGCTAAATACTGCCCGGATTGTGCGGTGCAGGTGCGCCGGAAGAAAGAGGCGGAACGCCAGCGGAAAAGATACCTCCTGTCTACGCATTTAAGGCGGTAAAAGTCCACGGAAATCAAGGGTTTTTCCGCATGGTCGGCAGGCAGGTGGATAAAGTTATCCTGTTCCCCTTAAAACGGGGTTCTAAATGCGGGAAAATGGACAAAAAAGAAGCGCCGGGCGCAGAGGCTTTGACACCTCCGCGCCCGGCGTTTTTTCAGCCTATTAACTGATCTACATAGGTAATCAGGGGATGCAGTTGTTTCAGGCGAAACATCTCAAATAACTTATCTGAACTTACCCATTGAACATCTACAACTTCTGTTTCCTGTAAACGCATTTCTTCAATCTTTATATCCCTATGAAACAGCCAAACATCGTAAAAATCCTGCACATTTTCCCGTCTGGTCTGATAAATCAATTTTTCACTTCCGGGAGTAAGCAGTATTCCTAATTCTTCTTTTACCTCTCGGATTGCTCCTTGCAAGCTGGTTTCCCCGGAAAATACAGAACCACCCGTACATTCCCAATAAAGAGGGTATTGCTTTTTCGGATGCCGCTGTGATAAAAGATACTGCCCCTGCTGGTTGACGATCCATACACTCACAGATAAATGATACAGCCCTTTGGGTATGATTTCTCCACGGCACATTGTTATTCCAGACTTTTCCCGTTTTGCATTATATAAATCCCATTTTTCCATTTTCATACCTCTTTGTGTGGGATCGGTGCTTGCCGAAAATCAAGTAAGTAAATATCCGCAATCCTTTCTATTTCTGTACGCTGATCTGCGGAATACTTATCATAAATCCCACCTGCTAACATACGGGCTGCCTTTGCGCTTTTAATTGCTGGAAGCACATCATCAAACACAATACAGTGTTCAGGTGCAACCCCTAATTTTCTTGCGGCCAATTCAAAGACATCCGAATATTCTTTTCCCCGCTGAACCTCATCTGTTGAACATAGAGCGTCAAATAATTCTAAAATAGAATTGTTCTTTAAGCATGGAATATAGAGCTTTTCCGGCAACCCCGTAGCAACTGCAAGTTTTATTCCATGTTCTTTTAAGCGCAGAAGATAATCAAGGGCATGGGGCAGCAGACCGACATGGTTACTGTATTCCTCGACCGCCATATTATTCCATTCCTCAATAATTCCCTCTACCGTTTCCTGCAATCCAAAAAGATCAATGGTATATTGTGCGGCTTCCTCAAAACTCCTTGCACATATTTCAGTTACATAATTTTCCGGGACGGGAAGATTTCTCTTTTTCAAAAACTGAATATCTATATGCTCCCATACATCCATTGAATCCAGAATTGTTCCATCTAAATCAAAGATTGCCGCATTAAAATCCATGTTTCTTTTCCTTTCCGCAAAATAAATCTTTCAGTTCCGCAGCAGCAGCTTTTATATCAGACTGCGCTATGATGGCAGATACAACAGCCAGCCCGTCAATTCCCATGGGCTTGAAACGCCCTGCATTTCCCTTATTGATACCGCCAATAACAACTATCGGCAAAGAAACGGCTGCGCGGATTTTCTGTAATTCTTCCATTGATACAGAATCAGCGTCGGTTTTAGTTCCAGTAGGGAACATTGCGCCAACTCCCAAATAATCTGCACCATCCTGTTGTGCCTGTATTGCTTCTGCAATGGAAGATGCAGATACTCCCAACAGCATATTTTCCCCAATTACTTTGCGGACGGCAGCCGCAGGTAAATCATGCTGTCCAATATGTACCCCCGTAGCCTGCACAGCCATTGCAATATCTATCCGGTCGTTTATGATAAGGGGAATATGGTATTTATCCGTAACCTGTTTCACGGCAACAGCCTGATTGTAAAATTCTAATGAGGACAATTCTTTTTCTCGGAGTTGTATCATTGTGCAGCCTCCTAAAATTGCCTGTTCTACCGCTTCTGTCAGGCTATCGCAGCTCATTAGTTGACGATCAGTAACAAGATAAAGTGTATAATCAAAGTTCATTTTGCACCTGCCTATTCTTTAGATAAACCATGCTGATACAATTCGTAGAAATGGTGCGTCGGGCCACAGCCTTTTCCAATCGCAAGAGAGTGTTCGATTGCCATTGTGACATAAGCCTTTGCAGATTCGACTGCAAGCGGAACACTTTTTCCCTTTGCAAGCTGGGAAGCGATTGCAGAAGAAAAGGTACAGCCTGTCCCATGAGTATTTTTCGTATCAATGCGGGATGTTTCAAAATGGTAGAAATTTTCTCCATCAAATAGGACATCAACAGCATTTCCTATATGATGTCCACCCTTGACAACAATCGCCTTACAACCCATGGCATATATTTTTCTTGCGGCAGCCTCCATATCTGAAACTGTGGAAATCTGCATATCCGCTATTTTCTCTGCCTCTGGAATATTCGGAGTAAGTACATCGGCCAGTGGAATTACTGTGTCTATCAAGGTGGAAACCGCCGTAGGATTCATCAATGGGCAGCCATTTTTGGCATACATAACCGGGTCGATTACGACATTTTGGGGCTTATATTGTAATAGTTTCTTTGCCACCGCTTTCATACATTCTGGTGTAGAAAGCATACCGATTTTTACTGCGTCCACTTCAATATCTTCAAATACGGCGTCAATCTGTTTTTCAATCATATCCGGGGTAATATCTTGGATGTCGATAACACGGCTGGTGTTCTCTGCAACAACAGAAACAATAACACTCATTCCAAATACACCGTGAGCAGAAAAAGTTTTCAAATCAGCCTGAATACCTGCACCTCCGCTGCAATCTGATCCGGCAATGGACAATACTTTTTTCATTTTGCATTTTCCTCCATTCTCTCGTTCCGATAGGCCATCTTCCAAAAAGCAAGCTCTAACAAACTTGCTTTTTCAAAAATATCAGCCAGATACTTTTTATTTGCTACTGATAACCCGGCACATTTATGCTCTGCAAAAGCAGACCATTCTTTGCAGCTTTCTGCATATTGTTCATCCGCATAATCTTTGATAAAGTCCCAATATCTTGACTGTCTGCTTGTAGGAACAGCCGCCAATTTGCGGAATATATAGCTGTAACTTAGCATACAGGGAAGAACCGCCATTAAAATTTCTTCATTCTTTCCATGTGACGCAATCTCAAACATGAAATCAATGTAATTTTGATTTTCAGGCAAAGGGGCGATCAGTTCAATATCATCATCTGTTATGCAAAATTGCTTTAGATAATCCAGCCGCACTTCCGATTCCGTATCATTTACAAAGTTCAGCATGGAGTAGTAAAGCTGAATTTCTCTTAATGTAGCAGCATGAAAAATTGCCTTTCCGTATATGCGGGCATAGTTTTTCAGATAGATACTATCCTGAATCATATATCTCTTGAATTTTTCAAGAGGTAGCTTTCCAGTTTGCACTTCCTGCACAAATGGGGTAGCTGCACATTCTTCCCAAATGGGGATGTTGTGGGTTAAGATGTCTTTCATAAATGCCATGTTTGATCCTCCTAAGATAAAAAAATAGAGCCTCTAAAACAATTAGAAGCTCTTTCAGACGCAATACGAGCGTAAGAAATTGCTTCCCTACGCCGGTATTAGCCGACAGGTCCAGAGGTCAGGTCTTACCTTTTTCAACTTGTTCAGTTCCCTCGCAAACACATATCATATCTTATTCAATTAAAAAAGGACATTCCCAAAACAGAGAATGTCCAAAAAATACGAATCTGTATTCTTCAACTCCCTGCGTTGGTATTAGCCAACAGGTTCAAAGGGTCAGGTTTTAACCTTCTCAACTACAAGGTAGTCCCCCTGCTTGAGTATTATTATAGTTAAGAAGTCCCCAAAAGTCAAGTCTACGCATTTAGGGCGATAAAAGTCCACGGAAATCAAGGGTTTTTCCGCATGGTCGGCAGGCAGGTGGATAAAGTTATCCTGTTCCCCTCAAAACGGGGTTCTAAATGCGGAAAAATGGACAAAAAAGAAGCGCCGGACGCAGAGGCTTTGACACCTCCGCGCCCGGCGTTTTGCTTATTCGTCTGTGAAGTGGAACCGCTGCGCCGCAAAGTCGGCGTCACTCATGGTGTCCAACTTATCGGCGGTCTGGCAGGCCAGCGCTGCCATTTCCTTGTCCATGTCCGGCAAAGCTGCCCGGAGATTTGCCGCCGTCCTGCGGCGGTCGGCGTTGTGGTACAGACAGATCAGGTTTTCTTCTTCCACGGTGAAATACATTCCTCATACCTCCATTTCTTTTGATTTTTCCCGCGCCGGGGGCTTCTTTTTCTGCTCCTCCTTGGCGGCGGCAAGCTGCGCCCGGATGGACGGCTTCTTTTGTTTCTGCGTTGTCTTTTGGGTCTGCTTGGGCTTTTTGGCCTCCGCCTTGGTTGCCTCGGCCACATCCAAAAGGGAAATCTGTTCCCCGGCTTTTGCCCTTGCTTCCAGTTCCTCCATAGACGGGGCGTTGTTCATCATGCCGTCGATCATGTTGTAGTTCTGCTCGGTGGACATTTCCGCCGTCTTGATATGGCTTTCTGGCTGGGCGGGGATGGCAAAGGCTCTTGTGCCGTTTGCCATAATAAGATACCTGCCGTCCTCCGACTGGTGGTGGAATCCATACCCGGCGGCCTCCATCTGTTCCCGGCTCCTGTCGGTCAGATAGAAACGGCCTCTCGGCGTCTGGATTTGTTCGCCGGTCATGCACTCGTCCGGCGTGAGCTGCTTTTCTGGCTGGGCGAAAAACTCCGGCACCTGCCGGTAGTCGGCCCCCTCGTCCACATAGTAGGCGGTCTGTTTTCCATCCTGCCGGAACACCACAATATCCCCCATCGAGAGGGAATGTCCCTTGTAATCGGCGGGATGTTCCATGTTGAAGCGGCGGTAAATCTCGTCCAGTGTGATGTCCTTGTCCAGCGGCGCGGAGTAGATAAGCTGGTAATTCTTCCTGTCCACCGAAAGCCCATCCGCCTGCAATTCCTCATAGGAACGATAGCGGAAGTCGCGCCCCTCCGGGCCGGGCGGCACTTGGTAGATGGAAAAGTTGGGCTGCGCCGGGGCCTCATAGTCAGAGGCAACATATTCCTCCACCGTCAGCCCGGCAGTGGCGGCCTCCTGTTCCAGCTCTGCCTCGATCTGTTTTTTGTAGTCCTGCAAGCTCTGGTCGAAGTCGGCAAGCTGCGGCGGCTCCGGCAAGTGGTACTGGCCCTGATTGAGAAGCGGGCGGCACTCTTTTACATAGTCCAAAACCGCGTTGAAATAAGCGGTCTGTTCCGGCGTCAGGGTTTCCCCGGATCGCAGGGGACGCCGGGCCTCCTGCTCCATAGTGGCCAGATTGCAATGCAGCTCCATATATGGGACGAACTCATGCAGCAGCATATCCCGCTGGGCCTTGTCCGCCTCCCATGCCTCCGGCCCCTCATGGTGCAGCACATGGTTTTTCCAGCTTTCATCCTGTGCGTAGTATTCGTGATAGCCCCGGATATGCTGGATCAGGGAACCGTCCCCGTCGCCAAAGTCCTGCCGTCCCTCGTAGCTGTCCGGCTGGCCCTGCATGGTAAAATCAATGCGGAACTTGGTCTTGTCGTACCAATGGCCCGTATAGCCCGGCTGCTCCCGTTCATGGCGTCTGGCGCTGTCCAGCTCCTTAAAAACGGCCTCGGCTTCATGCAGCGGCATTTGCTGGCCGTCTTTCAGATGGGGGCTTTCACTCCAAAGGATCGTGACAACTGGCTCCGCTGCCGGATTCTGGGCGATCTGCCGCTTGGCGTTTGCAACGGCAATCTCACTTTCGATCTCGCTTTTCACAAAGGAATCCATCTGGCCCTTTTGTAGCTCATAGCCCTGTTCACACAGGCGGTTGATAAGCCCGATTACCTTGTCGTTATCGCCCACGGCCTCGGCATAGGCCACGATCAACTGCCGTTCCTCGCTGCCCAAACGCGGGGCGTTTTTCTCTGCCAGTTCAATCAGAGCGGCAGCCCGGTCAGCCGGGGACGCCTCCGGCATGAACGGCTTTCCATTCAAAAGGCCGTCGATCCCATTCCACGCCTGCGGCTGGGGAATGGCGTTGGCCTGTTCGGTTGCTTCCAGAAAATCATCCAGCCCGTCGCCGGTCAGGGGTTCTATTGTCCCAGCCGGTCGCTCATGGATGGCAAGGATTTCTTTTCCGGCTTCCGCAAGGGACAGGTCGGGATTGTCAAGCTGGCCTCCGTCCAGTTCTTTGTAGTCGGGACCGTACAGCGTGTAATCGTAGCCGGTTTCTGATGTCTGGATATACAGATATTCGCCGCTTTCCAGACGGTAGGCGGCCTCCTGCGGGGCTTTGGCCTGTTCCAGCGTTCCATCCCCGGCAATGGTAAAGCCCTGCGCCTGCGCCGCCTCCTTGGTTCCCTGCGACACTTCGCCGGTGGATTTCAAATCCGCGTCAATGAGGGTTTGCAGCATGGCTTTTACGCTGGCGGTCATTTCCTGCTGTTGCTCCGGGGGCAGCTTGGAAAATACGCTGTCCGGGTCTGGCTGCTCGGCGGCCTGTTCCAGCGGTGCGGCCTGCGGCTGCTCCTGCTGGGCCTGCCGTTCTTTCTGAAGCTGGGCAAGGTGGCCGTCAATGGTGGTAATCAGTTCATGGGCGGTGGCCCGGATGGTTTCAAGGGAGGCTTTCAGCTCTTTCAAGTCCTTGCCGGAACTCCAACCGGCCACATAGCCAAAGGAATAATCGGAGGTGTCCAGCCCGTAGTGCTGGCAGACGGCATAGGCCACGCTTTCGGCCTGCACTTCGCGGGTGCGGCTGTCGGGACGGTCGGCCTGCTCAATGGCCGGGGCTTCCGGGTCGATGGCGTGGAGCTTGGAATGGGCGATCTCGTGGATAGCCGTCTTTAGGGTCTGTAATTCGCTCATGCCCTCCTGAATGGCGATCCGCTTTTCCGTCAGGTGGTAGTAGCCGTGGGAACCGCTCGGAATGTCCTCAAAACCAATGGGAACCGGGGAGGTCTGTTCCAGCGCCTTAAAGAATTCCCCGTAGCGTTCCACGCTGCCGGTCAGTTCTTCCACGCCGATAGAGGGCAGCGGTTCTCCCTCGGTCTGGCTCACATCAAAGACGGAAACGATCTTAAAGGCCGGAACCTGTATTTCCTGTACTTCGGTAACAGGCTTTCCGTCTTTTCCCATCACCGGCCTGCCCTGTGCGTCCAGCTTTTGCACTTCCTTTTTTGCCTTGAACGGGGCCGGGGCCAGTATCTTGATGGCCTTTTCGCCTTTCTTCACATTGCGGTGAAAATCGTCCCGCCACTTGTTGTAGCCTGCCACAAGCTGTCCGCCCTGCATGGCGATCAAGAGGGTATTGTTGAAGCTGTAACTGTGGAACTTGGACATGGTGGTGAGATAGGCTTTGTAGCGTTCACTCTCGAAAAGCTCCTGTATGCCGGTTTCCAGCCGGTCGGTGATCTCTTTCATGCGCTCGGCGCTGTTCTGGCCGTTTAAGAGAATGGGGGTGACAGGCTGCGGGGCCTTTGCGGGGGTTGCCGCCTCCGGCTGCACCTTGCTTTCCTCCCGCAGAATTTCCGGCGCAGGATAGGCCATCACCCGGTATTCCTCCGGCACTGGCTGACCCTCATGGACGCGCTGCCATTCGTCGCTGGTTCGCAGGATATAGCCGTAATCGGTAAAGGTTCCCTGTTCCTCGTTGGCGATAAAACTTCCCAGCCGGTCGGTGTCAATGGCCGGTTTCCACGGGTCGGGAACGACAAACAGCCCGGAATCATTCAGATAATATTCCCCCAGACTGCGGTTGTCCTTGGCGTTGATTAAGACAAAACAATCGGTGTTTTCAGCGTAGTCCAAAAGCTGCCCGATGGTCTGCATTTTCGCCGGGGACTGCATGACGGCGTTCAGCTCCGCAAGCTCCACGGCGTCCAGCTTTTGAAGCTGGGCAGCAAGGAAGTTCAGTTCGTCCACGCTGGCTGTCTTGATTAAGTCCTCCGGCAGTTCCAGCGGTTTTCCCTCCGGGGCGGAAAAGTCGCCAATGAACAAGTCCTGCTGGTTGTCGGCGGTGATATGGATTTCCTTTAAGGTTTCCTGTACCTGTTCGGCGGAAGTCGGCAGGGAAAGCCAGTACCCATGCGGCCCGCCGGTCTGCGCCTCGGCGCGGTTATCAAGAAAAATGGAAAATACTTCGTTCACGGGTTCCCTCCTTTCCGGGGTGGCTGTGGTCTGTTGCGGCTGTGCGGCTTCCTCCTGTGTGGGAAGTGCTGCGGCTTTTGCCGGTTCCTCCCCCTCGATGGTATAGCCGGGGAGCAGGCAGCCATTGACCTTAAAACAGTCGGCGTATTCCTTGGGGATGGCCGGGGAAATTTCGGTAAAGTAATGGTCGTGGGCTTTGATCCGGCCATTCAGGTACTTGTCCAGTTCTTCCCGGCTGGAAAAGACTTTCCGTTCCTGTCCGGCGATCTTTTCCATCGGGTTTCCGTGGGGTGCGTTGGTATAAAGACCCCAGCGGAGCGTCCACGAGTAGGGGACGGATTTTTGGGCGGCGCTGTCATACCGGGTGTTCTCGGAAATGGAGTAATCCATCTGGTAAACCATGTTGCTGCGGATATGGCGGTATTCGTCCGGGGCCTCCCACTGGTTTGCGGTGTGGGTGACGGGAAGCGTCCGGGCATATTCAAGGGCTTTGTCCAGAAACAGGGTTCTTCCGGCCTGTTCCTCCCATGCGGCGGCCTGTTCTTTCAGGCGGTCAAACACTTCCTGTTCTGCGGCGGCGCTTTCCGCCCGCAGGGAAAGAAGCTCCGCAAGGGGCAGCTTTACCATTTCGGAAAGATCGGCCTTGCCGCTTTCAAAGTAAATCCGACGCTCGATCCGCATAGTGCTGGCCGGTTCTAAATCGTCGTGGTCGTAGGAGCTGTAAGACATTTTGGGTTCACATCCTTTCTATGGCGGTGATCTGATACAAGGGGTTTGGGGCTTCCCCAAAGAGAAAATCCCCGGCCCGGCAGGTGCGCCGGGTCAGGGATTTTGCCGGGAGTGTGGCTACACTCCCTATGCTTGCTGTTTTTAGTTCTTGCCCCTCTGTTCCACGCGGTAGTTTACATACTTGCCGCCGGTATCGGCCAAAAGCACCGTCCCGTCATAGGTTTTGCCGGTTTTCATGGAGCGCAGGCCCTTTACCTTTGCCTTTCCGTCTTTAAGGAGCGCGGCGGCGATTTTCGGGGTGAACGCCTTGCCCCGTTCCTCAAAAAATCGGTCATTCTTCCACATGACAAACTGGCAGCTTCGGTTTCCGCAGTAGTAGTTCTTTTTGCCCTCGTAGACGCTTTCCCCGCAGCGCGGACATTTGCCGATAACCACACGCTCGGCTTGAAACAACTTCTGCGCGTCCTCGCTGATCTGAGAGTAGTTTGCGATCAGGCCCCTTGTCATTTCTGCAATGCCAGCCATGAAGCCCTCCGGGTCGGCCTGCCCCTTGGCAATGGCCGTCAGCTCTGTTTCCCACTGTGCCGTAAGCTGGGGAGAGGTCAGCACCTCCGGCAGCACGCAGGCAAGGTTGTGGCCGTCCTTGGTGGGAAGTAGCTGTTTGCCCCTGCGCTCCACAAAGCCCATCTGCACCAGCTTTTCTAAGATGGAGGCGCGGGTGGCCGGGGTTCCCAAACCTTGGCGCTCGGCGTCCTCCGGCAGATCGTCCGCACCGGCGCGCTCCATAGCGGAAAGGAGGGTATCTTCTGTGTAGGATTTTGGCGGTGCGGTGAAATGCTCGGTGACTGTGGCAGTTACCTTGTCAAAGGTCTGTCCCTCGGTGATCTCCAGCAGTTCCCGCGCAAGCTCCGGGGCGGTGTCGTCGGCGTCTGTTTTGAACGACGCCTTAAATCGGCGGTCAAGCTCTTTCCAGCCGGGGGTCAGGATGGTCTTTCCCTTGGCGGTAAAGGTTTTCCCGGCACAGGTGAATGTGGCGGTGACAGCCTCGTACACATGGGGCGCGGCCACGGCGCACAGCAGCTTGCAGCACACAAGGGACAGCAGTTTCTTTTCCCCCTCGGCCAGCCCGTCAAAGCCTTTCTGCACAAATTCCATCGTCGGGACAATGGCGTGGTGGTCGCTTACCTTTTTGCTGTTCAGCACCCGGCCAAACTGCGGGGACAGGTCAAGCCCCGCCGCAAAGGGAAGCAGCGGCCACAGGCCGGACACAAGGCTTTCCGCCGTTGGCAGCATATCATCGGTCAAATACTGGCTGTCGGTGCGGGGATAGGTCAGCAGCTTCTTTTCGTAAAGCTGTTGGGCATAGTCAAGGGTCTGCTTGGCGGTAAATCCAAACAGCCGGTTTGCCTCCCGCTGCAAGGTGGTGAGGTCATAGAGGCGGGGCGGCTGCTCCGTCTTTTTCTCCCGTGTTACCGACACACAAACGGCCTGCGCCGTTTCACAGGCGGCTTTCAGGGTCTTGGCGTCGTCTGCGTTTCCCATGCGTTCACTGGCCGCCTCCATGCCGCCCGCCGCGATCTGAACAATGTGGTATTTCTCTTTCTGAAAGCTGCTGATCTTGGCCTCCCGGTCAACCAGCATTTTGAGGGTCGGTGTCTGGACACGGCCCACGGTCAGGGTCTTATGGTAGAGGATGGAGAACAGCCGGGTCGCGTTGATCCCCACCAGCCAATCCGCCTGCGCCCGGCAAAGGGCCGACTGATACAGGTTATCATAATCGGTTCCCGGTTTCAGGTGGGCAAAGCCGTCTTTGATGGCCGCGTCCTCCATGCTGGAAATCCAAAGGCGCTGAAACGGTTTCTTGCAGCCCGCCATCCGGTAGACGAAACGGAAAATCAATTCCCCCTCGCGCCCGGCGTCGGTGGCACACACAAGGCCGGTAACATCGGGGCGCTCCATCAAAGAACGCAGGGTGTCAAACTGCTTTTTCTTATCGTCGGGAATGATGTACTGCCATTCCTGCGGCAGAATCGGCAGGTCGTCATAGCGCCATTTTTTGAAACGCTCGTCATAAGTCCCAGCGTCGGCAAGGGAAACAAGGTGGCCGATACACCAGCTCACCAGATAGCCGTTCCCCTCCATGTAGCCGTCCTGTTTCTTGTCCGCGCCGATCACGCCCGCAATGCTGCGGGCTACGCTTGGTTTCTCTGCAATTACTAACTGATAGCTCATACTTCGTCCTCCTTATTTCCATCTTCACTTGTCATATCCTCGTCCGGCTCCGGGGCTTCGTCCTCGTCGTCCTCGTCCTCGCCAAAGTCATACTCGGCCAGATCGTCATTTCCTGTGGTGTCGGCTTTTTCCTTTTTGAATTTCAGGAAGTAGAGGGCTGCGCCGCCGCCCAGCAGCACCACCACAAAGAACACCACAAGGCCGCCCATGCCGCTTGGCTTTTCCTCCTGCGGCTTTTCTTCCTCCGGCTGGGGTTTAGGCTCCGGCCCGTTGCAGGCGGTCAGGTTGTTTTTACAGACCGGGCAGGCCGTATTGACGGCCCCGGCTTGACACTTGGCCGTACAGTTGCAGACCTCCGGCTCTTTTTTCCCGTCCTCCAACAAGGCTTGCAGGTCGGCGTCGTCCACTTGGTTGAGGAAATGCACCGCCGTTTCCTTGTCCTCGTTGGCCCGGTCGATCAGGATATAAAAATAATTCCCGGCCTTGGTGGTGACGGTGATAAGCTGCTTATCCCCGAAAAAATCATCCACCAGCGTAGCGTTGCCCTGCGGGGTGACGGGTACGCCCACCGGCTCCATGCCGCCGGTGGTAGGTTCTTCGGTTTCCTCCGGCACTTCTGCGGGGGCCTCGGTGGTTTCCGGCAGCGGCACAGGGTCAGGGTCAGCGCCCCCGGCGTAGGCGGTAACGGTCGTGGTCGCCATGCAGAGCGCAGCGGCCACAGCCAGCGTCAAGGTGCGGAACAGTTTAGATTTCTTCATGGGCGCTGTCCTCCTGTTCAAAGTCCGGGATCGGGGCCGGGGCCGCCTGCAACGCGCCGCCGCGCACAAAGGCGGCGAACTCCTGCGGGGTCATGTTGAGGCCGCGCACAAGCTGGACGATCTGCAAGTTTTCCTGTTCGGTCTTGGCCGCTTCCAGCTCCCGAAGCTGCTTTTGCAGCTCCGCGATCTTGCCCTTGGTTTTCTCAATATCCTTTTCAATGCGCTCCAATTTGTTCATTGCCATAGTGATTTACTCCTTTCTGGCGTTTAAGGCAACCGCCCGTAACAATAAAAATGCTGCTGCCAGTAGCTTGAATTGAGGTTTGTGTAGGAAATGGGGTCTCCGCAGTGCAGCATGACCGAATTTCCCACATACAGCCCCACATGGGACATCCCGGCAGTGTCATAAGTGCCGACGAAAAATACAAGGTCGCCGGGCTTGGCCTGCTCCGGGGAAACGGGAGTGCAGATGTTGTAAAGCCCCTGCGCCGTCTGGCGTCCCACATTCCAGCCGGAATGATTGATAACCCAGCTAATGAAGCCGGAACAATCAAAGCTGGTGCTTGGGGAGCTGCCGCCCCACACATAGGGATAGCCCACATACTTTTCCGCCTCGGCGATCATGGCGGCAAAGGCTTCGTCCTTTAGCGCCTCCGGGGGGATTTCATAGTAGGTCGGCTCTTTCGGGGTGGAGGCGTGGGGATAGCTGCCGTTGGGGAACAGGTCTGGCCGGTTGCCCAAAGTCTGCATATAGGCAGCATAAAAGCCCATCTGTTCCTCGGTGAGAATGTAGATGGGCAGGTGGGACAGGTCAAAGTTTTCCAGCTTCACATTGCAGATGTAGTAAGTGTAGGGTACTTCCACGGTGTAGGTGTTTCCCTCGCTGTCCGTCCTCGTTTCGGTGCGGTAGCGGGTTTCCGTTTCGATGGTCTGGGTCAGGATGTACTGTTTTTCAAAGAGCATAGCAAGATCGCCCTGTACCTCCCCCAAAGTGAACACGCCGTTATGCAGCGCGGAGAGGATGGAGGTCAGCACATAGGGGTCATGCTTGATCTCGTCCAGATCGAAACGGTATTCGTCATAACCGGGGTGCAGGCTTTCGTAGTTGTCAAGTTCGTGCTGCAAGTCTGCTTCCAGCGCGCCATAGGCGGCTTCGGCTCCCAGCATATCGCTGTCCTCGGAGAGATAGGAGGTGGCGGCAAGGCCCGTCCCGGTGCTGCCAAACATGGCGGTGCAGGATTGCAAGCCGCCCATCACCAGCAGGAGCATAAGGCCTACGCCGCCGACGATCAGCGCCCCTTTCCAGTGCCGGGCGGCAAAGGACGCGGCCTGTCTGCTTTTCTCTGCGGCTTTCTTGGCTGCGGCAGCCGTGGTCTTGGCGGTGCTTGCCGCCCCCTGTGCGGTCTGGCCCGCCGCCCTTGCTGCCTTGGCATATTCCCGCTTGATGTGCTGTTTCTGCCAGAAGCGGGAAACGGGGTTCTTGGTCGCCTGCGCCAGCTCCGGGTTGTCCCGCAGGGATTTTTGATACGCAAACTCGGCGTTGGCGGCGATGGACTTTCGCTCGGCCTTGGCTGCGGCCCGGTAGGGTTTGAGCTTGTGGCGGTGGACGCCGCTGCGGATCATGCGGCCCGCCTGCCGTTCCGCCAGTTCCTCCCCCTTGTGGCCGCCCTCCACGCCCACATTTTCGTGTTCTACCTCATGGATTTTTCCGTGGAGGTAAAGCCCGGCTTCCTGTATGGGGCGGCTGGCCGGGTTTGGTTTGAGCTGGGGAGGGGATTTCTCCACCTTGTCAAAATACAGCCTGCTTTTGGCCTTGCCCTTGGCCTCGTCATAAACGGTTTCCTTGGTGACGACACGCTTTTTCGGCAAGGCTTCTTTGGCTGCTTCCAGCTGATCCGCCCGTTTTTCTGCCTTTTTGATATACGGGGCCAACTCCGGGGAGGCCCGTTCCTCGGCGGTAAACTGCAACCGGGAAACAGGGCCGGTGGCCTGCGCCACGGTTTCCCCGGCGTCCTTGGCCGCTTTCTTTGCCTTGTGGCGGTCGTGCAGTTCGTCCGCCCGTTCCAGTATTTTTTCCGCCGCGCCCTCCGGCTGGGCGGTGTATTCCTGCTCGGCCTCCCGGCTGGACACATTGACGCTTTCGCCGGTGGTCTGGTTATCCAGTGTCAGGCCGTCGCGGGTCATGTGCTGCGTTACCTTGTCGCGGGGTTTTAAGGGTTCCATATCCGATCACCTCCTTGCTGTCTGTTCCGGCAGCGCCCGGTTTCAATCTCTGCAATATAGCGCAGGATGGGGTACACCTGCGGGGGAACAACTGCGTTTCCCAAAGTCTTTAACCGCTTTGCCACATTCGCCGGTGGGTCGCTGATTAAGTACGGGATTTGCGCCGGTTCTTTGGCCCACATGGAATGTCCGTCCATCTCCGGGGGAATCCCATCAGCCATTCCACCCAGTCGGGATTCAGTTTCACATCCCCCGGCGGGCTGCCCAGCAGTTTGTAAACCGCCCATGACAGCCGCGCCGTCCATACGGTTCCGCTTGGGTTGTATTTTCGGAAGCTCCCGGTCGGGGTCATCCGCACATCGACAGTCTTCCCCACATCCCCCGTGTCGCTGGCAAGGGGCGTGGGAAGCAGTATGGCCGATGATGAAAGTTCTTTTGCGCTCATGCCATGCGCCGACGGCGACAGCAGGAAGTACGAAAACCCTAACGGCGTAGCCTGCCTGCTCCAAGTCAAAAACCGTCTTGTCGAGCCCCAGATGGATGAAGCCAGCAACATTTTCTCCAAGCACCCAAGAGGGGTGCAGTTCCCGGATAACGCGGAGCATTTCGGGCCATAAATACCGTTCGTCCTCAAATCCCCGTTGTTTCCCGGCACTGGAAAAGGGCTGGCAGGGGAATCCCCCGGAAATAAGTGTGGTGGTTTCTCGTCCTGTTTTTTCAAAAAATGCCTCCTTTGTCACTGTGGTAATGTCCCGGAATTTTGGTACCTGCGGCCAGTGCTTTTTCAAAACTTCCATCGGGAAATCCGCCCATTCGCACTGGCATACGGTGGTAAACCCTGCGGCTTCCGCCGCAAGGTCGATCCCGCCGATCCCGGAAAACAGGCTGAAATGTGTTAAGGCGCTCATACCGTCGCCCCCTCGCCTAACCGGGTCGTCATGATCTGGTAGAGCTGGGTGTTTTTCGGGATGGGGTTCTTAAAGGGCAGGATCACATTTTCGTAAATGAGAAGCCCCTCGCCGGGTTCGGAATTGTCCACATACCGTAATTGCTGGGGTGAAATGTTCAGCCGTTCCGCAAGGATTTTGCGGTCGCCGCTGGCCTGATTGAGTAGGCAGATAAAGTCGCTGTTTTCCAAAATGTTCTCAATTTCCGGGGAGGAAAGCAGGTCTTTTACATTCTGCGTTGCACCTGTGGGAATCCCGCCCCACTTACGGAAACGCTTCCAAATCTCACAGGAAAAGGCCGCCGTCTGTTCCTCTCGCAAAAGTAGATGGAACTCATCACAAAAATACCATGTCGCCTTGCCCTTGCTGCGGTTTTGGGTGACGCGCCCCCAAATCTGGTCTTGGACAATGAGCATACCGATTTTCTTTAGCTGCTTGCCCAGTTCCTTGATGTCAAAGGCCACAATGCGGTTTTGAATGTCGATGTTGGTTCTGTGGTTGAACACATTTAAGCTGCCGGACACATACAGGTCAAGGGCCTGCGCCACCCGGTCGGCCTCCGGGATATGCTGGTCTAACAGGGCTTTGTGCAGGTCTGCAAGGATGGGCATATTTTCCGGCTTGGGGTCTGCCAGATAAGGTCGGTAGATCACCTGTACCGCCCGGTCGATCACCGTCTTTTCAATGGCTTCCAGCCCGTTCTTGCCACCCATGACAAGCTCACAGAACGACAGTACAAAGTCGGATTTTAAGGCCAGCGGGTTTTCATCCTCGGAGTAGTTCAGGTTGATGTCCAGCGGGTTCACATAGTTTTTGCTGGTAGGCGACAGCTTCACCACCTGCCCATGCAGCCGCTTCACAAGGGGGTAATACTCGGCCTCTGGATCACAGATATACACATCATCCGGGGTGCAGAGGAACACGCTCAAAATTTCTGATTTACAGCTCATACTTTTGCCGCTTCCCGGTGTCCCCAGCTTTAGCCCGTTGGGACACCTCGCTCGTTTGCGGTCGAGCATAATCATGTTGCCGGTCTTGGCGTTGATCCCGTAATACATGGCGTCGCCGCCCTGAAAAAGCTCCTGCGTCACAAAGGGGACGAACACGGCCACGCTGGAAGTCGTCAGGGAGCGTTCAATCTGGATGTGGCTGGCCCCCAGCGGCAGGCTGCTCATAAGCCCCTGTTCCTGCTGGTAGTCCAGCCGCACAAGGGAGCAGTTGTACTTCTGGGCGATCCCGGCAGCCCAGAACACATCGTTTTCCAGCTTTTGCCGGGTGTCTGCGGTGTTCAGCACCAAAAAGGTAAGCTGGAACATCCTTTCATTCCGGCTCTGCAAGGTCTTTAGTAGCTCCTTGGCGTCCTGCCCGTAGGTGGCAAGGTCGCTGGGAAGTATATCCATGTCGTAACCACTTCTTACCGCCCGTTTCTGTTCCTGAATCTTCATGGCGTCAAGGTCGGTGATCTTGCGCTTGACCGTCTTAATGGCGTCGCTCTGGTCGATGGCCTGCACATGGAGGTTCACCACAATGCCGTTTTCTGTGTTGAGGAAGTCGGCCAGCATTTCATCCGACAGCTCCGGGGAGAGGATTTGCAGGAAGCTCACCGCCCCGTATTTGCCGCCCAGCCCGAACATCCGGGCATTGCCGAAGCGGAACGAGGACGGGGCGATAAAGTCCTTGGTGGAAAGCCCCGACGGGGCAAGCCACTTCCAGTCAAAAGAAAACGGCTCCCCGTCCGGGTGGAAAATGCTGTGCATGACTTCCAGCCGTTCCTTGGCGTCCAGTCCCCACGCGGAGGCCCCCATGCTCTTGAAATAGCCCAAAAGGTCGGTTTCGATCCGGCGCAGTCTGGCGCGGGCCATTTTCAGGCTGTCCGCCTCGATGGTGTAGGTCATAAATTTCCGCTTCATCAGGCCGTTGTTCCCGTTCACAAGCTGGTCTTGCAAAATGTCGGAATACTCGCTGCGGATGTCGTCGAAGTCGTCCCCCTGCGCCCGGATTTCAAAGCTCTTGGCGTACTGCTTGGGGTCGATCTTGCGGTTGATAAAGGAAAACTGCACATGAATGGAGGCGTCCAGATAGTTGTAGAGGTCGCACAGGTTTTCAAAGATGGCGGTCTTGGTGTCCGCCTGCGCCAGTTGGTAGCTGATGTCCGTAAACTCAATGCACTTGGAAAAGGTGCGGGGCGTTACCCGGCATACGCCGTCCTGATACATGGCCTCATAGGGAATACTGGCCTGTGCCGAATGGGGCTTGCCGTCGCCCTTATACTTTCGGATGACGGCCTGAATCTCTTTCTTTTCGGCGCGGGTGAGCTTGACCGGCGCTTTTGCGCTCGTTTCGTTCTTTTGCTTTTTGGACAATGGCGTTGACCTCCTTTTCCATTTGGGATTGCCGCACAAGGGCGGTATAAGCGTTGTTGGTCTGATAGGGCCGTTCCTTGGGCTGGATGAAGCAGCACTCGACGATCTGGCGCACCACCACTTCAAGGGGCTGGCCGTGTTTTTCGTAAAGCGCCAGCAGAAAGCCCGGCAGCATGGCAAACACCATAATGAGCGCCGCCGCGCTGGTCGGGACGCGGCCCCGGATCAAAAAGAAAAGCGGGACGCCTACCAGCAGCGCACCGCCAAAACAAATGAGCTGGCGTTTCGTCAGCCCGAATACTACCTTGGATTTGACCTTGGTTAAATCCTTGGGGACAGTTACATAAGCCATAAAAAGTCACCTCGTTTCTGGTACGGACAGGGAAAAATCGCTGTCCAATTCATTGCCCCACACATCCCAGCCGGGGGTTTTCTGTCTGGCAAACAGTTCTGCGCGGGGCAGGTCGCCCGCAAGGGCTATGATTTTCTCGCGGGTAATGTCTGGTTTCTTGCTGTGTTCCTCCACCGGGGAAATGATAAACTGATGGACGCTTTTGGAGTAACGCTTGGGATGGCCCCGCTTGGCAAGCAGGCAGATTTCCGCGTTTCCTCTCGTCCAATAGCCCAGTCCGTAAAACCATGTGGGGCTTTTGCGGTTCAATTTCAGCCAGACAAAGGCCACGGTCTTAAAGGAAAAGCCCCACGCCTTAATCAGACGCAGCGCCTCCGGGAGCTGTGGGAAAGTCGCCCACAAAAACAAGAGGCAGTCTTTTCCCGCCAGCGTTTCCACCGGCAGGGCGCACAGATCGTCAATGCTCATGGTGGGATAGTGATGTTCCGCCGCCCCTGTCCGTTTGCACTCATATCTCCACGGCGGGTCGGCGTAAAGGATGTTGTAGGTTTTCTTTTGTGTTTCCTCGATGGTTGGTATTCCTCCTGTCTGTCAATGTGCGGTAAATACGGCTTTCGATATGCTGCCGGTCTTGAACAGACAGAAGCAAAGCAAAACGGTATAGCCCATACAGCCCCAGATCGCGCCGGATATGTCGTCGGCGGTTCCGATCTGCTGGATCAGCACCGCATAAATCCCGACAACCACCATGATTAAAAAGGCTTGGAAGCCCAGCGCAAGCAGGGATTTCAAGTAGTTCTGGCCCATGCCGCGCCACTCTGCATTGCCCAGCGTGGCAAGGGGGATCGGCCCCAATGCGGTCACGGCGTAAATTTCAATCATTCTTCCATAGGTCACAAGGAAAATGCAGATGGAAAGAATGTTCATCGTCAGCCCCACAACAAGGGTCTGGAACCACAGGCCCAGCAGCGGCCCGATGTCCATTGCTTCAAGGCGGCTTTCCAGATCGGGCAGCAGCGTGTCAAAATCAATGCTGGTATCTCCGATAATCACCCCGGCGCTTTGGTTGACGACCTGCTGGGTGGCGTCAAACACGCCCATGACGATATTCCATGTGTTCGTCACAATGAGAATGGCAAAGGCGCTTTTGAAAATCCAGCGGAAGAACATGGAGCTGTCGAAGTCGTGCATATTGTTCTTTTCCACGATCATGTCGATCAGCTCATAGCACATCACAAGGGCGAGAATGGCCGCCGCAATGGGGACGATCACCGTTTCGGACAGGTTTTGCAGCATGGAGAAAATGCCGCCGTTCCAGTCCTGCGGGGTACTGCCCACATCCGACGCGATTTCCCCGACTTTGGTATTGACTGTGTTAAACAGGCCGGACAGGTTGCCCATGATACCGTCGATCAGGATTCCTTTGATCCATTCCCCGATTAAATCACCAATCATGTGGGGACACCTCCTTTCCCGCGCCCTCCCAGATCAGAGAGGGCGCGGAGGGTTTTCTAACACACATGGGGTTATCCCAGCAGCCCGGACAGCAGCGGAACAAGGGTCATGCCGATCAGGGCAACGCCTCCTCCGGCGACAAGCTGCTTGATTCCTTGGCTCTTGCTCGCCGGGTTGTCCGCCCCGTATCCCTCCAAAAGATTGACGCCGCCCCATACGCAAAGCGCTCCGCCGAGGCCCACAACGATGGTCTGCAAAGTATCAACTGCACTATTGAAAAATTCCATAAATTTACCTCCATAAATTCAGATTGTGATGGTGTTTGGGTGCAAAAAAAGCCGCCGTACACAGCGGCAGCCTCACAATCCGCAGACGGCCCGGAGTTACTGGCCGTCCCGCCATTCCAGCACAGCCAGCGAAAAAATTTCGCCCCATGCTTCACACAGTCTGCGGTCTATTTCCCTTGCAAGTTCTTCGGCTTCCCCGTCCGTGGGCGGGGTATCATGTTCTGCGATCCACTGGCACAGCACCGCAGCGGAAATGATTGCCCGGTAGATTTCTTTCTCATACTTGAAATAATCCGCAAATGTCCATTCGTCCGAGTGTCCCATCGGTCACGCTCCTTTCTCTATGGCCGCTTTATTCTGCGGAAAAATCTTCCTCCGACAGTTCAATGTCGTAGAGGTCAAAGGGTTCGTCCTCCGTTATCACGCGCCGCCTTTTCCGGCGCAGGGACGACAGGTAGCTGTCCACATCAAAGGTGTTCTTTTTGTCAGCGTCCGAGAGGTATTTATAGCGGGGGTGGCGGGTGATGTCGTATTTCTCACTGAAAAACGGCCTCACGCCGCGCACCTGCAAAATACACTTGCCTCCGTCCATCGTTGCAATTTCGTCTTGGCTCATCAGCTCCTTTCCGAGTTTTTGGTAGTTCAGTCCGTGGGAGGTCTGCGCGCCCCGGTTCTCGCTCTGGTTGTAGCTGTCAATGGTTTCCTTGCCCAGCACCTCCGCGATCTCCTTGGCGTTCTTGCCCCTGCCACTAAGGAACAGCGTACAGTCGCAGTTGTCGGAAATGATTTCCGCCGCGTCCTTGTAAATGGCCTTTAGCTGCGACTGGCTCTGCAAAATAATAGAAGCCGAGATTTCCCGGCTTCGGATGGTGGCGATCAGCTTGTCAAAGTTTGGAATCTGGCCGATGTTGGCGAACTCGTCCAGAATCAGCCGCACATGGACGGGCAGCCGCCCGCCGTATTTGTCATCGGCCCGGTCACACAAAAGGTTTATGAGCTGGCTTTGCACCATTGCCAGAATGAAATTAAAGGTCGTGTCCGTGTCCGACATAATCAGGAACAGGGCTGTTTTTTTGTCCCCGATGGTGTCAAGTTCCAGTTCGTCGTCCTCCATCAGCTCCCGCACCTCCCGGATGTCAAAGGGCGCTAATCTGGCTCCGCAGCTTATCAAAATGGAGCTGCGGGTCTTGCCCGCCGACAGCAGGAATTTACGGTACTGGCGCACCGCAAAGTGTTCCGGGTCTTTTTCTTCCAGCCGTTCAAACATCTGGTCTACCGGGGATTGAAATTCCGGGTCGTCCTCGCGGGCTTCACTGGCATTTATCATTTCAAGCAGCGTAGTGAAATTCATTTCATCGTCCGGCGCTTCGTACCAGATATAGCCAATGAGGGCCGAATACAGCAGGCGTTCCGATTTGATCCAAAAATCCTCGGCGCTTTTTTCGCCCTCGCCCTTGGTGTTACAGATCAGAGTGTTTACCAGCTTCAAAATGTCCTTTTCCGAATGGATGTAGCGAAACGGGTTGTAGCGCATACTCTTGGAAAAGTTAATGGTATTCAGCACTTTTACCCGGTAGCCGCACCGCACAAGGAGCTGGCCCACCTCGCCGATCAGACTTCCTTTCGGGTCGGTAATCACGAATGAGGTCGGGTAGTCCTTGGACACGCACTGCATGAGGTTGGGCTTCACAAAGAACCGGGTCTTGCCGCTGCCGGAACCGCCGATCACCAGCACATTTTTGTTCCGGGCGGTCTTGGGGTCTTTGGGCCGGTTGTTCATGGTGAGGCGTTCCGTCTGGGTCAGGAGGATGTTGTTGTCAAACACCGGGTCGATGTACGGGGCTATATCTTTGGGGCTGCCCCAACGGGCGCTGCCGTACTCGACACCCCGGCGGTATTTCTTGGCGTTCTTGCTTTTGCAGTACACCATCAGCCGCAGCGCCACCGCACCGGCCACGCCCACCGCCAGATCGAACAGGTGGAAGCTGGGGGCGGCGCTTTCAAAGGCAAGGGAAAAGCCGTCCGCAAGGTGCAATAGCTTTTCCGACAAGTCCGCCCCAGCCGCCAGCCGGTAGGTCTGTCCCAGCTTGCCGAACAGGTAAACAAACAGCAGGTAGGGCAGGTTGGCGATGATCAGCTTTTTCATTTCCGGCTTCATCGTGACAGCCCCCTTTCCTTGATTTTCTCCTTGGCCTGCTGGCTGCTTCTGGCCGCTGCCTTTTCTTTCAGGACGGCAAGGGTCTTTCGGATGGAGGGGCGCTCCTGCTGTTTGAGCTTCTTGGCCGTAAACTCCTTAAACGCCTGTTCCAGATTGTCCGCCTGCTTGGATTTGAAGATCACGATATACCGGGGCGGATGGGTAGTGCGGTCTTTCCGCAAGGTAAAATCAATGTCGTATTTCTTGGCGCAGGGCTTAAACAGGCCGATGTTGGCGTCGGTGATCTCAATGTTGGACAGGGCGGAACCGTCCTTTTTGAGCTGCCGTAAGCTCTGCTGTCCGTGATGGGCCTTGCCCGTCCCTTTCTGCCGGGCGGCCAGATATTTTCGGATGGCCGCTTGCAGCACTTGGGCGGTGAGCTTGCCCGTCTTAACCGCTAACGCTATGGTTTTCTGGTCTACTTCTTCCTGCAACTGCTATCCCTCCTTTGGAAAGTCAGCAGGCAGGCGGATGGCTTAAATCCGCACCCGCAGGCCGGAGAGGTCGTCGGCATGGATTCCCACAAGATACCAGTTCTCGGCCATTTCAATGCGGGTCGGCCTCCATCTGCCGCCCACCATCACATCAAAAGTTTCTCCGCAGTGCAGGCCGCCGTAATAGTCCGCAAGGTCAAAGCGGATGTCGTAGCGGTCTGTCTGCTCGTCAAAAATCAAAGCACCCTGTTTCATAGGGTCGGCCTCCTTTCAGATTTTGCCGGTGTTCATGTCATGGGCCACCAGCGCCGTGTAATAGCCGTTGATGGTGCTTGGGGCGTTGAACAGAACCGCCAGCAGGTATTTTTTGATGTTCCGTATTTCCGTGGTGTTTTTGCTGATACAGTCAAAGACAAACTCAATGTGAGAGCTGTTCAGCTTCATCAGCTTGGATTTCACCAGCTCGGCGGGGTAATCGTCCCCGGCAATGCGGATGGTCTTTCGGGCGCTGCATACGGTTTCCACCAGCAAGTCCACGATCTCGTCCAGCATATCCCGGTCAATCCCCTTGGCGTACTGGCAAAGGTGTTCATACTCGATGTTGTCCTTGATGATCTCCCGATAAATCTCTACGGCGCTCTGTGATTTCGCTCCCGTTCCTTTCCGTTCCGGCGGCGCAGCCGCTTCTTCCCCCAAAGGAGAGGGAGGGGAAAGGATAAGAATGGAATCGGTATTTGATCCATCCGTAATTGATTTCTCTTTACTTGATCTATCTTTATTTAGTTGCGTTGGTTTTTCCTGCGTAGGCTTTTCCTGCGTTGGATTATCCAATGTTGGATTTTCCAATGTAGGTGAATCCGGCACAGGCTGGGGCTGTTCATAAATGATGTAATCCGCCCCGCGCAGGCGGCCTTGGCTGTCACGCTCACGGGAACGCACGATATAGCCCGCCTGTTCCAGCTCCCGGACAGCCGCCCGGATCGCGTCGATCTGCTCCCGGTTGATAAGGGATAAGCCTTTCAGCGTAAAGTCCCAGCTCTCCGGCAAGGACAGCATTTGCGACAGCAGCCCCTTGGCTTTCAGGGACAAGTCCTTGTTCCGCAGGTGGTGGTTGGACATCACCGTATAGCCCCGGTTTTTCTCCACTCGAAAAACTGCCATCTCGTCGTCCACTCCTTTCACTTGAAATTTCACCGCGCCGTCAAGGGCGGTGAGCTTGCCCGGCTGGTAGGGACATTCCTCATACACACAAAACTGGTACTTCCAGTGCGGGCGGTAGAAACGGCAGGTGCCGCAGTCCTCCGGCGCTCCGGCCTCGCCGTTGTCAAAATGATCTGCGCCCGGCCTCGTCTGCATGAGCTGTTCAAAGGCCCGGTCGCTGCCGGAAGTAAAGTACATAGGCGGTCGCCTCCTTTCTGTTTTTGGGCGCAAAAAAGCGGCGTCCTGATCTCCCCAAAGGGGAAAAGAGAACGCCGCTGTCTGCGGTGTCGTATTCAATTTTCGATGTGTCACTATTTGGGCGCTGGGCTTCACGGGAAGCAGAAGCGTGTCAAAGCTCAATCCGAAAGTAGTAAATCGGTAGTAAATTCAGTTCTTATATCCCGTGAAATGCCCGTATTTCCGGGCTTTTTGGAGATAATCAGAGTTGTTTTTTTACATATAAGAATATAAAAAGAGGTTAATCTTTTTGTATGGGCAAAACCTCAATACTAAAGATAAAACCTCTTATAATGCCTAAATTATATATATAATGATTATAAAAGTCAATAATGAAAGAAAGGATTTATATAAGATGAGATACGAAATGGAAAAAGAAGATACTGAAATGAGTACAAAGAATAGTTCAATAGATTCTCTAATTAATGTAGAATCGTATATCCTTCATAAATTACCTAATTATTCAAATGGGACAAAAAATCGCTGTGTAAGAAAAACAAAAGAGTTATTGACTGAGCTTGAATATGATGATGATTTCATAGAAGAAGTTAATTATGATTTTTGTAAAGGCTTTACAGTTGCTTCTGAAATCATTATAGAATATATAAAATCAAAGATGGAACAAAATTTAGATCAAAGTATACAAAATGATCAAGAAGATATTGACTATAACGAATGATAAATGGCGGAAAGTTTTTTTATAAGCTTTTCGCCTTTATAATTCACAAAATAAAACTCTTTCTTTTTTCTTTTAACATATATAAATAAAAGAAAGGAGATTTATAATAAATGTCATTTTTAAATATAGTAATTACACTTATATTTGCATTATTTATTATTAAACTTTTATCCGGGCTTGAAACAGAAGTATCCGTTTTCATTCGTGGCATATTAAGTTTGGTTTTTATTGTACAAGATTTAGTTCTTAGTTTTATTTTAACTTATTTACTATTTGTTTATATCTTTAAAGTTACATCAATAACAGTAACTGCAGGAGTTTTATCATTTTTATGTCTTTTTACTATTTTTGGAGCAATTATTGAACTTAGAAAATGTACTAAAAGAGATAAATTATATAAGCTTCAATTTTTATTAAATTATGTATATATCATAATTGATACATTATTTATTTATCATCTTTTTAAAACTTTTTCCACACATAGTTCTATAGGATGGACTATTTTTTATATAGGATGTGGTTATACAATTTCAAGTATAATTAGAACTTTATATCAAAAACAGATTTATGCACTTTATCATTAAAAGGGAGAAATAAAATGAAGAAACGAATAAAATTATTATTTACAATATTATTATTTACGCTATTTTCATCAACTATAGTTTCAGCCTATGAATCAGATAAATTTGAACATGATACTGATGTATGGCATATCGATGATAATCATATGTCTTTTGATAACAGCGTTACAGTTACTTTTTTAGTAAATAACAGGCATATTGAAGGAGATAAACTATCATATGAATTTTCATGTGAAGATGGACTATTTGATGGTATTAAAGAAAGCCATTCAATGCAATATGATTTTACTTTAAAAGAAACGGATAAAATTACAGAGCTTACAAATGGTATAGTTTATAAAAAAAGTTTTTATTTAGAAGACGGAACATATTGTTTTGGACCGTTTTCAGATATACATCCATTTAATTCTGATTTAACCATATCTGAAAAAAATATAACTACAGAAGATGATTTAAATGATTTTTATAAAAGTCTAACATATGATCTATCAAATGAATCCCATATTAATCTTTATGCAATTATAGGTGAATATGAATTCGCAAAAGAAAATTATGATGAATTTTCAAGCTATATAAGAGAAAAAGATAATATTATACAAGAACACAAAGCAGCGGTGAATGTAATAAATACAGAAACTCCTACTGATATATCAGACGATGATATTACTATCACAGAGAATAAACCGGATTTAGTAGAAGAGAATGTACAAAAAGAATCTTCAGGAATTCCATTATGGGCATATCTACTTATTTTTATTGCATTGCCAATAGGAGTTGTAGCATTTTTAATCTATAAAAGGACAAGGTAGGCAATTATATGAGAACAAAAAATCAATTACAATTAATAAATTACCTAAATAATCAATTAGGTATTAAAGATGAATCCGAATTAGAAATATGGAAGAAAAAAACATATTTAATGGATAAAACGGTCACAGATAAATTTTGGAATTATGTAAAGAATGCAATAGCCGTTAGAATAATCGGTGATTATGATGTTGATGGAGTATGTGCTTCATATATTATGGCGAAATCGATTAAAGCTTTATATCCCGATAAAAGCGTAGGAGTTCGTATTCCACATAGATTATCGGAAGGATATGGATTTAATAGTATAATTGCAGATGAAATAAGAGAAAAGATGCCTAAAGGATCTGTTATAATAACAGTTGATAATGGTATTGCAGCGGCTAAAGAACTTGAGAAATTAAAACAAGATGGCTATACCATATTAGTTACTGATCATCATGAACTTGGAGATAGAAAGCTCCCAAATGTAGATATGGTTTTGGATCCTAAGGTTAATACAAATCCATATGCATTTAAAGGAGATTATTGGTGTGGTGCAGCAGTAGCTTATAAAATAGCAGAGCAGTATTTATCCGAAGGGTTAAAAAAGGAACTTGAAATATTTGCGGCAATAGCTACAGTAGGCGATTGTATGCAGTTAAGAGAAGGGAATTGGGCACTTGTAAAAAGAAATGTAGAAGCTATTAGAAAAGGACAAGCACCAAATTCAGTGTTAAAATTAATAGAAGGTCTTGGACAAAATATAGATAATGTAACAGAAGAAACCTTTGGATTTTATGTATGTCCTGCAATTAATGCACCGGGAAGATTATATGATAAAGGTGCTATTAAATCACTAGATTATTTTTTAAAACCAACAACAGAAAAATGTGAATCATTAGTAAAAACGAATATTGAAAGAAGAGAATTAAGAGATACACAATTTGAAATTGTTGATAAATACATACAAGATAATCATTTAGAAGGCAATTGTCCAATATGGGTTGCAATAGATGGATTACATGAAGGAATTGTAGGTATACTTGCCGGAATGGTGACAGAAAAATATCATGTGCCAGCTATTGTACTTACTCAGTCAGAAAAAAATAAAGATGCATATAAAGGATCTGCAAGAAGTGTAGATGGAATAAATATATTTAAATATTTACAAACATTAGATGAATATATGCTTGGATATGGTGGTCATAGTGGAGCTGCAGGATTATCACTTGAAAAAGATAAGTTTAAATTTGTACAAAATGCGTTTATAGAAAAACCGGATCAAGTCTCCCAAAAACAAAATGTATTTCAAATTGATAAAAGAGAAATTCCAGATATGGCATCTATAACAGCTATATATGCACCATTTGGAGAAGGGAATCCTGCGCCGGAGTTTTCCTCTGATTTTAATCTTGAAAATGAACCTTATAAAATGCTTGGAAAACCACCAGTGCATTTATGTATTAATGATCCTCTTGCTAAATATAAAATACTTCATTTTTATCATGATCCATCAAGTTTAACTGATAAAAACCTATTTTCTCTTACTGGAAAGATACGATATGATGTCTTTAGAGATAAAAAAACAGCAGTACTTACTGCAGATGAAATGGAAGATAAGAAAGAGGTAGAAAATGACCAAGAATTGCAAAAACTGTGTATTTTATAAAAAATTAAAAATACAAAAAAGGGTTCCACAAGATACTGGATTTGGTCTAGTTATACATAAAGAAATAACTTCATTTGAAGAAACACATTGTTGTAGCTTATGTAAAGATGAATTAGACGGTTTTTTACTTGAAGTCAGAGAAAATGATATGTGCGATAGATTTGAAGAAAAAATATAATATTTTTAGTAAAAAAATTTAAGTATAAGGTAGGCAAAATTATGGAATGCAAAATAGATAAAAAGAATATTCCAAATTTATGTAATAAAATAGGAAATATTTATATGTTTGTTTCTGAAACCGGATATGATTTAAAAGATTTTTCAGATAAATATTTATTAAATATATTACCAAATAGTTTGGAAGATATAAATAAATATAAATGTTTAGAAGATTATTTAAATTATATTATAGAGAATTTAGATATAAAACTTAATGAGGATATAAAATGTATTTCATCTGAATGTGCATTTTTCATTGGTTATACATATTATTATCTATATTTGTTTACCGAAAATTCAGGAGAAATATTAACAAAAAAGTTACCATTTGATTATATGCTCATAAAGAGTTATAGCTTAGTTACCGAAGATAGAGAAACAGCCGCAAAAGAAATATGTAAAATTTTAAACTGTCCAGTATAAGGGCAGTTTTTTATTTCTAAATTTTTTTTACATATATAAGCATTACAATTAAACTTTAAATTATGAGGAGAATATATATGGAATCAAAAGGAATTATACATACAATAAAAGCTATGAAATCGGTAGATGATTTAGTAAAAAATTATGAAACATTTTGTAATACATTCTCTTGTAAACCGGATCCACAGATTTATTCACATCCTAAAATTGGAACTATTATTGATGAAGATCAGTCAGTAAGATGGAATAGAGAAGAAGTAGAAAGGCTTCGGAGTACATATGAAAACAGAGCAAAAGAATTAAATCAGTATAAAAATACTATTATTAATACATACAAAGAATATATTATTAAATTATTAGCAAAAGAAAATGAAATTACTATAGATGAAAGTGTAATAATATGGGCATATGCATGGATGCGATCACATGATGAAGGAATGAAAAGTGTAGTTTATACTTTTAATGAAATTGTGAATCTATATATAGACTTACTTAATTTAAAAAAGTAAAAAATAAAAACAGATGAATTATTATTTTCATTGAAAATGGGGGATTTATAATGATTAACTTAAATACAAATGGATTTTCAAACCCAGAAATAGCTTTAATGGAATGTTCATGTTATATTTATAATTGTTTTCCTGAAAAGGACAGACAGGCGATTAAATCAGATTGGGAGAACGCAGGTGGTATAAATAATATGCCATGGTGGAAATGGGTCATGGAACATTGTCATGTAGCATATGATGAACTTGTATAGTGAAAAATAGTGAAATAGATAAATGAAGCAATGTCATTAAGTTAAAAGGTAAGAACAAACTTTTATATCTTTATTTTATGACTATTTAGTTTTTTATTTAAGGAGATTATTTATGAAGAGAACTTTAATTATAAGTGCATTTCCTGCTTGTGGAAAAACATATTTATATAAAAATCAGAAAGAATTATTATTTAATTCAAATGGTGAAAAAATTTATTATAGTTTTTTGGATAGTGACAGTAGTAAATTTAAAAAATATAATGGATGGGAAAAGGAATATGTAAACAACATAGAGAAGAATATTGGAACTGTTGATTTTATTTTTGTATCTCAATATGAAGAAATTCTTCAAGAACTTAAAAACAGACAAATTCCTTTTGTCACAGTTGCACCAGATAATACATCATGGGCTAATGATAGAGAAAAGAAACTTATCAAACAGCAGTGGTTTGGAAGATTTGTGCTTAGGGATAATTCACATATCTATGATTTTGATACTTGGCTAAAAAATCTTTCAGAGAATTATGATAAATGGACTTCTGAAGAACATTTAACAAAGTATGACCCAGTTTCATTCTTTGTATTAAATGCAAACCAATATTTAAGTGATATTATTGAAGACTTATATTGGAAAAAAGAGACTTATGATTGCTATGTGAAATAAACTATAAATCCATTCTCAACATGAGGGTGGATTTTTTATGTAAAAAATTGCCAGATTTGTTGTATTTTGGCATAATGCCTGTGTACGATATTATATCACGCTAAAATGGGATTTTCACACACGCATTTCTTCTACCATAATTCCAAGAGCTAATGTTCGTAGCAAAAATAGACTCCGACACTACTGTTATTAGTAGAGTTAGAGTCTGTTTGTTTTATAAATACTTAATTTAATGGCTTTGTCATATGAAAAGAGTTGGTTGTTAAAATTAACCCTTACCTTAAATGAAAAACTCAGTGCAAAATCAAAAGGTTTTCTAATACATTAAACATT
>ERZ506887.213-NODE-213-length-36454-cov-12.305118_pt1 | contig 36454 bp, 29 predicted proteins | sample MGYA00512905_ERZ506887 | MGnify/ENA metagenome assembly ERZ506887 | reverse complement strand
CTTCGATTCCGTTTGAAAGACGAACTCTGGCGATCTTTCTAAGAGCTGAGTTAGGCTTCTTAGGAGTAGCTGTCTTAACAGCTGTACATACACCACGCTTCTGTGGAGAAGAAGTGTTGATTGGCTTCTTCTGGAGAGAGTTAAAGCTTCTCTGAAGAGCTGGTGCTGTAGACTTCTTTACAGATGTCTGACGTCCTTTTCTTACTAACTGGTTAAATGTTGGCATTATTTTCACCTCCTGTTTTATTTTAAGCAGTGCAATCTTATGCACGCTAAAATATTATACAAATCCTTGTCTGTTTTGTCAAGGCCAATTTTGTTTTCAATATAATACAAGAAAGAAGTCCGGTTTCCCGGACTTCTTTGTTTTTAGTTTGCAACAGCTTCTGTAGCTTAAGTACAAACATCAGTAATTATTCTTCATCAACTGATTCAGCATCTGTATCAATGACTCCGACTGCCTCTTCCTCTGCGAAATCCGCAAAATCATCATCATCAAAATCAAGTGTATCGTCATCGTTTACATCGCTGTCAAGCTTGATATTACGATAAATCTTCATACCTGTTCCTGCCGGGATGAGCTTACCGATAATTACGTTCTCCTTCATACCGATAAGTGGATCAACCTTGCCCTTGATTGCTGCCTCAGTAAGAACCTTTGTGGTCTCCTGGAATGAAGCTGCTGACAGGAATGAGTTGGTTGCAAGAGATGCCTTTGTGATTCCAAGTAATACCTGTGAGCCAACTGCAAGCTCCTTGCCCTCTTCCTCAAGCTTCTCGTTGAGCTCTAAGAAGTCAAGGGCATCAACCATGCTGCCCGGAAGTAAATCTGAATCTCCCGGCTCCTCTACGCGGATCTTCTGTAAGCACTGACGAACTATAACCTCGACATGCTTATCGTTAATCTCAACACCCTGTAAACGGTAAACACGCTGTACCTCGCGGAGCATGTAATCCTGAACCGCACGAACGCCCTTAATCTTGAGGATATCGTGTGGATTTACAGAACCCTCTGTAAGCTCGTCGCCGGCCTCAAGCTCCTGTCCGTCTACAACCTTGATACGTGAGCCATAAGGAATGAGGTAAGCCTTTGTCTCGCCTGTCTCGTTGTTTGTAACGATAACCTCGCGCTTCTTCTTTGTATCCTTGATTGTGGCAATTCCGCCGAACTCTGTGATAATAGCGAGTCCCTTAGGCTTACGTGCCTCAAAAATCTCCTCTACTCGAGGAAGACCCTGTGTGATATCTCCACCGGCAACACCACCTGTATGGAAGGTTCTCATGGTAAGCTGTGTACCAGGCTCACCGATTGACTGTGCTGCGATGATACCGATTGCCTCACCAACCTGTACTGCCTGACCTGTTGCAAGGTTTGAACCGTAACACTTAGCACATACTCCCATGTGTGAACGGCAGGTAAGCACTGTACGGATCTTAACCTGTGTGATTGGATTACCGTTCTCATCAACACCCTCTGCCATAACCTTTGCTGCACGCTTTGGTGTAATCATATGGTTGGCCTTAACAATTACATTGCCATCCTTATCGCAGATTGTATTGCAAGAGAAACGACCTGTAATTCTCTCCTGAAGGCTCTCGATTTCCTCTCGACCCTCCATGAATGCCTTTACAACCATTCCCGGGATCTCACGTCCTGTGCCTGCACAGCAGTCTGACTCACGAACGATCATATGCTGAGAAACATCTACGAGACGTCTTGTAAGGTATCCTGAATCGGCTGTACGAAGCGCTGTATCTGAAAGTCCCTTACGAGCTCCATGTGCTGACATGAAGTACTCGAGTACGTCAAGACCCTCACGGAAGCATGACTTGATAGGAAGCTCGATTGTACGACCTGTTGTATCAGCCATGAGTCCTCGCATACCTGCAAGCTGTTTGATCTGCTTATCAGATCCACGGGCTCCGGAATCTGCCATCATAAAGATGTTGTTGTACTTATCAAGACCTGTAAGAAGTGCCTTTGTAAGGGCATCATCTGTATCCTTCCATGTCTCGATAACCTCTTTGTAACGCTCCTCATCAGTGATAAGTCCACGCTTGTACTGTCTTGTAATCTTATCTACAGTGTCCTGTGCATCAGCGATCATCTGTGGCTTCTGTGGTGGCACTGTCATATCTGAAATTGAAACTGTCATGGCAGCCTGGGTTGAATACTTGTATCCCATAGCCTTGACATTGTCAAGAACCTCTGCTGTTGTTGTAGCTCCGTGTGTGTTGATAACCTTCTCAAGTATCTGCTTGATCTGTTTCTTACCAACGTGGAACTCAACCTCAAACTTGAGTGCATTCTCAGCCTTTGATCTGTCTACAAAGCCAAGGTCCTGAGGAATGTTCTCATTGAATATCAAAAGTCCTACTGTTGTCTCTGTAAAACCTGAAACCTCTGTGCCGTCAGCAAGCTTTACTGTACGGTGTACAAATATATTCTGGTGAAGAGTAATCTCCTTGTTCTCGTAAGCGAGCATTGCAAGATTAACACTTCCATAGTAACGGCCGAGAAGATCTATCGGTCTGCAAAGCACACGACGGTTTCCGTCTGTGACATCCTCAAACCAAATGAGGTCATATAAGCCAAGCTCAGCCTTTCCTGTATTTTCATCAGGAGTTGTGAGCTTTCTAAGCTCATCAATATCATTGTATACAGTGTCTGATGACACCTGTGCAACCATCTTTGGATCATCCTTGTAATCAGCGAGTTTTCTCATTGTGAGGTAGTAAACTCCAAGGATCATATCCTGTGAAGGAACGGCTACAAGTCCACCATCGGAAGGCTTAAGCAGGTTGTTAGGTGACAGAAGCATGAATCTGCACTCAGCCTGTGCCTCAGCAGTCAGTGGAAGATGTACAGCCATCTGGTCTCCATCGAAGTCGGCGTTGAACGCTGTACATACGAGTGGATGAAGCTTGATTGCCTTACCCTCTACAAGGATTGGCTCGAAGGCCTGAATTCCAAGTCTGTGGAGTGTAGGAGCTCGGTTAAGCATAACCGGATGCTCTTTGATGACGTCCTCAAGGACATCCCATACCTCCGGCTGAAGTCTCTCAACCATCTTCTTTGCACTCTTTATGTTGTGTGCGGTTCCGTTAGCGGCAAGCTCCTTCATAACAAATGGCTTGAAAAGCTCGATAGCCATCTCCTTTGGAAGACCACACTGATAAATCTTAAGCTTTGGCTCTACACAGATAACTGAACGTCCTGAGTAGTCAACTCGCTTTCCGAGAAGGTTCTGACGGAAACGTCCTCCCTTTCCCTTGAGCATGTCTGAAAGAGACTTAAGAGCTCTGTTTCCTGGACCGGTAACAGGACGTCCACGACGGCCGTTGTCGATAAGTGCATCGACAGCCTCCTGAAGCATACGTTTCTCGTTACGAACGATGATATCCGGCGCTCCAAGATCAAGAAGTCTTCTAAGACGGTTGTTACGGTTGATGATTCGTCTGTAAAGGTCGTTAAGATCACTTGTTGCAAAACGTCCTCCATCGAGCTGAACCATTGGACGAAGATCCGGTGGAATAACAGGAATAACTGTCATAATCATCCACTCAGGCTTGTTTCCTGACTCACGGAAAGCCTCTACAACCTCAAGTCTCTTGATGATACGTGCACGCTTCTGGCCTGTAGCATTCTCAAGCTCTGCCTTAAGCTCTGCCGAATCCTTCTCGAGATCGATTGCTGCTAAAAGCTCATGGATAGACTCAGCACCCATTCCTACACGGAATGCTGAGCGGCCATAAGTATCGCATGCCTCCTGGTACTCTGACTCGTTGAGAATCTGCTTGTATGCAAGCTTTGTCTCGCCCGGGTCAAGCACAATATATGAAGCAAAGTACAGTACTCTCTCAAGTACACGTGGAGATAAGTCAAGGATGAGTCCCATACGTGATGGGATACCCTTGAAATACCAGATATGAGATACAGGAGCAGCAAGCTCGATGTGTCCCATACGCTCTCTACGAACGCTTGACTTTGTGATTTCTACGCCACATCGGTCGCAGACAACACCCTTATAACGTATCTTCTTGTATTTACCACAATGACACTCCCAGTCCTTCGTTGGTCCGAAAATCTTCTCGCAGAAAAGACCGTCTTTTTCAGGCTTTAATGTTCTATAGTTAATAGTCTCAGGCTTTTTAACCTCGCCATGTGACCACTCTCTGATCTTTTCAGGAGATGCTAATCCAATCTGAATCGCATCAAACTGCATTGCCTGATTATTTTCTATATTATTTGTTTCTGGCATTTTGGCACTCCCTTCTAATTATTCTTCGTCATCAAGAACTTCATCAGCAAAAATATCGTCATCCGCTGTCTCAGGAGACTCTTCCTCTTCTATGTCAACAAGCTCTTCGTTGTCATCAAATTCTTTCTTTGAGAAACCATGCTCTGCGAATGACTCACTGTCCTCGAATGCATAGTCCTTATCGTTTCCGATAATTGAGTTGATATCTGTATTACCGTACTCACTTGTCTCGATAAGCTCAACCTCTTCTCTGTTCTCATCAAGTACCTTGACATCCAGACCAAGTGCCTGAAGCTCTTTGAGAAGTACCTTGAATGACTCTGGAATACCAGGCTCAGGGATATTCTCACCCTTGATGATAGCCTCGTAGGTCTTGACACGGCCAACAACATCATCGGACTTCATTGTAAGGATCTCCTGAAGTGTATATGCAGCACCATATGCCTCAAGAGCCCAAACCTCCATCTCTCCGAAACGCTGTCCACCGAACTGTGCCTTACCACCGAGTGGCTGCTGTGTAACTAATGAGTAAGGACCTGTTGAACGTGCATGGATCTTATCATCAACAAGGTGATGCAGCTTAAGGTAATGCATGTGTCCGATAGTTGTCTTTCCATCGAAGCACTCACCTGTTCTACCATCACGAAGCTGTACCTTTCCATCCTTGGAAATCGGAACGCCCTTCCATAAGCTTCTGTGAGCTCTGTTTGTTGAAAGGTATTCCATAACATCCTCACGGAGTGTATCAACATATTTATCATAGAAGATTTCAGCATCTGCGCTCCAGTATGGATGCTCAGCCTGTAAATCCTTTTCAAGCTCTTCCTTATCAAACGGAAGATTTACGTAATCATTTGCAAGCTCAAGTGTATCCTCGATATCTACCTCGTTTGCTCCGTCAAATACAGGAGTTGAGATATTGAAGCCAAGTGCCTTTGCAGCGAGACTCAGGTGAATCTCAAGGACCTGACCGATGTTCATTCGTGAAGGAACACCGAGTGGGTTAAGTACGATATCCAGTGGACGTCCGTTTGGAAGGAATGGCATATCCTCAACAGGAAGCACACGGGAAACGACACCCTTGTTACCGTGACGTCCGGCCATCTTATCACCGACAGAAATCTTTCTCTTCTGTGCAATGTAGATACGTACTGACTGGTTTACTCCCGGAGAAAGCTCATCGCCGTTCTCTCTTGTAAATACCTTGGCATCAACAATGATACCGTAAGCACCATGAGGTACCTTAAGTGATGTATCACGAACCTCTCTTGCCTTCTCACCAAAGATGGCACGAAGAAGTCTCTCCTCTGCTGTAAGCTCTGTCTCACCCTTTGGTGTAACCTTTCCTACAAGGATATCACCGGCACGAACCTCTGCACCTACACGGATGATACCTCTCTCATCGAGGTCCTTGAGTGCGTCGTCGCCGACACCAGGGACATCACGTGTAATCTCCTCAGGTCCGAGCTTTGTATCACGTGACTCTACTTCATATTCCTCGATATGAACTGATGTATACACATCATACTCTACGAGACGCTCTGAAAGAAGAACGGCATCCTCGTAGTTGTATCCTTCCCATGTCATGAATCCGATAAGCGGGTTCTTTCCAAGAGCAAGCTCTCCCTGACTTGTTGAAGGACCGTCTGCGATAACATCGCCTGCCTTAACCTTGTCACCCTTAAATACGATAGGTCTCTGGTTGTAGCAGTTTGACTGGTTAGAACGAGAGAACTTTGTAAGGATATACTCTCTCTTGTTTCCGTCAGTCTCTTTTATGATAATGCGGTTTGACTCTGAAGATAATACCTCTCCGTCTGCCTTTGCAACTACGCAGACACCTGAGTCAACTGCGGCCTTTGTCTCAATACCTGTACCAACTACAGGAGCCTCTGTGGTCAGAAGCGGAACGGCCTGACGCTGCATGTTTGATCCCATGAGGGCACGTGTAGGGTCATCGTTCTGCAAGAATGGAATCAGTGCTGTAGCTACTGAGAATACCATCTTTGGAGACACATCCATATAATCAAATGCTGACTTATCGTACTCCTGAGTTTCCTCTCTGTAACGACCTGAAACTGAGTTACGTACGAAATGTCCTTCGGCATCAAGCTTCTCATTAGCCTGTGCTACGTGGTAGTTGTCCTCCTCGTCGGCTGTCATGTATACAACCTCTTCTGTGACTACCGGGTTCTTAGGATCAGTCTTGTCAATCTTACGATATGGAGCCTCTACGAAGCCATACTCATTGATTCTCGCATAGCATGCAAGTGAGTTGATAAGACCGATGTTTGGTCCCTCAGGAGTCTCTACAGGACACATACGGCCGTAGTGAGTGTAATGTACATCTCGAACCTCGAATCCGGCACGGTCTCTTGAAAGACCACCAGGTCCAAGTGCTGATAAACGTCTCTTGTGAGTAAGCTCTCCAAGAGGGTTGTTCTGATCCATGAACTGTGAAAGCTGTGAAGAACCGAAGAATTCTTTTACAGCGGCAGTTACAGGCTTTATATTGATAAGTGACTGAGGTGAAATTCCCTCTAAGTCCTGTGTAGTCATTCTTTCACGAACAACACGCTCCAGTCTTGAGAGACCGATACGGTACTGGTTCTGTAACAGCTCTCCAACCGCACGGATACGTCTGTTTCCAAGATGATCGATATCGTCATCTGTTCCTGCGCCCCACTCTAAGTGCATATTGTAGTTGATAGTTGCGAAGATATCCTCTTTAGTAATATGCTTTGGAATAAGGTCAGATATATCTCTCTTTATAGCCTCGATTCTGTCCTCAAGGGAATCATACTCCTCGAGAATCTGAGCGAGTACCGGATAGTAAACAAGCTCAGTAACACCGATAGACTTAGGATCCTCAAGCTCAGGAATCCAGCTTCTGATGTCAACCATCATAGAAGAAAGAATCTTGACATTTCTTGTCTCTGTCTGAATCCATAAAGCAGGAACGGCAGCGTTCTGGATCTGTGTAGCAAGCGCACGGTCAACAACAGTACCTGCCTCAGCGATAACCTCACCTGTAGAAGGATCAACTACGTCCTCAGCTAAAACCTGTCCACTGATACGGTTCTTTAAAGCAAGCTTCTTATTAAACTTATAACGTCCTACCTTGGCAAGGTCATATCTTCTAGGATCGAAGAACATTGCTGTGATAAGGCTCTCTGCACTCTCAACTGAAAGTGGCTCGCCCGGACGAATCTTCTTATATAACTCTAATAAACCAGCCTCATAGCTTCCCTGTGGCTCACGCTCTGTGATTGCAGGGTCCTTGCTGAATGATGCCTGGATCTTTGGCTCATCTCCGAACATATCGAGAATAGCCTGGTTTGTACCTACTCCAAGTGCACGTAAAAGTACTGTGATAGGTACCTTACGTGTTCTGTCTACTCTTACATAAAAAACGTCGTTAGAGTCTGTCTCATACTCAAGCCATGCACCACGGTTTGGAATAACAGTACAAGAATACAGGGTCTTTCCGAGCTTATCATGAGCAATTCCGTAATAAATACCAGGAGAACGAACTAACTGACTGACAATAACTCGCTCTGCACCGTTGATTACGAATGTACCGGTCTCTGTCATTAAAGGCAGATCACCCATGAAAATTTCATGCTCATTAATCTCATCTGTCTCTTTGTTGTGAAGTCTGACTTTAACCTTTAAAGGAGCTGCGTATGTTGCATCTCTTTCCTTGCACTCAGGAATTGTATACTTTACATCATCTTCGCATAATGTAAAATCTACAAAATCAAGACTAAGCTTTCCGCTGTAATCTGTGATTGGAGAGATATCCGCAAAAGCTTCCTTGAGACCTTCGTCTAAGAACCACTGATAAGAATCCTTCTGGACCTCAATCAGATTTGGCATCTGCAGAACCTCTTTTTGTCTTGAGTAACTCATACGCATGCTTTTTCCGGATGTGACCGGACGTATTCTGTTTTTCTCCATTGACGTTTCACCTCTCGTTTTTATTTTAATCTAGCAAGTATCTAGATAATGATTCAAAAACCACCCCAGTTACTATATCTTGTGGTTTTTCTCTTGTGCACATATTTGCGAATGCATTTTAGTGTAATTTACCTATTGACAAATTTGCATCATTTAAAAAATTGCATAAAAATGCCACTGCACCACAATAGTGCAACGTATACTATACAACAAATTACTGACAATTGCAAGTACTTTTTTTATTTTTTCATTCGCCGTCGGATAGGCTACGAGCAGAGGTCCCAAAAATGCTCAGGCATTTTCGGGACGCGCTCCGACTGTCGCGCAATAAAAACATAAAAAAGAGCCAAGGCGCAAATAGAATTTGCCCTTGGCTCTTTTTTTATGTTTTTACTCCGCTCGTAGCCTATCCGACTATTTAAGAGTAACCTTAGCACCCTCTGCCTCAAGTTTAGCCTTAGCATCCTCTGCTGAAGCCTTGTCAAGCTGCTCTTTGATAACCTTTGGTGCGCCATCAACAGCGTCCTTAGCCTCTTTAAGTCCAAGACCTGTAATCTCACGAACAACCTTGATAACCTTAACCTTGTTTGGTCCAACTTCTGTAAGCTCTACGTCGAACTCAGTCTTCTCCTCAGCTGCTGCTCCGTCAGCTCCTGTTGCTGCAACTACAACACCTGCTGCTGCAGAAACACCGAACTCTTCTTCACAAGCTTTTACTAAATCATTTAACTCTAATACGCTTAACTCTTTGATAGCATCAATAAACTCTGCTGTTGTTAACTTTGCCATTATAATTTCCTCCATTTAAAAATTTAATTATGATAATAAGGTTCAAATATAATATTTGAATTATTCTGCTGCTGGAGCTTCCTCTGCAGCGTCCTCTGCTGGTGCTGCCTCTACGGCTGCATCTGCAGCGCCACCCTGCTCTGCGATCTGATTGAGTACACGAGCAAGATTTGTGATAGGTGACTGAATGCTTCCAAGTAATTTTCCAAGAAGCTCATCTCTGCTAGGTACAGCGGCGATTGCCTTCATACCCTCAGCATCATAAAATGTTCCCTCAACTACACCTGCTTTAATCTCTAAAGCCGGAGCTGTTTTAGCGAACTTAGCTAAGATTCTTGCTGGTGCTGTTGCATCCTCTGCTGATACAGCGAATGCGCTTGGTCCTTCAAGGACATCCTTTAATCCCTCGAACTCTGTTCCCTGGATTGCACGGTTTACTAAAGTATTCTTGTATACCTTGTAAGTTACACCGGCTTCTCTTAACTGTTTACGTAACTGAGTATCCTCTGCTACTGTGAGTCCTAAGTAATCAACAACTACTACTGACTGTGCACCATTGATAACACCGGAAATCTCATCTACGATTGGCTGTTTAAGTTCTACCTTTGCCACGATTCATTTACCTCCTTTTAGATTTTCGCATAAAAGACATGAGGTATTTGATTTATTAATCAAAGAAACCCTCCTGCCTGTCGACAGAAGGGTACAAGTCAAAATTCAAGATAAATCTCGAAAATTCCCTCGGTAGGTTCTACGTTTACGCCTTGCGGCACCTACTGTCTTCGGCAATATGCATTGCAATTATATCAAACTATATTACGGATGTCAATTACTTTCCGCAAAACTTTTGCTTGGCGTTTGATAGGTCTTGTAAATTGTTTTACTGTAACTGTTTAACTATCTTACTGTGTAATCTTAACCACGTTTAACTTAACGCCAGGTCCCATTGTAGATGTAAGAGTTGCGCTCTTAATGTACTGACCCTTTAAGCTAGCAGGTTTTGCTTTATTAATTGCACCCATAAGAGACTGGAAGTTGTCGTTTAACTGCTCGTCTGTGAAAGATGCTTTTCCAACTGGCACATGGATAATGTTTGTCTTGTCCAATCTGTACTCAATCTTACCGGCTTTGATATCGTTAACAGCTTTTGTTACATCCATAGTAACTGTTCCTGCCTTTGGGTTTGGCATTAAGCCCTTTGGTCCAAGGACACGTCCTAAACGACCAACAACACCCATCATATCAGGTGTAGCAACTACAACGTCGAAGTCTAACCATCCCTCGTTCTGGATCTTTGGAATTAACTCCTCGCCTCCAACGAAGTCAGCTCCTGCTGCCTGTGCCTCGTCAACCTTAGTTCCCTTAGCGAAAACTAAAACCTTAACTGTTTTTCCTGTTCCGTGTGGTAATACAACCGCACCACGGATCTGCTGCTCTGCGTGACGTCCGTCGCAGCCTGTTCTAAGATGAAGCTCGATTGTCTCGTCAAATTTAGCTGTAGCATTTTTCTTTACGATAGAGATAGCGTCAGCAACATCGTACTGCTCTTTCTTATCAAATGCCTTAACAGCGTCTTGATACTTCTTTCCTCTTTTCATGAAAAAATAACCTCCTGGTGGTAATATCGGGAGAGGGCCCTCCCACATTTACGTTTCTTTGTTATTCTAATTTAATTTAGGTTACATAAATTTGTAACTTCTTTAGGGGTATGTTGGCTTCGCTAAGTGTTAGTCAACCACCTCAACACCCATTGATCTTGCTGTACCAGCGATCATGCTCATTGCAGACTCAAGTGAAGCTGCGTTTAAGTCAGGCATCTTAAGCTCAGCGATTTCCTGAACCTGTGCCTTTGTGATCTTAGCAACCTTCTTCTTGTTTGGCTCGCCTGAACCAGACTGAATCTTGCAAGCTTTCTTGATTAATACTGGAGCAGGTGGAGTCTTAGTGATGAAACTGAAACTTCTGTCTGCATATACAGTAATAACTACAGGGATAATTAAGTCGCCCTGATCGGCTGTCTTTGCATTAAACTGCTTTGTGAACTCTACGATGTTTACACCGTGCTGTCCAAGTGCAGGTCCAACTGGAGGAGCTGGAGTTGCCTTTCCAGCAGGGATCTGCAATTTAATGTATCCTTCTACTTTCTTTGCCATTTGGAATTGCCTCCTTAATTTGTTTTCTTAACATCTGCGAAACTTACTTCTACCGGTGTCTCGCGACCGAACAGCTCTACATTAATTGTAACTGTCTGCTTGTGATAATTCATAGCTGTGATAACACCGACTGTATCCTTCCAGACACCGCCGATAACGACTATCATGTCACCCTCAGCAAAATCAACTACCACGTTTTCCGTCTTAATACCCAAAGGTCTCATCTCGGCTTCTGTGAGAGGAACCGGTTTGCTTCCCGGACCTACAAATCCAGTTACGCCTCTGGTATTTCGTACAACGTACCATGTATCATCATTCATAATCATATGAATAAGAACATAGCCTGGAAACATCTTCTTGGAAACCTGTTTACGAACACCGTTCTTCACCTCTGTAACGTCCTCCAACGGAACACGTACTTCAAGGATCTGGTCCTCAAGATGTCTGTTTTCGATTGTTTTGTCAATATTAGCTTTGACTTTGTTTTCATAACCTGAATAGGTATGAACTACATACCAGTTCGCTTCTGTCATAATCACTTTGCCTCCGTTTTAAAAATGTAAACCAATAAGGAAATCTACGCCCTGCTGGATGCCCCAGTCAAGAAGCGCAATAATAAGACCGGTAACTACTGAAACCGCCAGTACTGCAATGGTCTGTCTGATGACCGATTGCTTCTCAGGCCAGATAATCTTCTGAAATTCAGCTTTCAGACCTGAAAACCAGCTTGTTTTTGGAGCCTTTTCGACTTTTTCATTCTGTCCCATAATGTACTCCTTCACTCAGTTCCTAGACTATTTTGTTTCCTTGTGCATTGTATGAGTTCTGCAGAATCTACAATACTTCTTGGTTTCCATTCTGTCCGGATGAGTTTTTTTGTCCTTTGTCATGTTGTAATTACGACGCTGACATTCTGTGCACGCTAATGTAATCTTTGTACGCACGACTTCCACCTCCGTTTAAATTCTTTGTTGTTTTTACCCTTAAAAAAAGGCATAAAAAAAAGACCTATTTCCAAGCCTGTATACTATATCACAGTTGAGCCGTAACCGTCAATAGCTATTTTAAAATTTATTGTAAATTCTTTTGAACAGTGCCGCTGTCTGCACCTTTTTTGTGTCCGGCAGCAATTAATTTTTATAAATCTTACAGATACATAACTAAATATAGTACATTTATCTGAATTTTTCAAGTATTTTGTTGTTGTAAATCCTCAATTATGACGATATAATATATGTGTATAAGTAGGATTTGATAATTAAAAATTTTACATAGCTTATTATAGCTGCAGTTAAGCATTAGTAATCGCAGCTATACAATATAATATTTAAAGGATTACCATTTAACGGATTAAACGATTTTCACGGATGAAAGGAGGGGTCTTTATGGCAAAGATAGACAGTGCCTATGCTTACTATGCCAGCACTTATGCCAATAAAGAGGTATCGCGCTATGATTCGCACAAGAAAAGCGACCTGCGCAAGATATACAACAGAATAATAAAGACAAATAAAGAGTCCCCTCTGTACAAGATTTCCAATATGTCCGAGGCCAAGAAATATGCTATCGATATAAAGGAAAGCTCTAAGGCCATCTTAAATGCCGTGGATTCGCTTTCTGATAAATACGCAGACTCCTCTGACTCCTTCCAGAAGAAGGTTGCCCAGTCATCTAATGAGGATGCTGTAGGCGTGCGCTACGTGGGTGACGGCTCAGAGAATAAAGGAGCAGACGGCTTTGACATAGAGGTCAGACAGCTCGCCGCACCACAGGTCAATACCGGCAGCTACTTAGACAGCAAGGCTCTGTCCTTTATACCGGGCAGCTATTCCTTTGACATAAATACCAATGCATCATCCTATGAGTTCCAGTTCGGAGTGAGCACCGGTGAAACCAACGGAGAGGTGCAGGACAAGCTCAAGAGGCTCATAAACGCATCCGGTCTTGGCATCGAGGCAGACATAGTCCATGATGATTCAGGCAAGGCAGCGCTTCAGCTTACATCAATGCAGACAGGTCTCAGCGAGACTGAGGATTCTCTCTTTAGTGTGGCACCGTCAGCTAACGCAGATTCCATAAGCATGATGAAGCAGCTTGGTATTGATAAGGTATCATCCCCTGCCCACAACTCTGACTTTTCGCTGAATGGCACCGCGCACTCATCCTTGTCCAACACCTTTACCATCAATAATGCCTTTGAGCTCACGCTCAAAAAGCCGACCACTGATACGGGTGCCGCAGCCATCGGTTTTAAGACCAATTCCGATGCAGTTGCCGACAATGTGCAGACTCTGGTTGACGCATACAATAAAATGATAGATGTGGCAGATGATTATTCAATGAACGACTCTGCAGATGCCACAAGGTTGCTTCGTGATATAAGCTCCATCACAAAGGGCTCACAGTCAAAGCTTTCCTACATCGGTCTCATGACAGACGATGACGGCAAGCTCACCATTGACCGCAATATCCTCGCCGGTGCGCTTAGTCCGGACAGAGCTGATGACACCTTCAACACTCTTACAGCACTAAAGGATGCAATAGGTGACAAAGCAAACTCTGTGACAGTCAATCCTATGAACTATGTGCAGAAGGTTGTTGTGGCATATAAGAATCCCGGGCACAATTTCAACACACCATATATTTCGTCAATTTATTCAGGCATGATGCTTGACAGCTACGCATAAACGGCTGTTGTACCAAATCAGTACAACAGCCGTTATTTTATATTTTTTATAATAGTGGCTGCAAATCTCCCACCATTTTTTCCTCAAGCGTCCTGAGCCTCTCTGCAATTGCCACACTCTTTGAATCAGCATCGCGATATTCATTGAGACTGCCGCTGATTGTCTCTATGCCCATATTACAGCCCTCCGTCAGAAGCTTTGCTGCCTGGGACTGATCATCATTCACTGCCATCTTCATCGCTGTCTGCAGCTTCGCAGCCATCTTTGCAAACACACCCGGTTCCTTAATATCTGCACCTGCTTTGTCAAGCATATCCCTGCAATCCACTGACAGCCCGGTGTGCTCATCATAGTACTTGTCTATCAGCTCACGAAGCTGCTTGTCATCTGTGTGTTCTCTTATATCGTCCATGCTCTCAAGTGCCATCTTACAGCCCGCTATGCAATCCTGAAGCAAGAGCACCGAATCATGATTTTCAATATTTCTGCTCATAAAAACCTCCATACTTCTTTTCTATTTAGTATGGAGGTTTTCATGAAGAAATATTCACTACACAATCGGAAACTCCAGTTTAACCCAAAACTTCCCATGTTCCCTTTTAAAGCTCATACTTCCATTCATGCGCTGCATCATCGCATCCACGCTCTTAAGCCCTATCCCGGCACTTTTAAGAAGTGTTTTATTGTCACATACACCATTGCCAATTTCAACGCTAAATGTTTTTTTCGTAAAAGCTGTTTTCATAACAACAGGCTTTTTATTGTCCGCATATTTATATATATTATCCGTCAGATTGGAAAATATTCTGGTCAAAAATGCCATATTAACAGCAACCTTTACCTGCTTAAAGCTTATTCCTTCTGCATCAACCTCATAATTGCTTTTCATAAGCTGAGCACAAACATCTGAGAGGTAATCTCCAAAAATATACTCAACATCCATTGATGCATCCAATTCAACAGGTCTTTGTGAACCGGCAATTGAAAAATCCAGCAGATTGTCTACCTGAGTCCTGATATCCAACACCTTTTCACTTATAAAATTAAGATTTTTCATATTCTCGGCATATGCTTCGTTCTCCAGTTTCATTACATCAACATATGTCATAACACCAGTCAACGGCGTACGCAGGTCATGAGCCATATTACGCATCAGTTCATCCTTTTCCTGTCGCGCTTTTTTCTCCTGTTCCTGTGATGCTTCAAGCTCTGTTTGATAGCCCGCTATAATTTTTCTGATGCGTAGATACACAAATACGATTCCCAGCATAAGAGAAAATCCCACATCAAAAATCATAAAAGCAATATAATATTTTTCCGTAAATCCTGTATATATAAATACTTCCGCCTCAATATCGGAGAACTGGACAGGCAGCTCATAGCTTCCTGTAAATCGGTAATCATACATATTTTTAGCCGGAGATATAAGCTTATCTACATTTGATTTATTGTATATTACCTTCCCCATTTCCTGAACACTATAAAACGCAATATCATGATCCGCCATCCATTCATCATATTGCTCGACATCTGTAGTACTTATATCATTATCAGATACATATTGTTGAAACTCGTCTATATATGGCTTTTCATTATAGTATATCATACAAGATCCAGCTTCAATATAATAGCTCAACAAATCAATTCCCAGATAGTATAATAGTCCAAAAACGGCACATGTCCCTATAATCGCAATTGCAAATGTCAAAGACAGCTTTTTCTTTACCCTCTTTAAATCATCTCTCAAAACGGTATCCTCTTCCCCATTCTGTGTGTATGCATGCATCACCACACGCTTTTATAAGCTTATTCCTTAGATTTTTAATATGTACCATAACAGTATTCTTTGCATTATATGTAAAAACCTCATCCCATACCATCTCGTATATCATCTCAATCGTATATATCCGGTCAGGATTTTTCATCAGCAATTTTAATATCTCATATTCTTTTCCTGTTAATTTTATCTCATTATCATTAAACTCAACCTTGTTTCGATTCGTAAACAGTTTAAGTCCATCTGTCTCTATAGAATCATCCTTGTTTGTGCGATTTGCATTTCCACTGTCATATACCCGATATCGTCTGATAAGAGCTTTAACCTTTGAAATAAGCTCCATGTTCGAAAATGGCTTAGTCATGTAATCGTCACCGCCCACTTCAAGCCCTTCCAGCTTATCCAGCTCTTCCGATTTTGCTGATAAAAACAATATCGGAACACTGTGTCTTTCACGCATTCTCCTGCAGGTTTCAATGCCGTCCAACTGTGGCATCATTATATCCATTATTACAAGGCTGAACGATTCATCTATTTTTTCCAAAGCCTCCATACCGTTTTGTGCAATTACCACACTATAATGCTGCAATTCGAGAAGCTTTTTTATGCCACTGTATACTGTTTTATCATCCTCAACAACAAGAATTTTGTCCATTATATGCTCCTATCATATTATACATGTTTATTACGTCAAAAAGATTATACCACATAACCGCTCCTAATTATTCCTTAATGTGCGCAAACCCTTATTAGCATAAATACAGCTTCCAATCATAGTTATTAAAATAATGCTAATTTCCAAAAAACCGATTCTATACACAAATTGCCAGATATTCATTTCAAAGTTCCATATATCAAGTGAAAAGCTTTTTTGAACATTTGAAATCTCACAAAATTCAACAAAATATTTGAAAATATTGACAGAAAATCTATCAAGCAGCCCCAATGTCAATATTCCTGCACCCACAAGTGCCGGAATAGTTATCATCAAAATCTCGTATAACAGAATTTGAATTGTCCTAAATTTCCTCTGTCCAAGTGTATTGTATATTGCAATCATTTTTGAGTGCCCTTTAAGCCATAAAACAGTCAGTAACGACATAACCACAACACATACAATACATCAGTATAATAATCAAAGATTTTATTTTATTTCTTTTTATATATATAATAGCTGTTTCTATCATATCCCATCTCCTCAATACTACCAAACATTAAAAAAGCCATAGACATCTATGGCTTTACAATACTATATACATATAAAGAATAACCTGAAAAATCATTTAAGAATTATAAATAATTCTAAAGAAATCTAAAGAAGCTTATGCTCTCAATTATCTTACTATTGCCGTTTCAGATATCCTTTTAAGTTTTTGGATTTCAACATCGGCATCAAAGAAAAGATATTTACCATTCATATACACTAGATTTGCAACTGCTTTATCATCCTGATACAAGGTAATATAACCATCATCGTTCCATTTCCAGATTCCCGTTTCAACCTTATCAGTATTCTCTATCTCCATTTCATATTCACCCTGTTTTTCATCGCTATCATGTATAATGGCTAATTTACTGGTACTCTTAACATTTTGATACTCTGAAAAATCAAAAGTTCCATAATAGAGTTCCACTGTCAGATGATTTTTTTGTTGTAATATGTTATATGTAATTAATACACTGATTACACAGACACAAGCGACAATCGCTGCGCAGATAATAATCTGTTTTCTATTTTTTTCCACTACATACTTCCCCCTTCTTTATTGTTCAATCAATGCCGGCTTTATTCTAACCGTTTGATACTTCTTGCTATAAACGATATATAATACCACTTTTAGTGAATAAAATCCTCATTTATGTGAAGTTTTCAAGGTACAAATTTATGGTTATAAGGTATCTTTAACAGAATACCTTTTGACCCTCAAATCATATATATAATAGCTCTTTCTATCATATCCCATCTCCTCAATACTACCAAACATTAAAAAAGCCATAGACATCTATGGCTTTACAATACTATATACATATAAAGAATAACCTGAAAAATCATTTAAGAATTATAAATAATTCTAAAGAAATCTAAAGATTCACATATCCATTTTTTATACTATAAACCTGATCACACAGAATTTCTATGTCTTCCTTATGGTGACTTGTTATAACCATAATAGCAGGTTTTTTATTCACATATTCCCTAAACATTATTCTCATATCCTGAACAGACTGTTCATCCAGTGCGTTCATCGGCTCATCCAAGAGCAATACCTTAGGCTCTTCCATAAAAGCCTGAGCTATTGCCAGCTTCTGCTTCATACCTAAAGAGAACTTACGATAAACCTTTTTGGAATCCGGCTCAAGGCCCACCTGTTTGAGAATTTCATTGATTCTTTCTTCTCCTGTTTTCTTATTAATTTTTGCCAGTAAAAGTAAATTTTCCTTTGCAGTATACTCCGGCATGAAGCCTATGCAGTCCAGCACTATTCCAACATCCTTTGCATACTGTCCTTTTTTCAGAGGGATGCCTCCGTATTTTATTATTCCATCCGACGGCTCCATTAACCCAGTCATTATCTTCAATAAAACACTTTTTCCACTACCATTTCTTCCAACGAGACCATATATTTTCCCAGATTCCAATTTTAAATTTACATTTTCCAACACGGTCTGATTTTTAAAATTCTTTGATACATTATCCAGCTCTATATTCATATATTTTCTGCCTTCCACTTACGTAAAATTATATACTCTTGTTTATTTTTTAATATTACAGCAACGCCCGTTCCTATAACAAGACACTCTGCCATTTGAAATACCATACACTCAGGCTGAGATGTCATATGCGAAATATACAGCCCCTGTGTAAGCGGCAGCCACGAAAATAATGTTCCTGCCACAATATGGTATATAATAATTATTATAAATCCAATATGTTTATCTTCGGCTTCATGTAACCAGCACAAAAATACCAGCAGTAACAATGCTATTGTCTGTAAAATCATATTACCCATTTCAATTATCAAACTTACATTTATTGCCGTCCACGAAATAAACGCTATTACTATTATTCCCACTCCGTAATACAGATAAGTACATACCAGAAATATTATCGCCAGATGCTTCATCCAGCTAATTGTATTTCCTTTCCTCAAGGCATACTGAATATAGTAAAACGAAAAGTTCTTTGTCAAAAAATAATACAATAAAACCCAGATTGGCATTTGATAAAACAGATATAACAGTAAAAAAATATCAAGATTTTTAAATCCGGCAAAATAGTCTGTTACGCCTGACATATATTGTTTTGAAACAAATCCGTATATGCTCCATATAACAACTGCAGCCATAAACGTAAGACCATAATATGACTTAACACATATTGCAATCAGTCTTTTAAAACAGTTTAGTATAACGGCCCTATAAAATATAACCATTATTACAAACGCAATACTTACAAACCAATAAACAATATAAAAACTATATGTTTTCACATCTGTAACCATCAAATGTGCAATCCATGATTTTCTTCCAACGAAAGAATCTTTAAAGCTTATCCTATTACTGATAACAACATTTATAAGCAGGCACACAATACTGCAAATATTAGCTGCCCATCCTGTATTTATCAATTTGTTAAATAAAATGGTAATACAACCAAGCAACCAGTAAAATAACAATAAGTTTCCAAATAGCTGATACACGTTTGTCACATGAAGCATCTGTGACTTAACATTATAAAAATTATTTACAACAGCAATCATATTAATTACCACCCACTGGATAACTGCAATGATAACCGCGTATTTGAATGCATACACTACTTCAATGACATTTGCCCTATGTTCACTTCCAATCCGCAATTTAAGATAAAAATTATTCCGTGTAACCGCCAATAATCCGGCAATGCTCCATACAATTAAAATCCCGCTGACAAGCAATATTAAATATCTGTCTCCAACGATATTTATAACTGCATTGGCATATGAATACTCCTGATATCCGGCATCACATTCCATACAATAACGAACATATTCAAATTGCATATAGCTAAAAATAATGAATATAGTTATTAATAAATGCAACCATCTACTTTTCATTATTTTTTACTCCTACCGCAAACAAAATGATACCGGTTAAAATCAATATACCTGACATAATTAATATTATCGGAACAGATGCCCATGCATATCCATTAGGCGCAAATATTAAAAGCAGATCAAATCTGTTATCCGGTATCAATATTGCCATGGCTACGCAAAGTACAAATGGTAGTATCATCGTCAGAAAAGTATTTTTAATCCATGCCGATATGCCGATTGCAAATGTAGCAAATGTAACTCCTGCCAATAAAACGAACGCACCAAGTAAACAAACATATGCTATAGTATTCGAGGCTGCCAGCTTAGGATGGAACATAATAACTGTCTCTCCCTCTTTTATATTTAAGTAAGCCTTAGTTCCATACTGAAAATATAAATGCAGACAATATACAGCATACGGAATAAGCAAACCCAAGCCGCCAAGTATTGCGTTTTGTATTAATGTTACAGCAACATACCTTTTTCTTGACATTTTTTGCAGGCGCAGCTTCAAATATCCGCTTCTATATTCTCTGACATATGATATTCCCATAGGAAGTGCTGCCAGTATCGGAAAGAGAATTCCATTCCAGCCACTGCTTCCGGACCCCATACTAAGTATCAGTCTGTATATCATATGATCAGAATAAGCAGTTGCAGCTCTATATGTATATGCGTAATTTGCTTCTTCATAAAGGAGCAGTCCAATAACAATGGAAATAATAAACCCCGAATACTTTTTTATATATAGCATATTTTCCTCTTCCGTTTTCATTTATTTATTAATAGTTCCTATAGATATCTACAAAAAAATCGTATCACAATATTTTAAAGAAAAAGAAAGGCACTTCTGAAATTTTCTAAAAATTTCTAAAGATTTCTGAAGTTTATAGTTCAGTTCGTATTCGGGAATCGCAATTTTACATAAAAGCTGTTTTCTTTTGTTTCGTAAATTGCTCTGCCATGCATACGTCTCATCAACAGCTCAACATTTTTTAGTCCTAATCCTGTACTCTCCAATAAGCTTTTTTCCTTACACACCGTGTTGCTTATGCATATTTCAAATATATTTTTTGAATATACTGTTTCCATGACCACTTGCTCATCAATATCAGCATACTTGCAAATATTATTAGTAACGTTACTAAATATTCTTGATAGTAAACTTCCATTTACAGCAACTTTAACCTTTTCCCAATAAATGCCATCAATATTAACACAAAAACCATTCTGGCTTATAATGGTATGCATTTCAGAAAGATAATCTCCTATTGCATATTCTACGAAAGAAGGCTCGTCCAAATGTATATTCTCGTCTGAACTTGCAATAGAAAAATCCAGTAACAGATTTGAAAGATCTCTTAATTCATTAACTTTAGATGTCAGAATATCCAAATTTTTGTTAATGCTCTCATTTGATTTGTTTTGCAATTTTAAGATATCAATGTATGTCATCAATCCCGTTAATGGTGTTCTTAAATCGTGAGCCATATTTCTCATCAATTGATCTTTTTCATCCCGTGCTTTCCGTTCCTGCTCATGTGCCTTACCAATATTTACTTTATAATCTTTTATGATATTATTAACACATCTATAGATTACATAAGCTCCGCTTAAGATTGATATTACAATGCCTAAAATTATGACTCCTAAATAATACTTTTCAGTATATCCGGCATATATATATACATTAGCCTCTCCATCAGCAAAATTTACCGGTAGTTGATATTTAGCAATTTTTCTACTATCATACATGTTTTTCGCTGATACAATAAATTTATCTACATTCAATTTACTATATACAGCTTCTCCATCTTTTTCTATAATGCAAAACAAAACACAATGATAATCCATCCATTCATCACATTCCGATATATCTGATGCGGCTATATTATTCTGAGACACATACTGTTGAAATTCCTGAACATATGGAGATTCATGGTCATAAATATATCTTGAATTATTAAAAAAAATAGTAAGACCATTTACCCCTATGCCATATATCCCCCCAAATATACAGCACGATAATATTATTGCACCAAATATAATTTGAACTGCCTTTACTGCTTTAAAATCACTTTTCAAATTTGTATCCCTTTCCCCATATAGTTTCTATGACAGCCCGGTTGCATATTTCATAGAATTTATTCCTTATATTTTTTATGTGTACCATAACTGTATTTCCGGAATTATATGTATACAGTTCTTCCCAAATATTTGAATAAATCACCTCAAGTGTATATATTCTATCAGGATGTTTTGCAAGCAATTTGATTATTTCATACTCTTTTCGTGTAAATTTAACACCTATGCCATTCACTTCTACTCTATTCTTATTTTCGTATATCCTTATATCTTTTCTGTCTATATATTCATTTCCTGCATTGTCTTCAATTATTTCTCTATCATATACATTTCTACGCCTTAATAATGCCTTGACACGCGATATAAGCTCCATATTGGAAAACGGCTTCACAAGATAATCATCACCGCCCACTTCAAAGCCTTGCATTATATCTATTTCTGATGATTTTGCAGTAAGAAATAAAATTGGGACACTTGATTCTTCCCTCAATTTTTTGCAGGCATCTATACCTGATAACAACGGCATTATTATATCCATAATAACCAGGCTATATGTTTCATCGAATTTATTTAAACCGTCCACACCATTTACAGCAATATCAACATAATATCCCTGTAATTCTAATAATGTCTTTATTCCATTACGAATTGTTTCATCATCCTCGACTATTAATATCTTGTACATCTTATATCCTCAACTTTGATTAAATTCAGTAAAAAATCCATATATACTTAAAAAGCAGTTATCCCTCTATCTTTTAAATATTCATATATCTGATCATATGTCACCAGCGATACATTTCCCATTTTTCCTGCTTCCTCAATGCACCCTTGGGTAAATCCTTTTTTCGCGAATAAAAACAAATGGACATTCTCATATCTAAATAATGTGCTTCTCTTCTTCAGCTTTTCGAGCACTTTTACATCCACATTTTCATTTATCCACTTACATTCTCCAAACAATGCAGTGCTTTTATCCTGATCACCCATTATATCAATTTCTGTCTGTATTCTCTCTTGTGGATCTGTCCCCCACCATCGTCCAAGATCATTAAATTCCACAGGTGCTTCTCCATTAATCAATAATTTCCACAGATATTGCATACATATTTCTTCAAATATCCTGCCCATATAATCTGACAGATTTGGAGCAATTCTTTTATACGCAAGTTCTGTTGCCCCTCTGCTAATGATAGAATTATTATCAGGTATAAACCGATACCAGAATCTAAACATATTATCAGCTATTGCATATATTGATTTTCTGGACTCTTTTTCGCCATATGGAGTTTCTTTCCGTATTAAGCCAAGATTAATCAGATTTTTCATATACTGTGAGCATACACTTGTCGTTTCGCCTATCTTGGTTGCGATTTCCGACATACGGGAGCTGCCTGTTGCTACTGCTGTTATTATTGCATTATATACAGCAGGTTCACGGACTTCCTGCTTTAACAGATTTTCAGGTTCCTCGAAGATTGCTGATGCGGGGTTGAGGAACACATTTTTTATATTGTCCTCTACACTTATGCTGTCATTCATCTGTAAAAGATATTGCGGAGTACCACCAACAATACCATATATCAGAGCCATATCCTCTGCTGAAAATCTGTTAAAATATTTGCAGCTATCCTCAAAATCAAACGGAAGAATCTTCATCTGGGCGGTTCTTCTGCCATACAAAGGCGCCTTATATGCCAGCACATTATCTTCCATGTAAGACATAGATGAGCCACATAATATAAGCATCATTTTAGAATTATCTTTATTTTTATCAATAAGCATCTGCAAGGTTGAAGCCATGCTTTTCGAAGCTTTTGCCACATATGGATACTCATCTATGACAAGCACCAGTCTTTCATTTTCACATAATTTAAATACATATTCTATTGCAGCCTGAAATGACACAAATGAAGTCCCAGACATTATTCCTGAAGCATATTCCATGATTGCCTGACTAAAGTTCTCCAGATTCTGCTTTTCGTTGCTCTCTACTCCCATAAAATATATTGCTTTTTTATCCTGTATAAAATGGCTTATGAGAGCTGTCTTCCCCACTCTTCGTCTGCCGTAGATTACTGCGAATTCAAATTTATCCGAATTATATAATCCGTTTAAAGTTGCAAGCTCTTTTTCTCTTCCTATAAACATAGCTCTTCTCCCTCCATTTCTATACACAATATTTTATTACTTATATATGATTTAGTCAATCGTAATTTAGTTAATCGTAAATAACTAAATCTTAAATGACTAAATATTCATCTCACATTCTGCGTACACAAAAAAAGACGGCCGTCCCGGTCCCCACCGGTTCAGCCGTCTTTATAATAAATTTCAATGTTATACTTTTATATTTTACTCTTATTTATACTCTTTTACTAACTTTTATACTTGTTTGGATTTAGCATCTACTGCTGTGCAAGCACTGCCTGTACCTCTGCCTCTGTAGCGCATGCCATTACCTTGTCTGCCAATGCCTTGCAGTCTGCCATGCTGCTGTCTGCGATGGTCTTTCTGGTCTTAAGCACACTTGTGGCACTCACTGAGAACTCGTCGAGTCCGAATGCGAGTAACAGCGGAATGAGCTTTGGATCTGCTGCTGCCTCTCCACACATGCCTACCATGATACCCTCTTTCTTACCGCACTCGATGATACGCTTGATCGCGCGAAGCACTGCCGGATTGAAGGCTGAATAAAGGTATGCTACCTTTGAGTTTCCACGGTCTACTGCCATTGTGTAGCCTGTCAGGTCGTTTGTTCCGATACTGAAGAAGGCTGCCTCTTTTGCAAGCACATCTGCCATCATGCAGGCTGCCGGTGTCTCCATCATGATACCGATTTCGAGGTTCTTATTGTATGCAATGCCCTCTGCATCAAGCTCTTTCATGATGTCAGCTACCATTGCCTTTACACTGCGAAGCTCATCTACTCCTGTCACAAGCGGTACCATTATCTTTATCCTGCCGAATGCACTGGCTCTCACAAGTGCACGAAGCTGTGTATTGTAGATGTCTGTTCTCTGGAGGCAGAATCTGATAGCTCTGTAGCCTAAGAATGGGTTGTCCTCTTTCTCAAGGCCCAGATATGGGATTTCCTTGTCGCCTCCGATATCAAGTGTACGGATGATGACAGGCTTGCCCTTCATTGTCTCTGCTACTGATTTGTATGCCTCAAACTGCTCTTCCTCTGTAGGAATTGTGTCTCTGTCCATGAAAAGGAACTCTGTACGGAAAAGTCCTATTCCCTCTCCGTCACACTCTACAGCCTTCTTTGCGTCCTCAGGCTTTCCGATATTGCATACAAGCTCTACCTTTGTGCCGTCTGCTGATACTGTCGGCACACCCGCAAATTTCTTTAAGAGCTCCTTCTCTTTTTTGTATTCCTCAAGCAGCCCAGCGAATTTCTGCTCTGTCTCAGCGTCAGGGTTTACGATTGCCTCTCCGCTTGTTCCGTTGAGTACCACTCTGTCACCATTTTTGACAGATGTACAGATTCCGTCAATACTGAGAACTGCCGGGATCTCCATAGCTCTTGCAAGTATTGCTGAGTGGGAGGTTCTGCCGCCCACCTCTGTGAGTATTCCTGCGATATTCTCTGCCACGATACCTGCTGTCATGGATGGTGTCAGGTCATGTGCCACAAGCACTGTGCCTGCCGGAGCTGCCGAGATATCGTAGTCCTCGATTCCAAGCAGAATCTTAAGGATTCTGGCTTTGATATCCCTGAAATCTGTCGCTCTCTGCTGCAAAAGCTCATCAGGTATCTGTGCAAATATCTCTGCTGTCTGCTCAAGCACCTGGTCGAGTGCCTTCTCTGCCGTGATTTTCTCACTTACTATGAGCGCTGTAATCTGCTCCTCTATGGTCGGATCCTGAAGCATCTGGATATGTCCGCGAAGGATATCCGCATCCTTTGCTCCGACTGTCTTTTCCATTCTGTCTGCCATGGCGTTTGTATCATTTACAAATTTCTCAATGGCTCCTTGGAGACGTGCGATTTCAGCGTCTGTATCTGTAATTTTCTTATTCTCAATCACTATCTCATGCTCTTCGATAATGACCACATTTCCGATTCCGATTCCTTCTGAGCCGGCGATTCCTTTGTACATATCACACCTCCGATTGACTTTGCTGGTTGATTAATCTCCGAAGTTGTCTGCCTCGAGCTCTTCCATCTTTGCAAGTGCTGCTTCCTCGTCAGCTCCCTCACACTCGAATGTAATCTCTGCATCCTTCTTGATGCATGCTGCGATGATGTTTACAAGGCTCTTTGCGTTGATTCTCTTGTCGCCGAATACGATTGTTACGTCTGAATCAAACTTGCCTGCCTCTCTTGCGATAACTCCTGCAGGTCTCATGTGAAGTCCCTCTGCTGCTTTTACTACCATTGTCTTGCTTACCATAGTTTTGTCCTCCTGAATTTAAAATTATTGGTTTGTTTATTTCGCTCACACATATGATTAACTGTATCGCCCTCTGCTATTCATCAGCCTGTCATATGTCCGTTGCTTTCTATGGTTTTATTGTACTGTGCGGTATGAGTTTTTTCAATATTCCCCAAAATGCAAAATTGCACCATCTCTGGTGCAATTTTGTATTAATGTGATATTCAGTTCCACCCCAGCTCTTTCCGGATAGCTGCACAAAGCTCATGAGGTGAAGCAGCCTCCCTGAGCCTGTCAGTCGCTCCATTTTCATTCAGAAGCTTCGTGAAATCATGGAAAAATGCCTTTGTCGTGTTGACACTGTCAAAATTTATCGCAAGCAGAAATATCATGTCTGCCATCCTCTCGCCCCACTCTATCGGCTTGTCGAGACGTATAACAAGTATCTGGCAGCGGTTTACATGCTCAGGCTTTCCGTGCGGTATGGCTATATCGCAGCCCACGGCGGTTGCCTCCACCTTCTCACGCTCCAGTACATCCCTCGCAAACTCGCTCTGCACTATTCCTTTGTTTATGAGAAGCTGGCACGCGCGCTTTAAAACATCCTTGCGGTTTTTCGCCTTTTTCTCAAATATGATAAATTCCTCCGACAGCATATGTGAAAACTCGCTGACCTCCGCGCTCTGTCCGGTCATGAGCTCAAAGCACTTGTTTCTGATATTTTTCTCATCCTGCGCACTGATTAGTGGAGAAACATACAAAAATCTCATATCCTTGTGGATATCTGCCTGTGTGTCTATGGTCGAGAGTATGAGGTCGCAGTCATACTCGTCAATATGCTCTATGCGGTCTGACGACAAAATGCTTACTATCCTTACATCCGGCACCCTGTTTTCTATTTTACCCGCTATTATACTGCCGGTCGCATAGCCTGCTGCACCGATTAACACTGCGCGCACTGTCATAGGATTTCTGTGCAGGGCTCCGCCCACCTGCAAGGCAATAAAAGCTATCTCATCCTCGCTCGGCATGGCGCCTGTGTACTTTTCGTAGTATCTCGATACTGTAAAGCATACCGTAAAGAGACTGGCATACGATTGTGTGATATCCGAAAGAAACGGATTGTCTATCTCTATGCCGAAATGAGTCCTCGCAATGGAGCCCGGTAAAAAGCTACGCATGCTCTCACGTAGAAGCTCATTTTCAATCAGATTGGCTGCGAGAAGATTTGACAGATACACTATCATCTCATCCTCTATGCTAAGTGCCTCCTCACAGGACATGACAACACGGTTTTGTCCCTCGGCACAGGAAAAAAGCATTGCCAGATACATGATTTCAGGCTGTGAGAGGCTGATGCCGTGATGTCTGTCCAGAAAGCCTGCTGCCTCCTTTGCCATGTTCTCATGCTCTGTCATTACGAATCCATTTTTCTGTACCTGCTGCTCTGTTTCGGTGCCCGCATCCCCATCATTTGCATCATCACGCATTCGGTTTGACAAATCTAACTCATCCGGCTTCAGCTCTTTCTCCACATCCACCCTGAAAAGTGCAATGGCTATATACTCTGCCAGCATCTGAAATGTGTAATCCGTAAAGATGATATCAAAGCGTCTCTCCACATGATGTATCATGTCAACTGCCATCGACAGATTTACGCTTCTGAAATTATTGGCTATCACCTCGGCCGCGCGTCTTGAAAGCCTGTGGTCATCGGTCTTGATAACCTGCTTATCACTGATTGGATACCTGCAGAAATGCCTCATGGCTTTTCTGATATCAAGCTCACTGCCTGTCGCATATATTCCGTAACCCGCCGTTCTGTGCACCTTAATGCCAAAGAGCAGAAGCTCTGCGTCAAGCTCATTTATATCATCCATGATGACATTTTTGCTGACGTTTAACTCCTCCGAAAAAAGCGCATACGTGTATGTATCCCAGCCACTTAGCAGAATATACGATATGTAGTTCTGTCTCTTCTTCTGCGATACTGCTGCCGATTTCCGCCCTGCCACATCCAGAATCTTTCCTATCTGCGCATCGCTAAAGCACGGCTTCATGCCTTTGCCCGGCTTTCTGTCGAGCGTCATAGAGTTTTGCTCACAAAAATCAGCCACCTCCTTCAGATATGTCTTCACACTTCGCTCCGACATACCTGTGGACGCGGCGAGAGCCTTTGATGTGACAAGATCATTGTTGTGCTCTGCCAGCTTTTCAATTATCAATAGTCCCTTTTCTGAAAGCATAAATCAAAGTTCTCCTGATTATACGTAATTTAACAATTCGACCGGTTCATCTATCAGATTTGTTGCACCATGCTCCTTCAAAAACTCTACATCCCTGAAGCCCCATGTGACAGATACGCACTCCAGACCTGAGTTTTTCGCTGTGGCGATATCCACATCAGAATCCCCCACATAGATTGCCTCATCCTGTGTCACTCCAAGCTCCTTTAGTGCCTTCTGCACCATATCAGGTGCCGGCTTTTTGCGGATGCCTTCCTCCTCCATCTCGCCGACTGCCGATGTCATATACTCCTTGAAATAGAGCTGATTGAGCTCCTTTACCGCCGGGTCAAGCTTGTTTGAAACAATAGCAAGCTTTATACCGTTTAATTTAAGCTCCTTTAAAAGCTCCATGATTCCATCATAAGGTGCTGTATTGTCATTGCAATGAGCCTCATAATATTCCTTGAAATCCGAAAATGTCTTTTCAAACTTTGGATTGTCTGCTCCCTGTGGCACTGCACGCTCCATCAGCAGTCTAACTCCGTTTCCCACAAATCTGCGCACCTCGTCGAGTGTACGCTCCGGCATGCCATTTTGTTTCAATGCATAGTTTGTTGCATTTTTTAAATCCTCAAGTGTATAGAGAAGTGTTCCATCAAGGTCGAAAACGACCGCTTTTTTACGGTTTTCCTCCTCACCCTTTGCTATATGTGTCTTTTCAAATTCTGTCTTGCTTATCATATATGCCTCATTCCTATCATCATTTGGCAGAACCATAATATCTCCAGGTCTGCCTGATATATAACTGCTGTCATCCTTATTCTTAAATAGCTTTACCTTGTGCTTTAGCACAAATGCTCTTGAAAAATCCTCCTCAACAGGTATGCACACTCTGGCATGTGCCATTCCATCCACTATAGTCTCCGTATCCTTATTCTTGAACTTCGGGACATAATCTGTCTGTTTCACAGTAAACCGCCAGTCCTTGTATATCCTGAAGCTTTTGTTCAGCCTGTCCAGATTTAAAATCCGTACACTGCCGTCTTCTCCTATTATGACTACCGTATCTTCACTAACCGGTGTGGAGATATCCCCCTTAGCTGTCCGCACTCCCATGCAGCAGCCCACAGGCAGTATATCCTTTGCAATGATACATCCCATCGGTATCGGGCGTTTTTTATAATCCACTTTTTTGAAGCCACTCGTATCAAAATCTTCTCCGTAAATTATCTTTGTATCGTTTAAATAATCAAAAATCCTCTCTTCCAATAATGATTTGATTGCAGAATCCGAAGGACGTTTGTGTGTACCATCGCTGCTGTACTGAAATCTTGGTGTCAAGTCTTTTTCTCTGCAGTAGACATTATAGCTGTCTATCAGCAGATCCATCGGAATAAATCCACCGGCCTTGTAATAATGTCCTCCGCCGGAGCCTATGTCCCTGCACACTTCCTGCGCCATTTCGCTCGCGCTCACCTCTTTTATGCAGCTTCTAAACGAAAGCTTCACTCCATTCTTAATCACTGAAAATACCATACATATGTCAATAGCATCCACCTCCAGCACAAAATCGCTTATGATGCCGAGTACATTCGGGTCACATGCCCCTGCCTTTACGATCGCCAGACGATATTCCTCTATATAATCGCGCCCCAGCAATGCTGTTGCGGCTATGTCCAGCTCCTCAAGTGACATGTTGGCATTTCGGAATTTGGCCACTATAGTGTTGTCAAAATCCGCCTCATCGCGCAGGTCCCTATCAAGCGAATGTGTTATCTCGGTAAATTCTCCGGTGTCGGTGTAAAGTCCATAATACAGTGCTGTTGCCAGGTTTCGATTTATCTCTACGCCCTCCTCACGCAGCATATCCCACACAATTGTCGCACATGAGCCCATATAGCTCATGACACGGTTCATAGCAGGAAGCTCTCCCGATACTCTGTGGTGATCTATGACAGCTACATTTTCTGCCTTGAAAAATGTGACATTCCCACCACCGTACTGACAATCGACAGTCACAAGCAGCTGCGGATTGTCTAAAAAATCCACATGCTCTATCGGTATGCCAAGACTGTCTACCATAAGCACCAGATTGCTCTTGTGTATGATATTCTTGCCTCCGTATACAAGTCTGGGACTTTTTCCATTCATCCTCAGGTATTCATAGACTCCAAAGCCGCTTGCCAGTGCATCTGCGTCCGGATTATCATGACATTGCACAATTATGTTATCAAATTGTAATAAATCACTTAGCTTCATTATTAGCTCCCTGAATAGTTATATTAATTCATTTTCTCATATGTGTATTTATGGCTGCTTCAAATCATCACATTATTTCAGGTACGGAAACAGCAGCGAGCTTCTGTCCTTCTCGTCAAACATCGAATTGTACTGCAGGATATTGTATGCCTTTATCCATTTTGCCTCGTCTCCTGTTGCCTCATCCACATGCATAAAGCACTCATTCTTTTTCGAATAATAGCCCCTTGAATTTATCGCCGGAATCTTCTCCATCAGCTCTGCGAGGAACCGGTTGTATGCCGGCAGATCTATGTTGGCTCTCTCAAGCGTCAGTGTGGACAGGTAGTTGAGGCTCGTCACATCAACTTTCTGTGCATCCGTCTCGTAATTGGTCCATATGAAAAACGGCACCTTGTACAGATTCTCAAGCTCCTGCTCCGTAAGTCCGGAATTGCCCTTGCCATTTAAAAGCTTGATAAAATCATTGCATAATCCCGGCTGGTGGTCTCCAAAAAACACAATCTCTACCGGATCATCCACACCCTTAAAGTATGTGATGAGATTTTCGAGCGCCTTGTCACTTTCATTCAAAAGTGACAGATACTGGTTCGCATCGGTGTATGACGCTCCAACCTTGTAAACCTCCTGGTTAAAGTTGTCATATCTCTCACCGTAGCCACCATGGTTTTGCATCGTGACTCCCATGATGTAAAGCTTCTCGTCATCGCTCTTTTTCTCGTAGCGGTCAATAATCTTATCATAGAGCTCCTGGTCAGTGATATATTCCCTGAGTATCTTTGTCTGGTCAAAATCATCTATAAAGTATGTCTCATCATAGCCCAGATGCGGATAAACCTTGTTTCTGCTCCAGCCTGTCGCATAGTACGGATGCATCGCAACCGTCGTATAGCCGATATTCTTCAGGTTTGAGACTATGGAGGTCGGGTCATCATTTATATACTGCTGATAAACCACCGAGCCGTCCGGCAGAAATGCCATCGAGTTTCCTGTCTCAAATTCCCACTCAGAGTTTGGCGTCTTCGCACCGTACACGGACGAAAGAGCATAGCCTTTAAGCGTATTTTCACTCAGAGAATCCATAAACGGCGTGACCTGCGTGTTGGTCTCAAAATCTCCCACCACCGACAAATCCGCAAACGACTCATTCATGATAACAATGATTGTCGGATTTTTCGTATCAGACTGCGAATATGAGCTGTCCGTTTCCTTGAAATTGCCTGCTATCTTGTCAACTGCTGCCTTGCTGTAGCCATCAGGTGCCTTCACAAAGCTGTCCCTTATGCCGAGCACAAAGTTCAGCAGATAGCCGTTTCTGTACGTGCCCTTTTTCTCCCAGGTCTCGGTGTTCAGTGACATGGAATTCATGATGACATACAGCACGCATATTATTGTGAGAAGAATCGAAATAATTCTCATATGGATAGCCGACTCGAACTGCACTTCTATGCGCCTTACCAGCACTATATACAAAACAGCCGCCAGAATCACATACAAAAACTTGTAGTCTATGACGAATTTGTATTTTGTCACGACAGAAAGTCCTGTTCCCGCTGACTTCAAATCCGCATACGTAAACTCATTACCACGGAATTCATAGACAAAATAATCTATAAATCCAAACGCGAGTATGGCAATTGATGCTATGGTACATGTCAGCCTCGTGTTGTTTGTGATAAAAAGTATCACCAGATATATAGCGAGCGCCAGAACCACATTCACCACGCATACCATATCGGTGGTTTTCACAAAGTCCTCATCCGTCAGCAGCACATACTGCACCGAAAAAACAGATAGTATCGCTCCGATGACAAGCAGTATCGCAGCCCAAAGCCACGACAGCTTTACCGGAAGCTCAAGCTTCACATTTACAAGCCCAAAATATGCTGCCGCAAAAAAAAGAATCACCCACCAGCTTGCCGATGTAAAGTAACCTACCAGCGCGGCCGCTGCTGCTATAATTCCAAAATGTATGTTGTTTTGTTTTGTTATCTCAAATTTGATGCTCATTTCTGCCTCTTAATATTGCCTCTTAATGCTTCCTCTTAATGATGCTTCTTAATGTTGCTTCTTAATGCTTTCTCTTAGTGCTTTCTCTTAATGTTGCGATTTGATTTTAAATTATATTTCCTAATTAGCAAAGAAGTCCTCAATTTGACTGTATATAATGTGCATCAGATTTGTTCTTGCCTCAACGCTTGCCCACGCAATATGCGGTGTGATAATCAGCTTGTTTGAATCCTTTATCGCACGGAGCGGATTGTCCTCACTCATAGGCTCCTGCGCCAGCACATCAAGACCTGCCGCCGCCAGCTCTCCATCCATAAGCGCCTGTGCCAGATCCGCTTCATTCACTATAGGACCTCTGCCAAGATTTAAAAATATCGCAGATTTTTTCATCTTTTCAAACGCAGCCTTGTCCATCAGACCAAGTGTATCATCTGTGAGCGGTGCATGCACCGACACGATATCAGACGTGGCAAGCAGAGTATCAAAATCCACCCTCTCATAGCCCGGCTGCGAGTTTCTTCCTGAGGTAGAATAATAAACCACATGGCAGCCAAAAGCCTTTGCGATATCAGCCACGCGTCTTCCGATATTTCCAAGCCCCACGATGCCCCAGGTCATACCGCTAATCTGGTGAAACACATTGGAAAAATGCGTAAACGACGTATCACCCACATATTTCTCGCTCTTCACATAATCATCATAATATCTCAGCTTCTCAAGCAGATAAAATAGCAGTGCAAACGTATGCTGCGCCACGGTCTCTGTAGAATACCCTGCGACATTTCTCCATTCAATGCCTCTTTTTGCCAGATATTCTTTATCCAGATTGTTTGTGCCTGTTGCAGTTACACATACGAGCTTTAAATTTTTTGCCTGTCCTATAGATTTTTCATTTACCTCGACCTTATTTAAAACAATCACATCAGCATCCCTTGTGCGCTCCGCTGCTTCCTCTGTTGTCGAAAAATCATATTTGACAACCTCTCCGAGCTTGTCATATTCGGAAAGGTCGATGTCGTCACCAATTGTTTTGGAATCTAAAAATACTATTTTCATGGTTTGTTTCCTCTGTGCTATATATTTATTTGTTTTAATTTCTATTTTTAGGGGACTTCGCACTTGCAGGCTGTGATGGTGCGCCGGCATATGGTATATTCCTCAGAAATATATGAAGTCAGCCACAAAAAATGCATCCGGATAGTCTGTTTTATCAGTCTGCTTTTTATCGTTACCGAGGTTTAATGGAACCTTGTGGCAGTTCATATATTTCTTCGGAACACACCATATGTCAGCGGTAATGCAGGTTTGCGTGTGCGAAGTCATCTCAATAATTATCTATATTTATCAATGTATTTCATAAATATAAATATAAATATAAATATACATATAAATATACATATAAATGTACACATAAATATACACATAAATATACACATAAATATACACATAAATATACACATAAATATAGATATAAATATAAATATAAATATAAATATAAATATAAATATATTTATACCACATTTCCGGAAATAAAACCACTGTATCAGTGTTTGATTAAACAAAGCTTAAGAAAGCCCACCATATTAATGATAAATTTCATCAATATGGTGGGCTTTAACTATTCTGTATCTCTCTTATGTTGGCATTTTATCTCACAGAGAATTTGTAATCGGTCTCTGTGTGGTATGTATCGCCTGCCTTTGTAACAGGTGTACTGAAGTTGGTCTCATTTATTGAGTTTGGATAAAACTGTGTCTCGAGGCAGAATGCATCGCGGTTATTGTATTTGACTCCGCCCTTGCCTTCCTGTCCAACGATAAAGTTGGCAGTATAAAGCTGGATTCCGACACAGTCGGTGTATACATCCATCTGTATGCCACTCTCAGGAGAGCATGCTGTTGCGACCTTTTCTACTCCCGGAGCGGTCTTATCTATTGCAAAATTGTGATCATATCCGCTTCCATAGTGAAGCTGTGTATCATTTGCCTCAATATCTCTTCCGATTGGCTTAGCCTCTGTAAAATCAAATGGTGTACCCTCAACCGGTGCAATCTCACCTGTAGGAATAGCCTTGGAATCCTTTACAGGTGTGTAATGCTCAGCATTTATCTGCAATGTGTGAGTGTATACACTTCCTGATGCATGACCGTTCAGATTGAAATAGCTGTGGTTTGTCATATTGAAGGTAGTTGTCTTATCTGTCTTTGCATTGTATATAATAGCAAGTGCATTTTCTTCTGTTACCTTAAATGTCACATCAACGACTGCATTTCCCGGGAAGCCCTGCTCCAAATCTGCATCCTCTATCTCAAAGGTAATCTCATCTGCCTTCTGCTCCTTAACAGTCCAGAAGCGCTTAGAAAAACCATTTGAGCCACTGTGAAGACTGTTCTCATTGTCATTAGCCTCAAGCTTATATTCCACTCCATCAATATTAACCTTTGCATCAGAAATTCTGTTTGCATATCTACCGACAGTAGCACCAAAATAGCAATCCTCCTTCTCGTATGACTTCACATCATCATAGCCGAGAATAACATCTCTCTCATTGCCATCCCTGTCCTTTACAAAAATAGATACAACTGCAGCGCCATAGTCTGTCAAAAGTACTCTCACTCCACTGCCATTGCTGATTTCGTAAAGCGATGCCTCCACTCCTTTTGATGTTGTACCGAAAGCTTTTTTACTCATGCCCCATATCCTCCTTTGGTTACATTATGTTTGTTGCATTTTTTGTAACTTTATGTTTGTTACATTTTGTTTTAGTACATTATGCTTTTTACATTATGTTCTGTTACTCTTTGCTTGGCAGCATTTCGATTGCATAATCGCGTTTTTCTTATTCTACGCATTCCTTTATATTTTACTTCTTTTGATCGCATAAGTAAACTTTTTCATGCAAATATCCGATAAAATATTTATAACAATTATTTAAGTGCAATTATACGTTCAAAATAAAACCTAAAATCGTAGTTATAACGCAATTATTTTAAACTTTAAAATTTAAAAATATAAAGAGGATTAACATGAGTACACGAGTAAGTTCAGCAACAAATCTTTCAGCAACATATTTTATGAGAAATTTTTATTCAAACAACCGCGATGCCATGAAATCATCCAAACGCAAAGAATATAGTATTACAGAGCTCGCTTACGATGATTCAACCGCCCTGCACCGCGCAGCTAAAAAATTAAAGAACTACAAGTATTCGGACAACGAAAATACCGATAACATCCGCGGAACAGTCATGGCTCTTGTTGACACATACAATAATTCCATTGATTCCGCCTCAAACAGCAGTTCAACCTCCATGAAGCGTTATGCCAAGCAGCTCAAAAAGCTGGCAAGCAAATACAGCGACGAGCTTGAGGACATTGGCATCACAATAAACAAGGACGGTACTCTGAAAGCTAATGAGGAGCTCGTCAAAAAAGCCGACGCAGACACTCTTAATTCTCTGTTCGGAAATGACAATGACTTCACAAGCAGTCTGTATCGTGTCTCACGCCAGATGAGCAGCTCGTCATATGATGATTACTACACATCTCTGCGGGCAGGAAGCAATATAAATCTGACGGTGTAAATCTAACGGTGTTTTTTTATAATGTAATTTTAGCATTTCAACTGTAGAATTTCGACTTTGCAAAAGAATAATAGATAATAAATATATGGCTGTCTTTTTCATAAAATAAAGTAAAAAAAGACAGCCATCGTTCTGCTGTCTTTTAGGAGAAGGTATTTTACTATGGGGATAGTAAAAAATATATAATGTATTGGGG